>JGI24158J21664_10008028_pt1 | contig 14031 bp, 12 predicted proteins | sample Ectturendosymbi3_FD_21664 | JGI IMG/M metagenome (IMG submission 21664) | reverse complement strand
CTTAGTTTCGAGTGGTGAAAATGTAATTTTGCCACTTTTGGCCGCCCCTGCAAAAATATTTTTGGCCCACCCCTAGAAAATCCACTATTGACCCCTTTCTGGAAAAAATCCCTCCGGCGCTCATGTTTAGGGGTACACGGTCGTCTATCGAAGTGCTGAAGGGGTACACGGACGGGGAAAGTTTGGGAACCCCTGATGTAGAAGATGGCATCGGCACCGAACAAAATGCAACGTTATAGGCGAATTGACGTTACATACGAAGCGGTTATAAACGAATTCAACTATACAGAACAGCTTTACAAGGGGTTTCAGGCCCAATTTGGATTAAATAAAAAGTTAGTTTCGGGGTATACTGTTTATTTTTAGGGCAAATTGTTATTTTGAGGGCAAATTTTTTCCGTCCCCCCAGTAAAATGCATTCCCGTACGCCTATGACTACAAGTCCTGTACAACCAATCGCTAATGTGAAGCTTTGACGAAGACGCAGCAAGGAGATTGCTATTTTTTTTGTAAAAGGCCTGTATTATACTGTACATGGAGCTTTAAAAATGTAGAGCCTGTCTGTTCAGTGTGATAGGAAATTTTAGACTTCCTGAAAATGTTGAACGTCCAAGCTAATTCTTATAATTTTTTTTGGAAACAACTGCAGTGAGAAGTGCAGAACCACTAGCGTACGGAGTGGGGGCCACTGTGTCAAGGACCCCCCTCAGACCTTAAAAATAAAAAAATTATATAAACAGTATTTGGCAGTGGCGTAACTAAGGGGGGGGGCATGGGGGGACATCTGCACCCGGGCGCAGCATGTTGGGGGCACCAAATCGAGGTCGGAATATTACGCAATAATTACGAGATTTCAAATGTCAGTGGATGCTATAAATTACGATTTACTAAATGTCGAATGCCAGCGACTGCTACCAGTGACGGAGCAAACTTTTTATAGAAGTGGGTGGGCCTAGCGCCTGGTGGGAAGGGAACCATTTTAAAGTTGGGTGCCCAGGGCCTGGGTAATGAAAATGTTTTAGCAGAATTATCTCAAAGTCTTGTAGTTTTGCACATTTGCTTGTCAGAAGTGGATGGGTCTGTGCCTACCCGGTCCCCTGGTTCCTCCATCTATGACTGCTACCCAGTTGCGAAATCTCGTCAAGATCACCATGCTTCTCAAAGCGAGTAGTTACGAACCTTAGTGACGTTTTAAGGCGGAACTTCTGTCTCCACGGTCAGGGCCCGCATGCGTTTTTTCTTACCACTGCGTCATAATGCTTTCAGTTAGCCAGGGTTGCAAACTTTTCGACTGCCGCTCTCACTCTGCAGTTGCGTCACAATGGGACGGAAACCCAGCGTTCGCAGTGCATGCTGTACGTTATTACGTATGCTTTCAGAGCAGTTATGAATCTGATTTTTAGGAAAATTTTGGAGCTTTGATGGTTGGCCGAACATAATGTTCAAGTGGATTTGATGTGGTTCCGAAGGTGGTTATGATGATTGTTATTTGAAGGTAGTTACTTTAGAAAGCAAGGAAGGTGCAACTTTGGCCAATTTTATGCTGTGTTATCAGAGGACTTTTTGCCTAGTGTTTGAACTTTCTTTTACTAGTTACTACAATTCGAATGTATTAGTTTGGAACATAGGCGTAGCCAGGGAGGGGCCTAAGGGGTCATGACCCCCCAAATGAAGCAAATATGACGTTAGTTTATGAATATTTCTTTAAATTCATGAGGGAAACGAGGATATGCCCCGGACCCCCCTAGAATGGTCGTGCCTTCGGAACTTCCCCTAAAGTTGATTTGTGACGTCACACGATTGTGACGAAACTTTGGCTACCCCCTCGGAAATTTTCTGCGTACGCCACTGTGTAGAACAGTATCTCCGCAGCAATATCGGCAGGCTTGTTCACTGGAATGCTATTTGGGACAGTGGACTTGAACTTTGTCCGATATTCCATCATAAGTAATTTCATCGTCACAGCAGAAATTTTCTGATGTTGAATACCAATATTATATGCTCATAGTACAGCAATTATTAGACGTATAGCCTCAGTGATATGGCGTAGTGATGCGATTCCCCCAAAATAAGGTTGTTGGGTCAATTTTTAAGTGACAACTGAAACGCGGTAACCAAATTTTCATTGCCCCTAATTGGGTGGTTTGAGATGCCTTAGACATGGCTCTGTAGTCGCTAAACATTACACGTATTCATGACATAATATTGCTAGTTTTGTGGGAATCCCATAAGATGGGGCGGAAAAATGTATCCGTAGACAAGCCTGAATTTCGGTTGCATTCTGTCCAACGCTAATAATAAGAATAATATTTAGAGTCTGTTCTTCGGTTTGTGCCTCCCTGCCATTAGATATTTCCTAATTTAGTTCATTCGAGGTACTTCGCACGCACTACAGGTCCAGATAGAATACTATGCCCCATTAGCCTTAACGAAAATAACGTACAATTTTCTTGAAAAATATCTCTGATTAGTGAAAACGGCGAATGAATCTACAGAACAAAATTTGTGACTCTGCTTATATAAATTTTTCTTTGGTGCTGGAATCTGCTGAAACGACAGTGCAAGGTCCCAAAGCGATTAAAGAACCTAGCTCGGGTATTGAAAGAAATAAAAAATTTCCGAATTGCAGTGTTTTTTACACAACTTCCCATGTTTTTTTTTCTGCAGGTTGTGCAAAGACGCATGGATGGCTCGGAAGACTTTTTTCGCTCGTGGAACGATTACGTCAGCGGTTTTGGGGATTTGAACGGAGAGTTTTGGCTAGGTTGGAGCGCAACATACGGCCATGTACACGCGAAAGATTATCGAACTTTATAAAATTGTCCTTCGGAGCTTGACACCTTTTATCATGACTCAGCGAAAATGATCAACATGTGACTTGCAAAAATAATCTTGTGCTTATAAAAAGTCTGCAATCCTATTTTCTTAGATGAATAGCTTGAAAGAAGCAAAAACTTCTTTTTTTCTTAGCTTTGATCGAAAAGATTTTCTATGTGATCGTGCTAGATTTCCACTAGCCTACAGTGAGGACGTTTCTTTCAGTGATCCAAAAATGAGTGTATCAAGTATATCGAGCTGTATGAACAATCAACGTTCAACAACAAAATCTTACTGATATGATGCGTCTTCTGTTTTACAAATGCCATGTTAAGTAGTTCGAAAGTCACGTAAAGTTTCATACAGCTGAAAGCAGAAACAACACTCTTCACCCATTCATACTGTATTTTCAGGACTAGAACTGCTGCATCGCCTAACCACGAAGCACAAATACGAGCTGAGATTTGACATGGAAGATTTCGAAGAGAACGAAGGCTACGCCGCCTATAGGTACGTAGGCGAAAACGTTCACAAAACTACACACCAATTTCAATTTTGCAAACCAAGTGGATAAGCAATATTGTTTTTGGGTTCGAATCATGTCAGTTCAGCTTTTTTTTTCTTGCCTGCAGCAAACGTTTTGTTTATGTTTTTTTGTTTGCTCTGAACAAAACTTTCTCAACCAGTGAAACGTTCTGACCCACTATATTGTGTAAGAAATGAGATTTTCTTGATTGAGTTTCACTTCGTGTTCCTTCCTATTGTTAATTGTTTAGGAGTTTTGCTGTTGGAAAAGGAACCAACTACACAATCACAACACTGGGTGAATACAGCGGCTCTGCAGGTATGGTTGATAACATAAATTTTTCTATTAAAAACATGACTGCGTATTTGGAAAGTGACGTGCTGTACGTATTTTGAAGACAGTGGTGAATCTGATTTGATTAGATCAAAGTTAATCGGAAAAAGGCGCCACAACATCGATAAAAGAAAGTTACGTTAAAAAAATATTATTGATGTTTTGTGGCAGAGGGATTCGGACATAGACGAGCCAGGGGGGCCATGGCCCATCCTAAATTTCTGACATATCTAGTCATTTTGTCTTTTGAGAGGCGGCATCCTAAACGAAGCTACTGTTGCTCACCTAAAGTCAACATTTTGCACTCCCCCCAATTTTTTGGCNCTCCCCAAAATTTTGGGCTGACTACGCCACTGGATTCGGAAAAGAGCGCCATGGTTGCTTGGGGGGCAAGTGCACTAAATTCTACCACAGTCTCGGGTTCACTAATTTCTTAAGACCATTTTTCACAGAAAATGTGTCAAGATAGGCCAAGCAATGCCATTGCCAGACATTTTTGTTGACGACTGTTCTACAGCAAAGATCGCTTTTACATAAAATTTATTGAAATTTCGAATCACACAACAAAATTGAAAAAACAGAAACGTGTAAATATTTCAAAGCGAGCTCTTTCTGCAATCCACCGCGCAAAGGCGCGCATGCTGCAAACATTATTGCGTAGCATGTTCCTTAAACTGCCATTTGCTATTGCTGCATTTTGCCACTTCAACCTGCACTCTGACAATTCGCAACATCGGTTACACACTTTCCATAAGTCAACTGAATTTACTGTCACTTTCTGAATTAACAACGGTAGTCTGATTTTTGGCCTATGCCCGATAAACATCTGTAGTAATGAAAGTTTCACAAACAATTACTTGAGCGTTTCAAAGCCCAGACATTCGAAAATAACTTCATCCTTTCGCAAACTGTCCCACTGTTGAGTTATTGGGCAAAAGTATGTTTGATTTCGGTGCAGCAGTTCAGTTTCACCCTCCGCAGTTAGTGCTTTGTTTAAAATATCAGTCTAAGTGAGATGACTATCCAAACAAAAGTTTTTTTTCTCAAGCAAATATAGTGTTACCGCTCATGCAAAGCTTAAGCGGCGAAGTTGTGTAGTTGCGAAGTTGTGAAGCTGTTTTTGAAATTGTTTTCAACAAATCTAAGAAAAAGAATCATGTTCAAGAGGTCTTCAAATGATTGGTGATGGCCAGGAGACATTACTTCTCTGCAAAAACGCAATTTTTCTACTGTAAAGAAATTGTAAGTTGGAGTGGTAGTCAGTGATTCACTTTTCAACGCAGAGGTATATGCTGCGCCATCTGAGAGTTGGATCGGTAGCGCCATTCGGTCAGAGTAATGAGTGACTGTTACAAAAAAGTCAGAGGTGCTACCTTATAAACTCACCGATATAGTCACTAGGACACATCAGCTACAAGCAGTTGAGTTTTGTGCTTAGGCACAAATGTTTAGCCACATAATTTCTAATAACAATATCCCACGTTGACATTTCGGAATGTGTAAGTAGTTGCATTTTACGTGAAGGGTCAATTTGCGTGAAGTTGTGTCTATTGCGATTTCTAAACAAGTTGTCGCTCTGTCATGGGCTTTTATACCTCCATATGTCATTTGGTTGTTGGGCAACGTACTTTCGCGACGGTTTTCAGGTGACCACATGAGCGGTGAAGGATCGCGGTTTAGTACCAAAGACAGAGATCAAGACAATAGTTCAAAGTCTTGTGCAAAAACCTACAAAGGCGGCTGGTGGTATGATCGATGCCATAAGGGTAACCCCAACGGACTGTACCATGGAGGCGCTCATCAATCGTTTGCTGACGGAGTCAACTGGTTGGATTTTCGTGGATTCTATTATTCTTTGAAATATATGGAGATGAAAATACGCAAAGCTTAATTACAATCGGCAACAAGGTCTTGTGCACAATAATACAGGATTCGTCGTTTCTAATTCATGCAGCTTTCATACGCAGTGCATACATTTGTGCTAACTCAATTTCTCAATGACACCGTTTCAGCCTGAAATTGCCATCCGTGAGCATCAAATGATGAAACGCTTTTTCATATCAGTATAATGCAACAATCCGCAGACTTACGTATTCTCATGTACATTGGAAACAGTTCCAGACCCGTAACCAGCTTGGGACATCAGGTGGGGCAAAGAGTTTTCTGAGAGGGGCCCAATTTTTTTAAACTATGTCCAATAGTTTTAAACTATGTCCAACACATTTTTCCAGTGGGGGGCGAAAACTTTTGCAGGGGGGTGAAGCCCCCCTACGTCCCTCTGGTTACAGGCCTGAACAGTTGCTCGAACTTTTATCATGTATACAGGTGTATTAAAAAGATAACGTGGTGTTTAACTGCACCAGAATATGCTTAAAACGACGAAAAACCGAAGGCAAAAACATGTAGCTTCACGTCTTAATGTTTTGCTCCTGTTGGTTTTGATAACAGTTTTGTTATTGGAATATGTCAGGTACAGTTTTTTAATATAATCGTGATCACTTCCCCGACTTCTCGCAGTCTTCCTGGACTGCTAAGTATGCATCACCGTTTGATATGAATGTGCTTCTGATATTCTTATCGAGTTTACAAAATGTGCTCATTATATTCTTGTTGCTTTTTATTGGGTACATAAAACTGCAATATTTAAATCGAAAACTCTCCGAATACTGTTTTTGGAACACAGAACACTCGAAAAATGATAGAAAATTAGAAACACAGTTTGTATTAAAGATTTAAAGCACGTGGAAATGGCAAGTTCTTAAACTTTCCCACGGCTTAAAATCTTTCTTGAGATCAAGGTTTCGTGTATTGCTGCAAGTAGCAACGAACTAGCAGTGCTCAATGTTGTTTGACAATATCATAGCGCCTTCTTTAAATATACTACAAGCCTATAGCGCACAGCTTTGCTTGCATACGGAAAGTCAGGATTTTTCAGCTTTAGTGACTGCGACACCGCATGGTTTGTTTCCAGTCAACGAATTGATTTGCTGAAAAGCTGAGTGTTGTGTGGCTGAAGTTGTTGCCTCATTGGCCTTGCTGATATGATAGACAGAGCAGAATGCTTGCCTTGCACGTGATGACTGATGCAGTGCTACCACAAGCAAAGCTGCAAAATTCAAAGCCAAAATGTTAATTTGGCGTTGAATTTGCAGCTTTGCTTGAAATGATTTAGTTATTTACTTTATTGCCCAAAAACCTTTACATCATTTGAAAGTTTGTCAAAAAATATCATGTTGAAGCCTGGAAAATCTCATACTAACAATCTTCAGGCTTATCCCAAGAGCTGAAAACGACAAAACGACACCACAAACGGAGTATTTTAGAGCAATCAACCTAACATTTATTTAAACGTTTGCACTGCAGTGTTCCTTCAAAGAAATGAAAATACCGTCATGGTCAATAAAAGTGCGATTAACCGCACGGAAGTAAAAACAATGAGAAATTCAAATTAGAAACACCTCTTCGTTCCGTAGTTGCAAATCTTCAAACAACGATTCACGCAATCAATTGTTTAGGGATTAAAAACTGCTGAAAATCTTTAAAAAGTTGAAAAGGTAGAAAAAAATAATCGATCTTCTCCAAACACACACTTTGCAAAAAATCACTAGATTGCAGTGAAAATTCACAAGATCACTAGGTCACTAAAAATCACTAGATCTAGTGAAAAATCACTAGGCGCGGCACCAGTGGTCTGATGAGAGAAACATTTCAGAGTAGCCAAAAAGATACATACGTGAACAAAAGGCTTTGCATCATCACAGTTATTACAACTGTTAAAGTTGGCACCGCGGTTGCAGCTGCAGTGTCAGATTTTCTCAAGTGGCTCGCTCCAGCCAAGTACGGTACAACTATATGTGATGGCGGTAACCAGTTCAATGCTCCTTTGTTTTAGAATGAATTACCTAAAGCTAAAGATACGACAAAAGCATCCGTTTCTGATACTTTCATCCATTCTTTGGTTGTCACGGGTTGTTCGCAGAGCGAGAACGCAACGTATCATAATCTAGGATCAGCTGAATATTATCATAGGCCTACATTGTTGATGAAATCCACCGATGTTGGTGAACCAAATTAGAAAAAAAGATTAATTGTCCACGAAATTTCCTCAGGGATATTTAGAACTCCTAGATATCTCGAAAGTAGTGGCTCCCAATCATGGGCGCAATTAGGTGGGGGACACTGGAGACGCGTCCCCCACTTTTTCAGACAGGAGGAATATAATAGGCCAGGTCCCCCCACATATTAAAGCAAAATTGCGCCCATGCTCCCAATTAGTATCAACTCACGACGCACTAATACTGTACTATGCATAAAATAAAACGACTGCATAAAACATTTTCACAAATTGTTATGTACTGCGATTGTTAGCTTGCCTGTTGTGGTGTAACGCATCAACTGCGGAATATTTTTAAATGGCTAAACGCATTTATCTTTCAACGTCTATCTTCGAGCGATACTTGGTTGTTATCACCGCAATGACCAGCTTCGCACAAGTATGAAGTACCAAATGAAATTTAATATCCAAAGAGCTTCTTTAGATTCAAAATGGATCTAAGCAGGATATAAGCTTGCGAAGCTCTTGCAATGTCGAAACGACGCACCAGGGTGTCGAGTCACCCGATTTGGGAACCACTTCTCTAAGCGATTGTGGTTAGCCCCTGCTGCTTAAACTCCTCTTTGATGGCAGTGCCCACCACTTTGCGGATATTCTCAAATGTTTTGCTGTAGCTAGGATCAGAATTTTCTAGGAGCATTGCCACATTATCTTACAATGCTTCATGGAAGTCAATCAGCGTAGTGAAAATGCTTGTCTATTTTTTGCAGAGGCCAATGGTGTAGTCGAGGGAACGCAGGTGATTGCTTCACCAGGTTTTTGAAGGAGGAGTAGTGTTTCTTGCTCTTTCAATGTGGTACCAAAATATCGACATTTTTGCGCTGATTTCACTAAAATTCTTTAATAAAACTTTTTAAACAACCTTAACTCCAGTCAGACATGTCCTCTCGTTAGTATAGCTTTCCCACTTCATGGTTTGTCGCATTGTTTTAATGAAAAAAGTCTAAAAGCACTTAAATTCGGCCAAGGTTTCATGAAGAGGAACTCTCTTCGTGATTCTGAAAGCGGTCATCATCTTTCGTAGACGTTCTGCCACACTATAATTGCGTTCTATTCTCACAATGTGGTGTTCAAACTCACACATTCGCTTTGTTTAATTTCTCTGCTGATTGAGAGCGCGCTCCACTGATGGTTGGTTGGGTTCCATTCCCGGTCGGGTCGTACCGAGGACTTAAAATACGGCAATTGCGGCCCGTCCAGCCTAGTGCTTGGCAATAACGGATGGCGCAAGTGAAAGGTTCACGCGTGGTGCTGCCATTTGTCTGCCATCGGTGCAACCAGGGCCGGCTCTAGCAGATGCGGGGCCCCTCTGAGCAGTGATTTTATGACGTCATCATGTTCAGTGAACCGTGTTACGATCGTGGTAGAGCGCAGATACACAGTGCAGCACTAATAGGAGAATTGAGCACGTTTGCTAACGTTCGAGAGGAAATTCGCTAGTTCTGACGAGAGCGTTCTTTGTTAACAATGAAATTTGTGTGGCGTTTCTACTGAATTTTCAAGCGCAAGGTGTATCTGGCAAGAATTAACAATCTACCCAAGCACCATGGCGCGGGGCCCAATGCAGCTGCATCGATTGCATCGGCTTAAGGCCGGCCCTGAGTGCAGCATGCACTGAGAAAGTTAGTGGCCGCGTGGCTCCAAAGCGCAAGCGAGCGGAGATGGACGCCGCAGACCACTCGTGACACTCCGAAAGGATTACAAAAGCGAGTATAATGAAAATTTTCTGGTTTGGCCAACCAACGACTGCAGCGCTGTTGCATCAAAACTTTCTGAAGAGACAAATTTTGGATCCGCCCTTCTCAAGCCCGCATCAAGAAATGAGAAACAGGTAGGAGCAGTGTGAATGACAGAGGGGCTATGAAACTGCGTTCATATAAGCACATGGGCGTCGGAAGAGGGAGGAAGGGGGGCCTTGGCTCCCCCTGGATTTTGAAAATTTCAGCAAAAAGTTTGTGTTCTTAATTTCGAGTGGGAAAACCAAATTTAAGCACTTTTGGCCCCCCCGGAAAAATTTTGGAAAAATCCCCTAGTGCCCCCCCTGGAAAAAATCCTTCCGATGCCCATGTATAAGCAGTTACTCGGTTTCATGTTTCTAGAGAATTAACGTTACCTTGGAATTTATCCATTCGGAGTTGATACATTAGGACTGTGCTCCAGTGATGAAGTCGAACCCGTATGCTCTGAGAGGGAGAGCGAACCTTCATTCAAATTAAANTGTTTTTTCCTCTCAAAACTCCCTTTTTAACAACAGCGATCACGGAAAAAAAGCATTTTATCAACAGTTTGCGATTAGAAAGAAAAACACATACGTGAAATAACTAAATTTGACTCAAACGGAAATCTACTTTCAGACAAGACAACAAATCTTATCGCAGCGTATTCCTCGTATCAGAGCAACTCCGTTAAGTTATGCAGTTTCCCGCAGGCATCGGGTTCCTCTTTCAGTAAAACCTTGGCTTGCACGATGAAAAACGTATTCGTCCAATCCCTGAACACGAACTCCATGAATCAAATGTCACTTGGCAAGACACTGGGTTCTGCCGCACTGAGCGCTGAATTTTGCTTTCGATGTTGGAATGTCGTTGTATCGAAATTTGGCGAAGTCATCAGCGTGATGCACAAGTCCGGGAACATATGCGCCAAGATGAAAACGGGTTACGCAACCTCAATACGCAAAAAAGAACGTAAAACTGATTTTGAAAACAACCGGCGTTTAGCTTTGGAACTGCGACCTGAAAATATACACAAAATGTCTGGAAAATCGAATGAAGGAGATATTAGGCAAAGTACTGCAAGTCTATCAGCACTTCACCGCTGTTTTAGGAGTTTTAACATTTTTCTGTTTCCAAAAACTCGGAGACACTTATTTCATTTTATTAGACTCCCAAAAGTCTTTTGATACGGTCACGATTATGTAATACACAAGATGAAATTTCCCGACCATTTTTTTATAATAGCTGAACAATTTTGAACACGAAGACTAGCACCTGTTCACAAGTGCTGTTCAACAGCTTCTTCACGAAAGAAATCTATATCTTGAACATGGCGTGAGGTAAGGTGACGCACCGAATCTATATTTGCTTCCCACTGCTGCTGAGCCAATAATCCCGGCTTCACAAACTTCTAACATTTGTATTGCCAGACGCCACGTTACTGTTCTCGTAGACGTAGACTATGTGACAAGTACGTAGACTATGTGACACTGACGTAGCAGGCTCGACGTCACGTCAGTCCAAGGTTTTAATCTTCTCCATTGCTTTGAAATATCAAGCACAGTGAAAATAAACATTGACAAAACGCACGACCTTTACTGCACCCGATTTCCAGCCACAATCCAACTTCCAAGCATAGTTTGGACAAACGAACACATACGTTTGCTCGGAGTCTTCACTGGCAAGCAATCAGGTGTCAGTCACGAAAGGAACGAAGTTCTCAGCAATTTCAAGGCAATAACGAAACGCCTCTCGTCTTACCAAACAACGTTCAATGCCAATTCTCTCTTATGTAAAACTAAAACTCTTATTTTTGACCTCATGTACAAGCAACACATACCTCTTCATTACCGACTAAGACGTGAAATCAACAAAACCATAGAAAAATTATTCTCAAACGCGCACCCCGTCCAGGCGTCAACACAAGGGTAAATGCAGGGACTAGACATTAGAAGTGTTTGTGTTTATACAAGAGTTAGTGTAATGAGACTTGAGTTCATTGAAATTCATCGCCAAAGACTTTCGTATATTGCATATTCGTAATTGCCGAAAACGTTCAAAAATAACTTATGTTTACAGTTTATCAAACACGTTTCATCTTTTCAAATGTAATACAGAACATCTGCGCCCCATCGTGTCTGGAACATACCATCCAGTGCCTGATTCAAATGAATACAATCTATACTGACTCTTCAGAAATATACTGATCACTGATTTTTCAAACATACAAAACTATTTACGAGCCATTCAAGAATCTTCTGTTCCTGACCAGAAATAAAAAATTAACATTAAAACCACGAAATATCACCAAAAGATCTGCAGCANCGTTGCACACACTTTCTGCTTGCATTTGCTTAACTCAAGCTTTGCTGTTTCTTCGTATTTGCTTACGGACTTACTGTAGATGAGCTTGCGTTGTCGTGGCTAACAATCGGAAATACGGTATACAGTATGTGATGGAAATTTCAGGCACCTGCAAATCACAGGCTTCAAAATGTACTACGTGAGAAAGACGACAAAATTCAGTCAACGTGAAGTGACTCTTTTCGAGAGACCGCAAATGCAATGATCGTCCACCAGGAGGTGGATGCCTGATATTAAAAAAAAGCGCTGCGACTGATGCCGTTACTACATAAAAATTAGCGATGCTATTGCTACCGAAAATATAGGAAGTAACTTTCTACTTTTACACTTTTTCATCAAATCATTTTCTCAGGCTGAAAAATACCAAAGGCTTTTACAAGAACGACAAATATTGAGAAGCAAGGTAGTGCAGAGAGAAAGTCAGCGTTGTCAAGAAATTAAATGTTGTTATATTGACGCAAATACAAAATAACCAGACGTAAAAACAAGGCGCGTACTCAATACTAAAATAACAATAACAATAACAATAGACCGCTATATTGACAAAAAGTGGCGATTAACGACCTAGAGAAAAAAATGGTATGCTACTGTTTGCTTTAAATTTTGAGAAAAGCAGCGGCACTACATCTACCACTACTGAAACGTATTGCTTTTGGTGGCTCTTTGCTAAAAATACCTGCTACTGTTCAATTCTGGATAACATTCGACACATCGCTCATGAGGAGTCAATGATGGGGTTATATTGCGTACTTTCACTGTTGGAAGAAATAAGTGATTTCTCGACTTCCAAACAAAACCAGTACTTGTTCAAATCCGGTAGGTTTACAATCCTCCATGTTAAATGCAAATAGGTTGGCGAACAGAGTTAGTTAGGTAAACGTGAATACGGTTAACCAGCTATCTACGGAAAATTTTTAAAAAATATTGCAACTGACATTTATCACACCTCAAGTAAGTATACTCTCCAAGACTGGTGTAAGCAAGGAATCGATCAGAAAATTTTTCATCTGAAATCGATTTCCTATCAAATATTTGCTGATGGATTCCTTGCTTACACCCATCGTGGAGAGCACTTACTTGAATAAAGATATGTGCACGTTTGCATCATCGCAAAAGATGAAAGCAGAGCGCAATGGACTGATTCCTCGAAAGCATACTGAAAAACGTAGTGCTTATAAGTTATAACACCTCAATCACTTTTATGCTTTTGCAATCTTTCGACCAGTAAATCGTAGCGCGGAATTAATTCCATTTCAAGTTCACCTCGTCTTTAAGATCAATTTTCTGGATCAAATTTTTTTCTTAAATTTCATTTAGCTTAAGCATGGAGTCTCGCTTTAACACAAGTACCTTAAGAGTATTTTAATCGCTAACGAAATAACTCGTTCGGACAGATTTTTAAGTGTGTTGAGGGTATTTGAATCAATTACGAAACAACTCTTTCTGATAGCTTTTTAAATTCAGTTATTCAAGTTCTGATAGCTTTCCACATTCAAAATTAACATATGGCATGCCCTTCGCAACTTTGGAGCAGGTGTTGAGAAGCCAATGGATGGTCTCATGTGGCAGTGCATCGCGTCACATGCCCAGAGATAGAGCGCGCAGTCAGGAAGCGCTTCGAAAGGCAGCTGCGCCCAAGCAACAACAGAGTGAATTTGGTCGAACGGGAAATCTCTACTGTTGCTTGGCCGTGCAGTCAATGGGGCGGGAGGACATGGTAGACGGCTTGTTCTGCGCCACACTCACAATCCGTAGGAGGGGCCATGCCCTATTTGCGTAAGCAGGAGCGGGAACGTCCGACAACGGTGCAATATAGATTCCCGGTTAGCGTTAAAAATGAAATGGTGTTTGAGAGGGAAGCACAATAAAACCTGTTTTTCTCTCTTATAAGTCACAAACCATCAAATATTTTCATTCAAAATAGCGGATATCACATTCATTTCCAACAAAATTCTTCTTCAAACCTACAATAGTAAATACAACTATAAAGGTATTTTTAGTCTTGACTTAGACGAACGTGTCACATAATGTTTAGCTGTAAATATCATCGTTTTGCTTAGCTTTCTACTCCGAAAAGACTCCTTTCTACCCAGTTTTCTACTGCGAAAAGTAAGCCAGATATATTGTGACAGTAAAATGCAGGGCTCATCTACTCTAATGTG
>JGI24158J21664_10008026_pt1 | contig 14033 bp, 7 predicted proteins | sample Ectturendosymbi3_FD_21664 | JGI IMG/M metagenome (IMG submission 21664) | reverse complement strand
AAACAGTAAAAGTATTGCAACTGAGGCGGGGCCCCTAGACATGGCTGGGGCCCCCCCCGGCCGGGGGGTGCGGGGGGCGGTTCCCACGGCCCTGGTAGTAGAACACACTCAGTGCTACTTCAGTGCAGTTCACAACTGCATAAATATAAGGCTGCGCATTATAACAGTGGAGTAAAACACACTCAACGCAACGAAAGGGCAGCTCACAACCACAAAAACATCAGCTACGCGAATGTCTCGTCGAATAGCAGTCGAGCAGAGAAGATATGCGGTTGGGATGGCGGACACCCAGCGTTGACAGTTTGAAACTTACCAAACTACACAAGAATTGATAATGCGCATGAAGTGCGCAAGAAAACTTTCGTTTTTTATTATGTGGCTGTTATCTGCACAACTACTGGGAGGAAAGAACAGATAGGGGCTTGTGTGAGACGTTATGATCAACCCGCCTGAACTGCCAATTCATGACGCAGCTCGAAGTGATGCACATACTGCAAGCACATGTGTACGTCTGTATTAATGCACACCAGGGGTTGCCACCTCAAAAAACGAAAAGGGAAACTAGTGATGCATAAAAAATCAGCTAATCAAAGGAAATTGAAATGGAACAGTTTTGAAATTTGGATCAGGAAATTAATTGAATGACCATAATTGTCTTTCAATCCTTTTTAGTGATTTTCCCTTGATGGCAAGGCCTGGAAAAAGTTACGCCACTATCGGTCTGATTGGGTGTGCGCTACACACCTACATTTTAGATCCCTGATATTGAAGAATGTGAGAATTACTGGCATTTGAATACGTAAAAACTAGTGTTGATAAAAAAACAAGTTTCGAAAAATGAAATCCATGCATCATGTGTTAGTACCCTTACAAGAGGAAAAATCATCTAGTTACAGCATTTTAATTTTTGTAATTTCACTCTTTGGATAACCCCCTGCCCTGGATGCCCGGGGCCGTCGCCTTGTTCGACCCCCACCTGCACGCCACTGGATTCAANGTTGTTGCTGCTTCAACGCTGTTATTAACTTGGAAATCATTTGGCGAAGTATAAGTGTAATCAAGGAGCATACGTCAGGCAGACGACTGTGCTGTAGCAGCAAACCAATGTAACAAACAAACAACCTCCTATTCAAAGCAAAGTTTTGGGATATCCAATCAAACAAGCATAAATTTGTACCAGTAGACATCAATTCACTCATCTCCATACACGACGTTAGTATACTGTAGTATCAACAGAGTGGCAGCGAGAATCTCCAGAAGTATGTTGGAAATTTCGAACAAAATAGCAAAGTTTTAAGTGCGTTTGAGTAAATTTAGCATACGCCTGAGCTAGTTTCCAGAAATAAACTGGACATTAGGAAACTCATATGAAACGGGTAAACGCAGAATTTTGAAAAGATTTAATACCAGTGATGTAGCAGTGAAATCATTGCCTTCTGGCTTTTTACCTTCGTTTTTTTGAGATATTCAATTTGCTGTTCCTGATTTATACAAGAGCCTAGTTTCATGTTAATATAGTAAACGTTTTGTTTTTTGCAACGTGTAACTTTGTACGTGCTTCAGTATCATTTATCCACCTCCATTTATATCGAACTGATCAATAAACGGAAGTTGACATTTTCCGGGTCGTGTCTGCCTTCAGTTGCAGAAAATAGGAAAACGAATGAAAAAACAGTCTGGTTTGGTCGTCGTCGAGTGCCGACGTGTATTTGAGCTCTCTGTTACAGTCTGTCACTAGCGTGTTGTGCAAGCACTCTGGAAAAAGATATGCAGTCAGTTCGACACAGACAAAACCCTGATTTGGAAAAGAACACACGGCCTCTTGCAAAATACGAGTAATCTACTGTCAGAATAGATTGGTCTTAAACTAGAAGGTTACTTGCAAAGAAACAAATGGCCGAGTCTTCAACTTACAAACTGCGCAGCAAAGTCACTACTGAGCTTCAAGCAGTCAAAGAACCCACGCTGCGAGACCTTCATCAACTCTTATTATCTGTGTGCAATCGCCTCGATGCCATCGAAGGCGACCTTGTGTGTAGAGTAGTTGATGTTGAGAAAAGCCTTGAAGTAGCACACTGGAAAACTGGAAACTTAGAAAAGCACTGTAACAAAGTTGCAGACACGCATTCAAACAATCGAGCGGAGTTGTGATGAGCAACGGACATTGGGTGAACTTCGTTCGAAAGAATGCAACATTCTTTTACATGGAATCACTCAGACCAGTAAAATTGAAACTAAAGACCAGCTTGAATCCACCGTGCGTACTTTCATAGTGGACAAGTTGCGTTTCTCTCAGGATCGCATGAACGAAATACAGTTTTGCAACATTCACCGCCTTCAAGAAGAACTTCAGCAATCCAATCTACTTCTGACGTTTCTTCGGTACGTTCAAGTCCCATTGTGATAAAACTTGCTCGGATCATGGATAAGATGAGGCTGCTGAAACTTGCACAAGATGCTCGACAGCAAATGCCAGTATAACAACATAAATATAACAGGGTTGGTTGACTAGATGACCGCCGTGGTCCCTCACCAATCCTGTGTGATACAGCACCCCTCTTTGTTTACACTGATCAACCATTGCGTCATTGCATTTTCATTAGCTCTAATGTTCACTATTGCGGTTGGTTTGCTTAGTGCAATGGCTTCTTGTAGTGCTCCAGTTTGTTGGCTGAGTCATATGAAACAATAAATAATTGTCCATTAACGCGCCACTTACCTCTATCAATGCAGAAAGAAAGAGCTTCGTTATTGAAATAATCCTCTCGCTTGTATAAAGCAGGCAGAAAGATCCAGTGGAAACTTGAAGGTGCCAACTATTGCTTATATGCCGATGGCGAGCGTGTATTAATCTAATAATTCATTGTGGCTAGTCGTCAAATGTAAAACGTTAATCTTTTTTTGCTTCTATGGGTTCTATGAGTATGTTTAATTCTCTGCAAACAGCATGGTTATAATTTTTAAGCCACATGATGTATCTGCATCTTTCGATATGTCACCTAAATGCACGTAGCATATTCGCATTTAAAAGTAATTGCAAGCTTGAAGAATTGTCGCTTGTTGCTGCCTGTAATAACTTTGATGTTATTTGTGTATCAGAAAGTTGGCTGGACTCTACCATCGACAATGATTGCATTTCTTTGAATGGCTATCTTAAGCCTTTCTGGCTAGACCGCAACAGCCATGGTGGAGGTGGCATGGCAGGGTCGTCGCAAGCGGGGGCCAGTGGTGCCCGGCCCCCCCATTTGAAATCGGTGCCCCCCATTTCACGTTTGGCCCACCGGTTGCTGCATACATCCAACACTGTATTTTAAAATGTGGCCCCCCTTCTGGTTTTTGGCCCCTCTTTCTGGTTTTTGGCCCCCCTGCTGCTAAATCCTGGCGATTGGCCTGTGTCATGGCTTATGTAAAATTTAACTTACTGTGTACGCGAAGGCTTGACTTAGAAGTCGCAGAGATAGAAATTATGTGGTTTGATATTTCATTTACTACGTTCACATGTCAAGCGACTGTCCGCCAAAACGAGACAACCCGTTCTGACATCATTGTACCGTTCGGTTTACATGTCTGAAGTCATTCACGTGTGGCAGACGCGTCGGTAAACATCCGCTGTGCAGGCTAGTGAACAAAGGGTTGCATGGAGTTGGAAAGCATGTACACTTATGTACAGATTTCACGAATTTGGCAATTGCTGTTCATGCCTCTCATGAAATTGGTGCTGTGAATTATGGATTATGCTGCACCCTGTAAAATCCATCCATAGCAGACGTGCACTGACGTTTACAGCATGCGTTGATGTCACATATGCAAAGTTACAGTCATACAAGTTTCACACAGGTTTCCTAAGCACATTGCTGAAAAACATTTTGGAGATTACCCCTTAATATTAAATGTGTCTGCAAGTGCCTAGGTGGAACTTTTCATCAGTCAAACTATATTTAATTTACACTGATACTTACATATAGCCTAATGTCACATGATACAAAACAATAAGTATTTGTTATACTAAATATACCCTGTGACATTTTTTCAAGGAGCTAGTGAAATAATTATATATATTTTACTACTATCACCACTGATGCCAGAAGGTTGCTCTACTTTTGCAAGCCTGATTTATGAAGAAAAGTGCAATACACACGGGTTCCTACTTTCGAAACAACTATTCCTAACAATGCCAAGCCACTCCCAGCTGATCAGTAGCCTATTTAAAATATATGTTTGTATTTAAACAGACCTTCTTATCATATGTTGTGCACAGTTTCCAGCCTTTATAACGAATAAGCATTTTCTCAGTAATGTTTTATTTCTAGACATTAAGGGATATCTACAACTGGCAGATAGCCTACATTTCAAAAAGTATATTTTCGTTACTGTAGCAGGCTATCTTCTACTTCTATCACCACTGATGGCACAGAATGATTGCACTCAATTTTCTTTAATGACATGTAAAATGCAGAAGCAAACGGTTTTTGGCAGGGGTGATTTCTGAACATTTGGTTAAGATTCTTGCTTTAAAAATAAGAAATCCTAACAACACTGCCAACCCAAAGCCTAAACTGCTATCTATTGGAAAATCTACCTATCCTCGCCGACGTACCTTCCTTGTCGACTGCATGGTAATTATGTTGGCATTACACTTCTAAAACTGAACTCAACACACTAATAAGAATAACGGTGCAGTCATATCTTATCTGGAGACAGTCACTGAATGCTAGCCGTGCTACATGCTAGCCTAGTACCGCGCAAACGAGACCACGTACCCTTCATCACGAGACGTCCTCCAGTCGAGGTGGCCAAGTCATTGGCCCGTTCGTGGCGCTGACTCAGTAAATCACGTTCAGAACCAGACCACTCGTTATCCATATGTGGTAACGAGACAAGGCAAAACTGACCATGTAAACGTAGTAATTGTGCAACTCAAAAACATTGCTTCTCGATGTTTGTTATCAGCCTCCAAATTATAATGTTACGCAAAAGCAAAATTTCATAGATTTCCTTGGCATACCAATAAAAGCTTCACTTCACGATGCGTCAAAAATTGTTCTGCTAGCTAGCGACTTTAACGATAGCTCTATGAACAAACCACTTCACTTGCAATCTGAACCAGGGACCGAGTTTGCTAAAAAAGTTTGGGGGGACAAACCTTTATTGTTTGGTTCACTCAACCGTAGTACGACCTTTTTGTAAAACAGGCAAAAAGGGGGACAGAATGTGGAATTTATATATTTTGGTGACTATGGCTCAAGTGCCTCCCCTGGTTACACCCATGAAGGCGGGAGGTGCTAGCACTTAACACTACATTTACTATGAAAATATTAATTTTGAGTGCTGGGCTTAAATAGACATACTTATGCTCAAATATTGTGATAATTATCAATTCAAATTTGGTCAGTTCCGAAATAAAATGTACTGCGACTAAAAATCACAAGATCACATAGATCAAAACAAAAACTAACCACAAGATTTTGGTAAATACAATGGCAACCAGGCGTGTAGCTAGAAATTTTAATAGGGGGAAAAACAACAATCGAGTTTCAACATTTAAATATTTCTAATGCTCCCTGTTTATATAGCATTATCCATGAAACGTGCATGTTTCGGGCATTTTCTCCTGAACAACTGTGTTCAGATTTAAGCTGGCTAATGAAAAGTCTGCTTTCATTGAATTGACAAGTTTTAAAAGTTTTGATAATGAAGTTCCAAGCTTCTAGTTCGGATCACTGCCTCCAATTGCTCATAAACCTTTCCTGCAAAAGCGCTAGTAAACCTCTCAACGCAATCAGTGCATGATCTCCAATATACTTTTCGCAGCCAATATGGCAATTGAGCAAGAAGTCATCGGGGCCGCCATTACGATTGCGTTTCTTACACTGTATTTACACTCTTCGGATGTACTGTACACCAACACGGCACGTTCAATCGAAGCCGAGCAGAGACTTGCTCTAACTGAGACACTGACTTCCGAAGTAGGCCTTCTACAAAACTTTCGAGCATATAAGAAGTGGATCCCGTTGCCATCTTATTTTGAGCGTTAATTCACGTATGTAGTTGATAAACGTAAACGGTAGAGTTTTTCAACGCGTTTAAAAAATGTTTGGATTTTTGATAATCCGTGAGATCTTACTTACTTCGGTTAAGTTTTTTGATGAGACTTTGCTAAATTTATCTGACTTCATTGAAATATAAAATAGAATTAAACTGTAAACACAATCGTAACCACAATGTTACAAAACTTATTGACCACACTTAGCTGCATGTAAAGATAGCTTAGCACTGCACGTAAATTAATTTGTACAAATCACGGGCTTCTAGAAAATACAATAACTTGTCTGCGGGAATTTGAAACCCTAATTGGAAAAATATTCAAATTTAGTTTCGTTTTTGTCGCAGGCACTTTGCCAACAAGATAAATTGCAAGCTCAGGGATGGATATTAGGGAAGGATAATGAGGCAGTCGCCTCGGGCCCCTTTTTTCAGAGATACTGTGCCCGCTCTTGAGAGCTTTGTACTATTGTTTGAAGGTTATGTACCACTCTAGAGCCACAGAAGCTCTGAAGCAAGTCATTTGTTTTTCAAAATCAAAGCAAAAATTATGGAAAAATATGCCAAAGGAAGCAGCTTTCAAATGTCCAGCTGCAAAACTTTACAAAATTTTGTTCCTTTCATATGTATATTGTACTCTTGAATTTAGTTCATAAATTGAAATGTGAAAAAAATTGTAACTCTTTTATCCACGTAATCCTACTTTACATCTACCTTTCCCAGTGGCGATTTTCGGGGACACTTTCTGAGAGCTTTCTCCTAAATTTTAATATCCACCCCCGTGCAAGTTATCTCAGCATCTGTATGTAATGGCAGTGTCAATTCCCTCAGCACTTGCAAAATAAAAAGCATCTTGCTTCTTACGTTAGATTTTGCTGCTGACTCTTCTCGTTGCAGTTAAATGATTTCAAATTACTTACTGTAGGGGTGGAAATTAACATCAGATGACAGTTGAAACACTGAGGTTCTAAACAGCAGGTCGGAGTCATATCTTGAGAAGAACGATTTTTACTCGCTGGCAAGGCAAAGGGAAACCGTTGATGAAAACGTTAAGGCTCCACATAATTGTGATTGAACCGTCACAATACATGTCATCACAAATAAATCTCTAGAACAGATTTTTCAAGGCGTTTTAGCAACCCGATTCGGGTCCCTAGAATTGAAAATCGGGTCTCTAGAATAAAAAAATTATCATCGGGTCCCTACAGATCCATACCGGGTACCTAACATTTTCCTTAAAAAAAACTTGATCTAGAATGATTACTCTTGTTGCTAAACAGCAGAGCTGGACAATAGCGAGCTACTGCAGCGAGCTAATTTTCCAGTAGCGTTAGCGATAGCGCCACTCTTTTTTGAAAAAAATAAAGGGTGCGGTAGCGAGCTATCACCATTTCACCAATACCGCTATTCGCTACTTTGGCGTGAGTGGTGGCCAAAGGAAAAAGTTCGCAAGAGCTCTTCTGTCAGCACACGTTGATAGTAACTACTCTTCTCACTGTTTTACGCTGATTTCGGGTGATTTGTTTTCAGTAAGCTAGCAGCATTAGGAAAGATTTAGCTCTGGTTGCTTTTGACCTGATCGATAGATTCCACGTTAGTTCGGTAAAAACTCAGGATCAGCGACAAACTTAAAGCAGTTGGGGCTTCGAAGCATTGGTTACTGCTACCGGTAAAGCTGCGTATGGCTGAACTGAATCCTTGGGAAAATATGGCACTGTGTTCAACATTTCACTGCATGTGCAACTACGGTTTTTGTTTTGAAGTATATGTCACTATGACAGTTTTTGTAGCTTTCTTCGACCTCAGGATATTTGGCTCTATGCATAACTTGAAGCAAACTTACGATTCTGTCTTGAAGACAGTGGCGTAGCTAGGGGGAAGAGGAGACATCTTTCCCCGGGCGCAGCATTTTGAGGGCGTACATTAAGGTTATGTCACGTAACAATTACGAAATGTCAAATGTCAGCGGATGCTAGTAATTACGATTTACGAAATGTCGAATCCCGGTCGCTGACACCCAGTTACAAAATCTCAAGATCACCAAGGTTCGCAAAGGGAGCAATTACAAACCTTAGTGACGTTTTAAGGCGTCGCTTGTGTCTTCAACAACCAGCGCCCGCATGCGGTTTGACTAACGGTTACGTCACAATGCTTTCAGATAGCCAGGCTTGCGAACTTTCCCACTTCGTTCTCATTCTATATTTGCGTCACAATGGACGAGAATCCAGCATTCACTGTGCATGCAACTGCGCATGCTTTTAGAGCAGCGATAAACCTTAATAGTATGTTGTTACCAGGGCCGGCTTTAAACCGATTTGACCGATTTCTTCTAATCGGGCCCGGCGCCAAAGGGGGCCCCGCGCTCCGCCTATTAACCAACGCAAACCTACACTTTCTATCGAAGCTTCTTGTGTATAGTGCTGGCGCGGGGCCCAGTCTTTCTTATTTTATTTTGAGAGACCAAAACGATTATCAAATTTTTCCAACGGTCTCGCAAAATACAGTATAAACTCGCTTTGATACCACCATCAAAGTATAAAACCTTGATTCACAAACATCTCGGTATTTAGATGATATAGTTGCGGTCTCTGAAAAAATTTTTGCAGTGAGCAAGGTCAAAACTTAATAAAACTCTGGAGGGGCCCACAGCAGTGCCGGATTAACAACAGCAAATGCAGCAATTGCTACGGGCTCCGCGCCTTTGGGGGCCCCTCGGTCTTAATAAATCGTATTTATTACATTATATATAAGATTTTTTCAGTCTAAGAAGTCAGTATTCTGCTAAATTTGCCATACGTGGTAAACGAAGGTTTTAAGTTGAACGCTGTCTGTGTCCAGAAATTCTTCTTTGAATCTTTTTGTGGAGTTACGTAACAAGAGACATAAGATTGCGGTCGGCAGTGTTGTTATTTTAGCTGGTTTGCTGCTAAATCTTGCAGGATTTTATCACTGTTCGCTGAAAAATTTTCAATTTGGCAGTTAGCTGATTTTCTAGCACGATTTCACCAACCGTTTGGTAGGTAAAAAATTCCTGACCAAAAACCTGTTTCAACAGTTTTTCAAGATGAAAACTTTTATACCTTCATTAAAAATATACTTCTCTTTTTTAAGACATTTTTATTTGGGTAAAACCAGGACAAAGAACATCCAGCTGCCTGCAAGTATTTGGAATTTTTATTATGAAGCAACGAAACTGCTTCAAGCAGATAATTGTATCATAATAACAATTAGATGGCTTGGTGAACCCTAATTGATTTGTTTGTGTGCTTAGTGAGTGCGTTAGGTTAAAAGACAACATTGGTACAATATCTTTTTATCCCATGGCACGATATTTCCAAGTGGTTTAGTTACGCTATTAAGTAGTAATGTAGTATGGTAGAAAACCTCCTGGTACATAAAAGCTGCCAAAAGTTACGACATATATAGTTGTAAGATTCAGAACTTAAAAGTTGGCTCAGTGCCTACTGCCTATTCTGCTGTTTCAATAAAAAGCCTTTTGCGAAGTTTGCATTAACGCAATCATAGCGAACATTGTGAGCTTAAAAGGCATAACTGGTAGCAAAAGCACTTGGATAAGACTAAAGAACTTTTTGCATGCCGCCTGATGTAACACAAAGTTTTTAATTGACAAAGACCAGACTTACAAAAGTTGTAGGGCTGAAGCTATGCTGATTGTTTATCGCTGAGCTCTACTGTATAAAAACATGCAACTATTTGAAAGAGATTGTCAAAAACTGTGTTGTGCAAAAAATGAGGTAAGCTTCAGTTACGTTGTTCAAAATGTTGACTGAAAAAAAATTGTGGGTCGAAAAGTGTTGTGGCCAAAACCAGCATTGTTAGCCCATGCTCATTCAGAGCAAGCGCAAATGCGTGTCTTTCATTTACAATATATTGCAGCAGTATTCTGTTCACTATATACTGCTCATTGCAGGTAGGTGAAACACGCAGTAACACTTACCACGGTTCATTGTAAATCCACAACCTGCTTTCTGACAGTCGCATTTCACGAACAATTCCCGCTTTTACAATTATTGTAGCAATATTGGCACTTTCAAGAGCATGGTGTTGGAGTGCCACGGCATATTTTTGTTGTTATTTATTATAGGGTTCATCCTCTTTGATGGATAAGAAGTACATAAAGTATCGCTTGAATGTGTTTCAGTAGTTGCTAACGAGTCAAATTTAATATTGAGATATTGGATATGGATTCTCGTAAATGATGTCTCGCTTCTGCGTATTTGCCACACTATTAGAAAATGCTCCATCTTTCTGGAGCACAAGTGGAAGCACAAGCTTCCTCTTGTGCTGAAGCTTGTGGAAGCTTGTGCTAATACCACAAGCGGAAGCTTGTGCTAAGAGACTTTCTGCAACTTAAAAATAAAGCAAGTAACTTAACAATAATCAAGAAAATCCATCGAACATTTGCTCTCCTTTGACAGAAACCGTAAACATACATTAATTTCAACTATAGCCTTGCTCGCAAACACACGACTGCTCGCGCTGCACCAGGTAAGTATTATGACGCTTGTGAGCACCCTGCGTATAATCAGTGCAGTAACTGCACAGGCTAGCGCAAACTAATCAGCAAGGTGCAACGAACAAGAATAATCTCGAACCTAGTGGAACTTGTTGAAAACACCCACTTTTTTAACTTTTTCACTTGGAAGCACCGACGATATTAAATTGTTCAAAACTTGAGGTAACAAAAGTGGCTAATAAAACAAAAACAAAATGAACAAAGTAAAGTTACACTTTAAGCTTGCTTCCCATCTAAAAATCTGTAGGCTATGCGTTTTATGCTTTACACGTACCTAGGCTATAAAACGAGTCACGAAAATCCGCAGTAAAAGCGGTAAAGGGTTACAAACTGCTTTTAGATTTGAGCAGCTTCTAGTTAATAAATGTTTCAAGTAAAATTAGCTCGCAAACATTTTTACATGACAAAATATTAACTGTTGGCACGCACGAAGACATCAGCTAACCAGTGGCGTAACTAGACGTTTGAGCCAGGGGGAGAAATTTCGCTGCAGGGGTACCACTGGTTACTGACCCTAAACCACAGGAAATAGGCCTACTCCGAAAAACGCAAATAAACAACAACCTACCGAAAACCAAAAGAGTACTTAAAGCGAGAGACATAAGCTAAGTAATGGCCTGATTTTTAGATTTAACTTGCCAGGAGGGTGGTTTGCACCACTGCCCCTATCACCTATACGCCACTGCAGATAAGAGAGGACAGCAAAACTTGTATTTTAATGTTTTGGAGGATATCTGCTTTTGCGAATATTAGTTTCGCTTGATTCTTTTGCACTAGAAGACGTTCTTATTGCATTTCGTGTTGCTTACAACTCAGGTGTTCTGATTTTATTGTCTTTACGGTATCCTGGACAGAATCTGGGAACTGGGACAATAACCTTGCTTGTTTTTCATTTCAATTGTGTTAGTAGCTAGTATGCGGTATTCTGCAACTGGGGCTACAGCGAACATCTGACGGTGAGAGCCTGGACTCTTGTGCAACAAAAAATATTGAGAAGGTATAACAGGAACTATGCGAGAGCCTCCTATCTGCGGCTAAACGATGTGTATCTGTATCCCACGTCCCATTCCAATAACTATGTGCCATTTTGGGACAAAGAGTGCAAGACCCTTTATCGCTCCTTCCTCCGAACCCCAGTGGGGATTTACTCTGACAGAGCCGCTTCGTCCCTACTTTCATGGCTCGAACATAAGAGGCAGGATCGATGGGAAGAAGCAGTCAATTCCATCGACTTCCCGCACGCGCACTTCAAGTGTGGAGCACCATCAATAAATTCACTGGCAGGTCTAGACGCTCCTCTCGTTTGTGACCTGTCTCAGCGAACTTCATCACCTCACAACTCGTGAAGAATGGGGCAAACAGGACTGGTAACCGCAACTCCACCAGGCTCACCAACAAGCAGTCAGACCTATAGAAGGTCCCTACACCTGAGGAAAACAGTATCTCTGACCCCTTCACGCCAGAGGAGCTTGCTGACGCCCTAAAGCACCCAAAACCAGGAAAATCGCCGGGTCTGGATTCTATTCTCTCGGCGTTTATACTCCATACTGGGTCGGCTCTCAAATCTTGGTTTTACGATTTCCTTACTTCCAGCACGCGCCAATTCATAATCCCCAGGATCTGGAGAAGAGGACTAATAGTTGCGATCAGGCCGGTAGTCAGGTTTTGAAGTTTGGAGGGGGAAAATACAGTTTTTAGAGGGGCATGATTTTTGTTTTTATCATATTTTTGAAACAAATTTTTCTGGGAAGAAGAAAATTTGGGGGAGGCACAAAAGAAATTTGGGGGGTACTGCCCCCGAATGCCCCGTGGCTACGGGCCTGGTTGCGATCCGTAAGCCGGAAAAGCCATTGGGGACCCAAAGAGCTATCGCCTTATGTCCCTGCTGTGTGTCCCCTTCAAGATCCTGGAGAGACTTATCTATCTTCGTGTCGAACCAATCATCGACCCATTACTCCCGCTTGAACCAGCGGGATTTCAACACCGGATGTCGACCGTCGATCAGGTCACCCTGCTGACACAGGACATCGGGGATAGCTTTTCAGCTAAGAAGGTCGGAGCTGTGTTTGTCAATCTCACAGCAGCCTACGACACTGTATGGCAGTGCATAGGCGTACGAGGCGGGGGGGCGGCCGCCCCTTCGGGCTTAAAAAATTTCAGGGCAACCTCTGTTTTCAGGGCAAGCACAATTTGCTCAAAAATCCCGAATGATAAAAGATATTTAAATACAGTGAAAATTTCCAGGGCAACTCTGTTTTCAGGGCAAGCACAAGTTGCTCAAAAATCCTGTATGTAAAAAGTATATTCAGTACAATGAAAAATTTCATGGCACACTCTGTTTTTCAGGGCTAGCACAAGTTCCTCAAAAATCCTGAATGTAAAAAGTATATTTAGCTCAGTGAAAAATTTCAGGGCAACTCTGTTTTTTCAGGGCAAGCGCAAGTTCCTCAAAAATCGTGAACGGTTAAAAAATTTTCAGTACAATGCATATTCACTTGGGGGTGATCTGTGTAATTTGGACTAGTGTAGTTTGTAATCTGGTGCCCGCGGGCACCACGTTGGTGACCCCTGCCGTAAAGTTTCTTGTCTGGGAGAACACAATACGCAAGGAACTTCAACCCCTTGAGTTAACAAGCAAGTTAACTACACAATTTGCCTATAATGACACCTCTAGGGTATTGCATAAAGAACGTTATTTCCGAATTGACAATTTGACATTATAAGCGAATTGAAATGCATGTAAAAGATGCCATCGCGACCAAACAAAATGTAACGTTATGGGCGAATTGACGCTCCAGGCGAAGCCGTTATAAACGAATTCAACTCTATAGAACAGATTTACGTGAGGTTCAGGTCCCATTCGGATTAAACTAAAACGTTATTTTCAGGGCAAACTGCTTATTTTTAGGGAAAATTGTTATTTTCAGGGCAAATTTTATCCGCCCCCCAGTAAAATGCCTTCCCGTACGCTTATGTGGCAGTGGCATCGCAGCCTCACATGCACGCTACTGCGATTGCTACCTGACAGGCACATGGTCCGTATGATCATGGAGGTGGTTGGCAATCGCAACTTCACCTTTACCACCGGCATCGACAATCGGAGCAGGTTATAACGCCTCAAAAACGGCGTCCCATAGGATCGGTCCCGGCACCCCTTCTTTTCAACATCTCCATCTCTGACTTGCCAAGCACAGTCTCCTGAGAGTGTGCATACGCTGACAACCTAGCAATTATACATGTTGATGGACACTGACAGGCAGTGGAAGGGGTGCTGAGCAAATACATGGCAACCGTAGGTGAGCAAAGACATGGCAAGGTCCAGACCTGGAAGCTAAAGTTCAGCACTACAAAAACGGTGTCGGCACTGTCCATCTCAATAACAAGGAAGTCAATCGTGAGCTGAAAGTCAACCACACCAAAGAAACCCCGCCCTTCTGCTCCGAACCCAAATGCT
>JGI24158J21664_10008023_pt1 | contig 14039 bp, 7 predicted proteins | sample Ectturendosymbi3_FD_21664 | JGI IMG/M metagenome (IMG submission 21664) | reverse complement strand
CTGATTAGCATGGGTGCTATTTGTTATGCATATGAATGTAAATACAATGAACGCAACATGCAAAATTATGTGTTTTTTATCTTGTCGGTTGCTTTTTGAACCCCATTAAAGTTGCAGTTAACGGCTGGGGCTGAGCGACTATGTCATATTTTTGAAGGGGTCGCGAGCTTATGTCATATTTTCGAATGGGGTCGCGAGATGAAAAAGGTTGTGAACCACTGTCTTATTCAAATAGAATTTGAAGTTGCATAAAAATTGAAAAATTACAAGATTTTGCTCGATTCATTCGCTTGTGTCACTTTTGTTGATAGTTACTTGAATACCGATATGTGCCAGCTTGAATCATCGCAAAAACAAGAAAGCAGAGCCAGCCTGGTTCCTCGAAAGCTTAAAGCAAAACTAGGACTTTTGTTGTTTTCTACTCCTTAAGATGAAGGATTTAGATTCAGTTGCTAAAATTACCAACAAAATATAATTTGTTGAAAAAGATTGTTATAACAAGAATGATTTCATTGTCAAAAAATGGAGCTGTAGGAAAGACGCCTTACTGGTATAGTGATGGGAAAATTTGAATTACATTTGCTGGCGTCGGAGTTTGTAGCTACCAGTACAGGTTTTTTCGTCACACTTCTCAAAAGCACAATGCTTGTGTACCTTCATAACTTTTTCCTTGTGCTCAAAACAAATTTAAAATCAATGGTATCTTTTATTTTAATGTGGTTCTCACGTGGTCACAGATTGAATGCCGAAGTCTGAAATATGATCTTTTGAACCAGAGTTCAAAATTTTCTAAATTTCAAATTTACCGTAATCCGATGATCGGTTTTAAGCTTTTGAAGCTGGCTTGAGTCTATAGCTTACAAACAAGTGTTTTTCACAAAACTACTGGTAGTTAAGAACTGCCATAGATGATACATGTAAAGATGGTGTGCTCAGCCTTCTGCTTGGTTCCAGTACATGACATTGTGGTATTTTGTTCTATGAGTACAACAGAAAGTTCGCAAAAATGTGAAACTAACAGACATTGTTATAAAATAATATTTCTTCTGTCAGAGTATGTTCAGTTTTCCAAATGTGATTGTAGGCCTACTTATAACTTAAAAGGAATTGCCCACTGAACAGTAAGTTTAATTTTATGCTGATTGTTGATCCCTGTCACTGCAGAGTCTTGCTAAGTGAAATAATTCAATTTAGCTAGACAACATTTTCGTCATCAATGACAACATTTTCGTCATCAGTGACAACATTTTCGTCATCAATGACAACATTTTCGTCATCAATGCCAGTTTCCGCATCAATGCTTGAAAAATAAAAACAAAAATCCGATTTCGTGGCATTCAGTCAGTGTTCAGTTTTAAATTTTAAATGGAATAAGTAACTTTGGCTTCCTCTGCTCTGCCTCAGAATTAGTTGCCTGTGCTTAAGGATTGGCGCTTCGAGATCATTTTTGTTTGCAGTTTCAAAATTGCAAACAGCTTCTTCACATATTCCTACAATGTCTTTTCTGAGACATCAAGTACCAAGGTCGATGTTTGTTGGATTTTATGAAGTGACGCAGACCGCAGTTTACCCGTTCTGACCAATTTTTCCATTTTGACCAATTTTTCAATTTTTTTAAAGCAGCGTTCCTTGGATATCATGCACGTACAACAAAGGTGTGCACGTTGGAGAGAAAAGAGACCAGGTTAGATGCCGGAGACCACTTGCAACGAAGGGTCACGGGACTGTAAAGAGATGTACAGGAAAATAGATAACGTGAATACGGCAGTATGTCGTAAGATTATAGACGCAGATAAAGAGTATTTTGGCAAAGTAAATCGAGTAAACTGCACGATTATTTACAACGTGCAATGTACTTGGTTTGCGCTCACATCCTGTCTGTGCATGCTTTTCTCGTGATTATTTTCGCAACAGCGAGCTCGTTCTTTACTGATTTCTGCGTTATGTGCAAGCACTAGCACTGCAATATGGTGGCCCGTTTATACAATGTTCATTTTTTTAGTATTGAAGAAAAATCACAAGAAAAATCACATTGCAAATTTTTTGATAGTGAGGAAAAGTATTTTTCACAAATAAATTTTTCATTTTAAAGAAAACTTTCGTATAAAATTTTTAAACGAAATTTTTATTTAAAAATATATTTTAATTGAAAAATTCTTTGAAACTGAAAAATTATTTTCTTAAAGAAAATAGTTCACGAAAACATATTTTCCAAGGAAAAAATTTCATGCCGAGTTTTTCTTTACTGTACCTAACTTGGTCAAAGAAGTGCTTCCCATTGAAGGTTGTAAATTAACCGTGTCGTAAGTTCGCACGTAGAATGTTTGTCTTTTCGCGGCAGTTTTTTCATCTAATAGTCATCGCTAACCTTGTCTCTTCTACGGTATGTTGATTTGAATCCTATCAACGAAGTCTAATGTCTTTATATTTAACTTAGTTATTGTTTTCTCGTTTTCATGCAAAGGATGGTATTTTGAAACTGCAAACGAGCATAACCGATATTAAAATGCAGCTTGTACTAACGAATCAGGTGAAGTAACAGCGGTGTTTAAAAAAACATTTTGGTATAAATTAATGAAATCACTAATTCAGTGATAAAAACCAATGTGCTTGTAAAAATGACTGACTTAAAGTGCAGAGCATCACTCTTTTCTCTCTGAAGTTTTGCATGATTTTTCTTGCTGAATCACAGTTACGTTGCTTAAAAGTACAGTATGCATTGCTCTTTCAGTTGTTATGCCGAGCAAACCGCAGACTGACCACAGCAAGTAGTTTCAGCGTAACAGCTCCGATATTTTGCGTTAAGCAACAACATGCATCGTCAGTGAGGTCATAAGTGCAATGTCGTCGTGCGAAACCTCGTGATGAAGAAGTAATCGTCCACAAAAGGGAAACAGTCTCGGGCTGACCATTGCAGGCGTTGTTCGCGGCAGCTTTTTCGGGTCAAAGAAGCTGTCACACCTTTGCTTTTGCAACGACACGAAGCTATTTATAAACAATGCCGAGATCATCGAATGTGTAGCACTTTACCATTAATCCAAAGGTCACGAGATTCATGCTTGACTGCGCACCGCAGGCGCATCTTTGAGAGAAGCTCATTCAAAGTCTCAAACCTAAGCATGGCCCTACCTGCCAAATTTTTCGGGTTGATTCCTTGCATTCATGACTTGTTCGAATTTTTAATGTTTTCCCTTTCATGAGGCATATTTTAAGAACTTGTGGAAAAAACGTGTATGCTATACTTTAGCAGCCGAATAATTCAAATTCAAGACGCACAAGATGAATTCAAATTCAAAATAAAAGTATAAGTTACGGACAACATTGAAATAAAGTAAGCGTACTTTCAATAAAACAAGAGGAACTGTCCTTGTTCTTGAGTTTCCCACGTTGTCAGAAATTTCAAAACCGTTTTTACGTTAAAGTTCAGCAGGCTCCTCAACTTTTTGCACACATGCATCGGTGGTGATCTGATATCCTGCGTGATTTGGTTGTCGCGTGTTTGTTGAAGATTGTCCTCGAGCGGTATCAATTTTTAATGCGACTGTCTTTGACAGAAAACTGGTCTAAATGCAGAAGGACCACTGTCCCAAACGTTCCACTCGAGAGCAATGCGCTGGAATTGATCTTCCTGTATACCAAACATGATCAAATAATTTTTTTCACAGCAAAAACTGCTTCAACCTGGGTTACACGTTAGCTGTAAATATACATCGATGATGTAATCGATAGGTAATTGCAGTTTCTATCAGGTTGGATTTTCTGAAATGGAAATTATCTGAGTATCAAACATCCAGAATGATGAAACGCATTTTTGCAAGCTGTAAAGAATCGGTCACAAAACCCATGGCGTCAAAAGTGTTGCACACGAAAGTATTCAACTGCTTAGAAAAGTAGCGCTGCTGAAGTGTGAAGGCAATTACGGTAGCAGCTATCGTTCATTTCACCATTCTTCCAGCAATTAATTACGTCCAGAGTTGCACCTTAGCAAACTTAGAGAGCAAATCAATTTCCTAATGACCCAAACAGACCAATTGCACGTGGACTCTGCTTTAACAGCGGTAGAGGATTGCATGCTCTGCCCAGATCCGTACGAAAGGTCGAGTCCACTGCAAACTAAAACTTTTTGCAGACGATAATTTTTGCAATCCAATTCTCCAAATTGGCACGAGCTGATAAAGAAATCTGACCTTGCTCCAGACATTATTAACAGTTCCGAAACCACAGACAAGCCGAAGTGTTAAGCCTCATCGCGAAGGGTCACGTCTGACGCAGCACAGCGCTTAAGGGTGGATCAATTTCCAGTAGAGAATTATTGGGGAGCTGATTGACGCAAAAACTGAAAAAGAGGATAGGTGGACGAAAAGTGGTCTTGTTAACTGAATTGAAGCCCTCCGCTTTAATGGAGTTTCGAGCCTGCGAAGATGACTCACTGAAAAGATTTTGAAGCGTTGCATTGGACAGTTCGCAAAGTTAGTACAAAATCTTACCAATTCAAGGTGATTGCCTCAAACGGTTCGACGACAAATTGTTTCTAACGATATCGGTGACTAACGAAACGTAGTAACGCAATCGGTCTGATACTGGTCTAATTTACAAGCGATATCAACCCGAAAGCAATCCGATACAACTTGAGATAACTTGCTGGGTGCATTACATGATGGCTGTGGACTACAACTACCAGGTATCTTCACTGTCACTCTCAACCCTTTGCCTTTCAGCTGGATTTCATTACAATTGTCCCATTTTGAAAGACTCCTTTGTGATCGCAGCTTCTGTCGTATAGGAGAAACTTATGTTTGCGCAAACTTTCTTTACCGCTTCTTTTCGTAAGCTTGGGCTTCTGATTTATTTATCCCAAGAAACACGGCAGTTAGAAGCGTTGCAAGCGTTTGATTCAATCCGATGTTTATTTGTGTCAATAAAAATTATTAATTAGTCTGAAGACATAATTTAACGAAGTTCCGCCAAATGTAAAACAAATTTAACATAGCTGCTTAAAATGTTACTTATTTCTGAAGGACGAAAGGATATGTACTCACTACCTTTGCGTTCAACTTGTTACGCAAATTCGAGATGTCGATTCATCTGCAATAAAATGGTAAGAACATTTAGCACAATAACAAATGCGAATGGCTGGAAGCTTTTCTTAATGTTTGGTAAATCACTGGTAAGCATCATAGTGTGATTGTTTTATACCTAACCAATGGTAATAAGTTTATGTACGCTTCTCAGCTATAGGTGTACAGCAATGATTACAAAGGCTGGGCTGCTGCTTCAACCGAGCGCTTGCTCGCTGTTTGTCGCGAAAGCGGGAACCGAGTCATGTAGCTTCGTGTTTACAAAACACCCGTGGATTGAAAACAACTTTTGATTAGTTAACTGTTTTGCGCCATTAATCAAACCGATGAAAAGGCTTTTAAACGCGGCCAGTAATGATTCCCGTTGCTGTAACTAAATCCTGCTCGGTCGACCCGCTTTTTCAGGAAATAAGTTTGAACCGAAGTAGGCTTAAGTGCGAGCTTTGTTGACTCTGTTAAGCCGTGAAACTAACAATCTGGTTTTCAATGCTTGCTGGTATCATGTCATCATATTGTTCAGCGTGCGATAGCGTCTCTATTTCGACAGGATTGCTTGGTCGCTGTGAAAAGGCTAACCTTACGCAACGTTAGCTGTCACTTGAAAAAGGCACCGAGTTTTGCTGCCTTGAAAGGTGAAAAGAAAACGGTAGTAACGAGAAAAGGCGAATCTTCATTATCGTTTTGTTTTTGTTTTTGAACTTTTCCTGTTCAGAGAAAAATATCGGATTTCACTGCGCAATACTTGGCTCAAAATACGAAAAATTACTATTTTCTTAACTTTTCACAAGTACAAAACACTGTAACAACTATGCCGTACGTGTAATCTGCAATATAGTTTTTATTTTTTAAAGATTGTATCAAGAGCTAAAAATATAGTTGGTAAAGTTAAGCAAAAACGTGGACAAAATATTTTTATTGTTTCATTTTTAGTGGACACTTAGAGCGAAGCATTTTGAAAACAACTGCTTTAATGCTGAAATTTTATGCATGTTGGAATCATGTTAATATGCCCTTTCCTAAATATTTTTTTCCTATTTCGACATACGAGCCAATCCTATCTTGCAAAATATGTGCAATTTGTGCAGTGTCTCTTTATGGCTGTAAAAGCTTTGGTTCCTCTAGACATCATAGTGAAGTTAAACCGTTCGTATATTGATAAGATATCAAAACAAATTTTATAATGTTGGCTAAAAAAGGTGAAATGATATTTCAAGGATCATAAAAAGTTCTCAGTTATCTTATGTCGGAAAGCAGCAAAGATGTATCTGGCACTAAACAAATGACGTCAAGTTGTTCTACAGACAGAAGGTGATGGGCGACTTAGTCTCTGACGAAGTCGACCACATCTTGGCAGTCTGGGCGGTCCCGCATCTCATCTTAACTCAGGCTTCTCAGTAATTTTATGGTAAGCATAGAGTGATTTCAGTTATTCAAATGCGCTAATGGTCCCAGCAACCGTTCGGCGCGATAAGCAGCAGAAGAAATGCGTCTGGGTTCGGTTATGTACACCTTGCGTCAGCCTTCGCAATACGAAAGCAGCAGAATTAAATGCTTTCTTACAAATTTTGAAAAAGTTTTATTGTGGGTTGAGAACAGTCCGCGATCCGTCGCGTCGGCGATGCGTGAAATTGACGTCAAGGTCGAACTTTGACGAAAATATTTTAGTGATGAAACGAGTAAGCAGTTGGTGCAGCTCAAATCTACGTGACACTAAATGCTGCAATTTGTCCAAACCGTTAACTTGACTCGTTCGAGCCGTGAACGTATTTGAACATTAAATACTTCAGTTGATATTTGCACATACAAACAACCTGCTGTTAATCCAACTGAAAAATCGAAACAGTTGTATTCAGTTGCAGTTGAAAAGTAATCTTAAAAGACTGACATAGACTGAAACAGATTCATTACCCCAAATCTAAGCGATCGAAATTCGGTATCTGTAAAAAAATCACTGTCAAGTTGCAGTATCACCAAACCAAGAGCATGGTGTTATAGTTTGAAAATCCTTAACAACAAGCCACGTCTTTATATTAAGAGAGCCCAGTTACAATGGCTTATCTTCAGAATTTCCCAGTAGAATTTATCAAGGCAAGTTTCCATGGGTACACTACCAACAGGGTGGCCCGGAAGCTGACAATAAACCAGGCAAAGCTATTACGTGAGAGGCCAGGTCTCATCACTTCTTCAGGAGGAAACAGAAATATTTGCAGATGTTGCTAAGAAAGTTTTACTGCTTTGATGTTGTGAAGGGCCAACTATCTTTATCAGAAGAAAGAGGTTTAAAAAATAACGGATAAATTAGCTCATCAAGACAAAACTGGTTTTCAGTAATTTTCTTAAAATACTACTGAGATGATTTTGCACGAATTTACTTTTACTACTCATTCGACCGGACGTGATTCTGATTTGTAAGCCAGCCGTTTTAGCAAACGCAAAAGCCCTAAAGGTTTGACATACATATTAATTTCCTCAATCAACTTTTACGTATTCGCAATCCTCAAAACTGGTATAATAGTCTTTTAGAAGTCATGAGAAAACAAGCTGAAAATTTAGTGGCCTTCCTTAAACGAATTGATGAATAATTTGTTGATAGTATTGAGTTCTACAAATTAATTTTTGTTGTTAAGGAACACTTGAAGTTATAAAAATATTCAGCGTGCAGATGGTTGTGAGTGTATTTGCTTATACACTGTTCAACTTGAAATATACAACAGCTATGGGCTGTTTCGTTTACTTGTCTGATTGGCGTTATTAGCGAAATAAGCATCTGTCAGCATACTGGCCTTCAAAGAACTATTGTTCATAATTGCCGCTTTGTAATCTTGGTCAACACAGAAAAACTCTTTCCCTGAGGTATAAAGAAAATAGCTGCCATTTGATACCTGGCTTTTTTACTTGTCCGTTTCTGTGGAGTTCTTCTTAATCCTCATGTATTTTAAACACAAATTCCCTAGCTTTGTGTTTATGCCCTGGAGAACGTGAAACTTTTGTTCCGTGTAGTTTTTTGAAAAAGGAAGCTGTGGTCCAGTCTTTTGCTGGAAAATGATATGTTAGGTGGCGCTAAAGCGTCAAGCCAAATGGACTAAAACCACGCAATCACAAAGCGTATTCGGCAATGTTGAAAGAAACAACGACTCTGTGTTTCTGTTTTAATCATTACAATGCACCCTTTAATACTGATGTAAAAAGAAGCCTGCAGTAAAACTATAAAAGCAAAATCTTATTGGAAGCCAGTATAAAGATGTTAGCTTTCCAGCCGCCAGGCATCCACTTTTTCTATCTGAAACAAAGTTAAAATCAAGCACACAATTCACCGACATTCTGAGTTTATCATACATTTCACTGACACTATTGGACATTATTCGATACTTTAGCCATAGTCATTGCTTTGCTAAAGTTCTAAAATAATTTTGTAATGTAACTCACTTTACTAATCTTTCCCACAAATATGATTTAAATAAATTTCAGGATTGTTTACTTAAAAAAACGAATTTCAGATGCATGAAAAGCAAAAATTCAAGTTTAAACAGATTTCTAGTTGAGATGAAAATTGGCAAAAACACTCCCACAACAACTGTGTATAAAATTTTCGTAAATCATCGATTGATAAGAAGGTGCAACGTGCTCAAGAATTTTTATTTAAATTTAAACCTGTCAGTGCTGATTTGATACAGATGCTCACAATAGATAATGATGTGCAGCCTGTTGTTAACACAAAATCATTTCTTACTGTCACAGCGAAGAGTTCAAAGATGAACTGGCGTTTTTGTATGTTAAAATTTTCGTTAATAGTAGAAATAAATGATGTATTGAGGATTCAATTTTGCTGAAGCTTCTTTCTTCACATTCTCCTCCATCTTTAAAGATTTGCGTCAAACCGAACTTACGTCTACCATCAAACCTGGTGCTCGTCAGAAAGCAACTGGGCAGTTAAAAATATCTGCTTTGCGTGGGATTTTTATTCTAGCCGTTTCAGAAAAGCCCAGCCAGTGATGTCCAGCAAGGCTATCTGCTTCTTATGGTGGTCAGTTCTCAAACAAAAACACATGAGCACGACTGCCAACGATAGCGGAACGCAAACTGACAACACTAATTTTGCACCTTACAACGCTGAATTGGCGCTTGCTGTCCGGCAATAACAAAATTCGACATGCTTACATCATCAGATAAAGTTTCAAAACAACAACAATAGCAGAGTTAGTCGCTAATAAAGATTCTCGCTCTGGGCGACGATCTAAATCCCCGATAGTTCCCGATGTTCACGGTTCGCGATAATTCGCATGTCGCCCTGATTGATCTCCGTCGCTGCCGAGCTTTACTATCCAGCCGACAGTTTCGTGATTGAATTTGTGGAACGCAGACGCAGTCGCCTGCTGGACGTAGAGCTGTCTTGCAGCTACTCCTGCGAGCCAACAGCTAAATGAGCTGAGCTGAATCATTCTGCTTGGAACGGAATGTCCAGGAAACAACATTTCCTGGAAGAGTGAAAAAAAAGGACTCCGAGAAGCGAATCAAAGAAAGCTTAACAGGTTTAGTGGGGGTGCTCGCGGTGCGGACGAGATTTAGCTCATAAAAATTCATTGATTCGTTCAAACTGTTTTTCAAGTTTTCTTGTCAGTTTCCAAGAAGCTAAGTCAGAAGCCTCCAAGGTTCATCTTAACAAAAGAAATCTTAGCCCGATGTAACCTGGCAACGGTGGAAGCACCGCGATATATTCGCAAAATAAGTGCAGAGAACATGCACTTGTAATAAAATCATTTCATTCCGCTCGAGTTATTGGAAACCAGTAACATTTAAAAGCATCAATTAGCAGAGTTATGTGCAAAGTAACTAGCAGGGCGCTCCGGTACACATCATGTGAGACTCTGTCCACCGTACGTAACGAAACACAAAATCATATTCAGCCAAAAGCATAACATGGAAATTCCTTTAAACGAAAAAATCAAACAATGTCACTGATCTCAGGAAGGAATTCAAGCTTCGCAATAATTTCNCAAAATGAAAAACTTACGAGAGCCACGACGTCCAATCACCGTGAAACAACTTTCTACTCAACTTAATCTAATTTCAAAGTGGACCTAGTGCGTTACATCAGATAAACGCAGTTCTAGTCAATTGTAACTAACCGTGATCCAAATTTCTCAATTTCACTAAATAACTTTTACCTGGGTATGTCCTTTCGTTACTTTGCTTTTTGCAACACATTTCCTTTTTTCGTTGCGTGTTTTGCGAGTGCGTGTGTGTTAATAGTTATTGCTTTATTCAACACGATTTGCACGATGCTGGTAGTTGTTGTTGAACTGCACCTGCAACTTAAATCAAACTACCAGTTGAATGGTTATAAGTTTTGCAAAACACTCGTCAGATGCACACATTTTTATACCAAGCAGTGGACAACTTTTGGTTTGTAACCTTCAGTTATGAAATCTTTTATTGTTTCCTTGCAATGTGACTCATCAGAATTTTAATCTGCACCGTGTAAAATTTTTTTAACTTCTGCCATTAAAAAAATGTAATTCTCTGCAACAGTGATTCCCAGTCTTTTCCTATTTGCGGACCCACTCACTCAGGGCTTTCATTTTCGTATCGCAAACCCCAAATCGCAAATTGGCTTGTATAAGAAAATGCACTATTACAGAAATGTGATGAAAAATTTGTGCGTTTAGATTCAGAAGTTGCTGCTTCCTGCAAAATACGTCAAGTAAAACGCGCCCAAATGTTTGCAAAAATCAACTTGTAGTGCAATTATTACCTAAGAAGAGGCTATAGCTGATGGACTCCTGCTTCACCTTCATGGACCCCAGGTTTGGAACCAGTGGTTTACATTTTTGCACAGACTAAAACGAAAAAATTAAAAATTGTTTGTGAAATACTTTCTTCACTTACCAAAACTAACACCGAAGAGTTCCCTCTGTAACATTGACTTTCACACCGAATTCGCTATTTGCTTAAGCGACCGCTTTTCGTTGCAGGTTGAAAACGACTTCCGCGCTTTAACGTTGACTCAGCTTCCGCGCAGATCTGCAATTTAATGGAGTTCGCCAGAGCGCAAATCTGCTGCGCAGAAGTAAGCGAGCCCTGGCGACGAGATGCAACAGTGAAATTTAACCTGTTTATAGCAGCCATTGTGACGTGGCCTGACGTCGCTTTTTGAGCAGCGATTGTTTGGGTCATTGGCGGAAGTTGTTTGGTCGTGCTTCCCGTTGGGGATTGTTCGGAAACGTCAAAAATACGTTTGCTTTCGTACCTGCCAACAACCTCCGTCAGACAGACCTCACTGATGAGCTGGAATGTCGCGTCATGCCGGTTTGCGCGCACACTGCATGTCCACATCGAGTTTTCGGTTCCGACTAACCACTACTGGCAACAGCGAAAAGATTGTCGGAGATGTTGTTGTGCGCCGTTCTTGACATGGGCTACGACAGAAGGAAAACAGCTGGTAACTTTCCCGCCGTGTCAGTCATCGACTCGGAGCTCTTCGCACATAAAGAGCCCAACGGCCCGATCTCCCACTCGCATTGTGCGGCCCAGACAGTTTGCTCGCCTTTTGTCGCAGCGGCAAAGAGTTCCAGCCTTTAGCCGAACTGATCGCAAGATAAAGACATGACCCTCAACGGTTTTCGACGGTTTAAATGCCAATTCAGGACAAAGCGGGATTCGCGCGATTGTTCGATAAAACTATACAAGCAATGCCCTAACACAACTCCCCACAGCACTTCATTTCGAGTGGACAAGCTTTCTTTGACTTTGTTGTAGATCGCACTGATAGAAAACGGTTGTTGTGAAACTGAACGCACTGCCGTAGTATTCGGCGCATAAAGAAAGCGCTAATTCTCTCACGGAAGTTCAACTTTTGGCGCCAAACTCTCGGCCCGCGCTGGCTGCAAACTATGAAGAGCAACGGCCAGGACAAGGAATGTCGTTTCAAACGCTGATGGAACAACAGTTCTATCGCACATTAATTGGTTGTTTGAACGAGCAGTCAGAAATTCACCAGTTCAAGTGATCTTTGTTTTGTTTTTTTCACAGCAACAACAGACTGCCACAACGCGCTGGTCAGCCTGTGGCCTCGATAATTTGGCAACAGCTGCGTGTGAATGCATTGAAGGAGGGTTTGCGGGAAGTCCCACTCTATGCACAACATTCCTCAGAAATTGGCAACTTGACTGGATATGCATTTATTGATGCCCATGTTGTGTGTGCCTCAGATTCATGGGCTCAGTTTGCAGTTCAACACGTGATTGTGCGGTTGCCACGCAAATCCTAATTGTAAGAAAAAACGGAAAAAAAACGGAAAAATGCAGACAGAGAAAGAATATAGAAATGAAAAAAGTTGTTCAAAAGGTATGAATTCTCCTCACATTACAGCACAGATCGGCTGTTGCATAAGTTTTTCACCTCGCTTCACCGCACATAAGCGATTCTACTTTGTATTGTCGAGCGTCCTTTGCGGCAAGTGCGTTGGAGACGCTTTGTTATAAGAAAGTAAAATACATAACTCTCAAAAAGCAAAGCTGCCTGAAAAAATCCTGATAGCTGGTAAACTACGATTGAGTGGGCATTTGGAAAAATCCTGTCATCGCGGTTTCTGCAAAGTGACATTTACCTCACACCTAGAGCATCTCACTTACCAGCATGCCTCATTCAAAACTGCCAGCAGTTCTTGCGCAGAAAATTTGTGCATACCAATGCTACTGCGAGGATGATTTGCACATGCCCCACGAAATGCTGATTCTGATCTGTGCAACTTGAGACAATCCAAAAGAGCGTTCTTTGAAAAAAGCATGGTCGAGCATGTCGCCACCAAACGTTCGTGAAGCAGAAATTCATAATCGCCACGCAGCAAATGAACTCAACCTCTGTTTCATAAAATTACCTAAAAATTGTTTTCAATCGTGTGAATGCGCACTTTCTCAACGTTATGACAATGTCCAAACGGTCGCGATCTTGAATACGTCCGTTTTTTACGTGAGAAACAGATATATCAGCTTGACTTTCATTCAACCGCTGAAATGCGCTGTCCACGTGTTGTTTTTAGTTTTTCGAGTGCATGTAAAGATTGTTGGAAACATGGTAAATCCGGCACGCCCGTGTTATTCATTTACTGATACATCAGCCATGAAGCCATTTTTTGGTTTCCTGGCAGAGAGATGGAAAAGGCAAAGATTTTTCCTCTCAAACGTGACGTCACGCAAGTTAGCGTACAAATGGCATATTTCTCCGCTACAACTTGGACAGCAGCTTTTCGTTTGAAAGTAGCATGCCGCAGCTTTAAAAATTAATTTTTTCATTTCAAAATTTCGCATTGAGAAAATGAAAAATGTTTTGTCCTGTCAATGAGCGTGATGTGGTGACAGTTTTGCTTCGAGAGTCACATTCGAGGGCTGCCGCAGCCTTGATGTTTCTACTTGGTTACGCTCTGTTAGAAAGTTGGCTTCAAACTTTGTAGAAAGTTAAAGATCAAGTAAATTCACCTCAAAGACTTAGAATAAAAGTGGTACGTACGGATGGTAAAAAACTTCTCTTCCACGTTGGTCTTATCTTGTTCATTAACTCAAAAAATCGATTTCAGGCATACCTAAGTCATAGGTGTAGCCAGGGGAGGCAAAGGGGCCATGCCCCCTCAAATTTTTAGAAAATATAGTTATTTTGTGTTTTGAGAGGCGTTTTTCTAAGCAAAATAGTGTTATTCGCCTAAAATCAAACATTCTGGCACCCCCAAAATTTTTTGCTCCCCCCAAAATTTTTGGGCTGGCTGCGCCACTGACCTAAGTCGTTTGCAATTGATGACAATGCTGCAGGTGTTTGAGATGTTTTGCCTTGGCCCTTGACAGTCTTAAAGCTTGAACTTTTTCATCTCTAAAGGCTTCACACAGAATCCGGTTACGGCTTACGATCCGGCTTATGGCCAACGGCAGTCTTCACACAAGCTCGGTTGGCCGTATCCGGGTGAATTTTCTC
>JGI24158J21664_10008020_pt1 | contig 14041 bp, 11 predicted proteins | sample Ectturendosymbi3_FD_21664 | JGI IMG/M metagenome (IMG submission 21664) | reverse complement strand
AGGTGTGGGAAGGCCATTCCCAGGCGCTCCTGCCCCACTACACCCCTGCTACCAGCTGAGGCTACTGCTACACAGAGTGGCAATTTTAGCTGATTTGCTGCTAAATCTAGCAGGATTTTCTCACTGTTGTCTGTTAGCTGTATAATTTTCAATCTACAAGTTAGTCGATTTTCTAGTTGGCATATCCAGCAGCTACCTTCAATCATGTGCAATTTTTTGATCTGTATGAATGTTTTTCACTGTGTTATTTGTATGACGTGTCATCTACTCTTCTGTTTTTTTTTATATTAACTGATATCCAGGATTGATTGATTTATTGTTTTTACATCTGAAAACTTCAAAAAGACTACTGCTAAATTGTTACCAAAAAGCCTTTGAGCTTTTTGTGAAATAGTATATTGGATTGCTAATAATCGTGAAGGAGCTTAGGCTTTTCTGAATTTATCATCATTTCCTCTCTTTTAATTAGTAAGCAGGGGTGGCTGCCGCAGGGGACTACGTCCCCTCTTTTACATTTCGAAATTTGCCAAAATATGTTTAGCAACACACTCAGTATTCGGTCCATTGTAAGAGTAAATTATTTAATGAAAAAAATCTCCCAAGCTTTTTTGACGTGCAGTTGTGCCTCCCAGTGGGCGTCCGCAGAAATTTTGTCAAGCGGGCAAAAACGACATTTTGCTTGTCAGTTTCAGGTTGCTGACGATGCAATGCAAATTGACGTACGCAAAACGCTTTACCCTTTTTGCGCCATAACGAAAATGCCCAATGTTGAGGCAACAGTTGCAAACAAGGTTTCGTCTAAGAAAATTTGCACTGAGTAAATGTTTGTTTTAGTGAGCATGAATATCCTAATTCTTAAGACTGAATTAGCAGAGTTCTGAATGAATTACAAAACTTGTAAATTATTATTAGAATAAGTATAAAACTTTACAAAAATACGAACGAGGTACACACATAATTCAAATAGGTTCTCTTTGTTTTAACGTTTCAGTATGTTTTGGAATAGTGCAAGTGCGCAAGAATGAGATTTCACTGCCCAAATGGTCTGGTGGTACTTAGTCCCGTCGCCACGGTGGGGGCTTTGGTGGGCTAAGCCCTCCCCAAACAAACCTCCAAGTTCGCCAATTTGAAGTACTAAATACTACAAATCAGTTGAATTTGTTAAATTGTAAAATGTCAAGCCCCCCTGCACAGACGTAAAGCCCCCCTATTGAAGACTTTCTGGCGACGATTCTTGTGGTACTGCGCATTTTCGTAACTTAGAAGAAAATTGGTTTCAAAATTTGCGCTTTGTTAGTAGCAATGCTTCTTTTTCACTCATGCTTCTTTTCAGGCACGCCAAAACAACGGAAGGGCAGGGGCAGTACAAAAGTTGAGGGAAAAGGAAACTTATAAAAAACAAGCAAATCGTTATCAATATTTTTGTTCCGTTCAGCAACAATATTGACCTCAAAAACAATAGCAGAAATGATTGAAAACCATTCTGAATTTTCTTGTTGCGCGAATAGCTGCAATAAACTTGTTTCAATTCAATCTTGACAAACCATGAAATTACCCACAATACTGTGATGAAAAAGGCACCTCCGCCCCCTTTTGAAAGAGCAGAGGGGAAGCCCCTCTCACTTTTTTTGCTTTCCGGGGTCCTTGCTTCTTTTCACACAGTATAAAATTATTTGGCTTACTGCTATCAGCAGTAACTATCTCGCTGCATTACTTGCCAAGATGCCTGCGTTCAGCAGTCTCAGGCGGCAAAACACCTATTGCCGCAACTTGAAGCGAACCTTTGAAGAATTGTTGCTAACATGTTATTATTACACAATAAAGTCCAATAGTAGAACAATTCTTTCCCAAGTTTCGCAATCTGCCTCTGCAGGCAAATGAGCGGACATGACTGAACCGTAAGCAACTCATCACGGCGTGATACCAAAACAGTGAAGCTGGCTCTTGTGCAGCGTGAGTGCCATACCGGAAAATAAACTGTCATTGCAAGAATTAATTCCATTAATATCGGAATTAAACTGTCGACTTCAGGTTTTCCAGACATAGCCTATTTGGTTCGTATGCCAATTAGCAGGAGGAGCAAATGCCCATTTTTTCCCCCCCTGCGGAAGCCCATGGCCTCCCACTATGAAAAAGATTCCTTCACCAATGTTGGCAAGCTGATCATTGCAAAAAAGTCGAATGATGGTTGACTGCACATCGATGACGTCATAATCGTTGCCAAAAGTGTCTTCCCCCCCGAAATTTTTCGCTGGTTGCGGCCCTGAGCTCTGGTATAGCCTCATAAACTTAAAGCGATGCCAGCATTTACTTAAGTTGAAGAACACAAAGCATTTGCCAGTAACCTATACTTTGTTTCGCCCGACGCCGACAAAATTTGTTCGTTGTGCTTTGAGGCAGAGAAATAAGGTCTCCTGAAAAACAAATATTTTTACAAAGAAACAACTGGAAGATCTTTTATAATTTCTATCGCACTAGTCAAGATCTTTAGTTTTTGCAAAAGTTTTGTTTATTTCATCCAAGTGTTGCATTCTATGCAGTATGTGAGGCTCTCTGTCAAGATTTTAATCCAGTGTTTTTCAACCTTTTTTCTGAAGCAGAACCTTCCGCAAATGTTTACGTTGCTCATGGAGCCCTATGCAATGATCCAAGTGTCGATCCTACTTGCTGTAATAAACGAATGTCGTCAGGGCAATTTCGATCTGTTTTAGCGGAAACCCTGGCAGTCACTTGCGGAACTCCGGCTGAAAAACTATGTCATTACTGTCCTCCTCGCATTCTGGAAGGGCGGATAGGAATAATTGTCAAGTAACAGAAATAACATTGGAAAACAATCACTGCTCATGAAACTAGGGAGTTTCTGGCTAACTTGGTTGCTTCTTGTTTGTTGAAATGCCGTTGTACACTCGGGTAAAAAAAAGCTTTAGGTTGTTTTGTACGATTTCAATTGTTTATTGTCGCAGACCAGTGTTTTAAATTGTTACAGATTTGGAAAATTTGTTTATAGAGAAACGTTTGGAAGGTCAAGCTGCTTGTGAGTTTGACAGACGCTACTTGCAATTTTTTCGTTATACTAGTCAACCTTATGGGGTCATGCAGCGCGTCACCTCAAATTGCTAAACTTTCAAAATCTCAAACACAATGTATTTTGGTTGATTAGAATTTAAGTTGCTTTCTCTTTAATTTTATTGGAAGTTTCAACTATCGAATGTTTGTTAACGCTTACCCTGAATGGCAGGAGGTCCACGTCTTATTAAATATTTCTAAAAATAATATATAATAGGAATTTCATTCAAAAATTTTTATTTCTCGTGATCATAGTCATGCACTGACTTTCAATGTTCATAAAGATAAGGAAGAAAAAAACTTACTTTTTTGGCAATATAAAGCAAGCACGTCAATCTTGGCACGTTAATCTCAAGTCAACCAAGCGCCGTAACCGGAATAAGGTATCCAGCAGACTGTAGTTGTCTACATGTGCTTTTAATTATATGGGTGATGTAACTTATTTACAGCGCGAATATGGTTTACTTCACCAGGTTTGCTCATTTATTTTTTGTATAGGGTTGCTCAATTCATTTATTTACAGCTTATTGGTAGTATGTTGTTCACGTATTGCCAACAGGATTTAACCATATTCGCACGCTTCTATCTGGTGGTCTTCATTCGCTTTTTTGGTTACGTAATACTAAATCATCGGCGCTACCTGCAGTCAACAGCTGCTTGGGCCAAAGTAGCTTTTGGTGAACTGGCAGATCATAATCCGAGGTCGATTTTATGTTTTTCTTACCGTTACGTTATGGAGATTTTGAGCATTCGATGTGATGACGAAAATTGTTGTGGCTACTTCTTGAAAGGCTCTTCCAGACCAAAGTTCAAAATCGTCGAGAATGGGGGGAAGTCGCTGTTGATTGGCTGAATGGTTTGCGTAGGAAGATCTCCGTTGCATATGTTTGGTGGAGAGGTGCGTGAATGAACCCAGAAAGGTGCATCCAATTCATAATGCTTAATTGTAAAAGATTTTATCGCGAAGGCTTGGATTTGGTTGATAAGTAATTAGCAAAAGCTGAAGCCCCATGAAGTTGGTAAAGTGGACAGTCATGTCTTATAATACGGTTTTGTGCCGCATTTTCCTTAGCATCTTTTGCTCTAAGTGCATTTCCGGTTCTTACGAGTCTTTCCTGCTATCGTGCGTATTAAACGCAATTTGCTGGCAGAAATATTTTTAATTCGATCAATGCCGCCCGCATTTGGCATAACTTTATCTGTAATTCTGTGATGTGGTATTGAGTTTAGGTGAAGTACATTCCCAGCTTCTCCTCACAATGTTAATTCTGCCGCTGATCAGAGCCGGACGCTGATGTGTGGAGCCCCATGTGCGCAAAGCCATGTGGACTGTGGAAGTCCATTGTTCCGTGTGAATACTTTTCATACTTTGAACTAACAAGATGACTGAAAATTACACACACACACACACTGTGACGGGATCACGTAATGTTCAAAGGAGACCTGGAACTTTACGAGCTACAGCGTTGGCAAAGTCATTGAAGATATTGGCGAAGCTAATTTGTCGCAAGATGTCATGTTCAATGCTCATTAGCGTCAATTCATTCAGACGTTCTTGCGTCATTGTTGTGCGTAGCTTGTTTTTGATAAATTTCAGTTTGCAAATTTATCTTTCTCCGCAGCAATTGCTGATCATGTGCACAGGACAGAATCGCAGAGGTATAAATCGCTTCACCATCACTATGTAGGCTAAGAGGTCTAAGCTGTTTCAATCACGTTTCGGTATTTTATCACGCGGCTATAACGACCACATAAACAAGTACGGTTAGTCTAATAAAAAATGCGACACTTGCTGGTCATTCTTCCGCAAAAGTAGTCTCTACACCAGCCCCGCGCTCTGCCAAGCTTTCCGAAACAAACTATTGCAATGAATTCGAGCATTCGCTTTACAGACTCAGTAGTTTGCGAATGTTTATCACAAGTTAGAAGTTAAGCAAACTAAAGCCTAAGCTACGCATTCATGCGGAGGCCCGTGTGTGGCCGCACACAACGCACAAGTTTCCTAATCCAGTGTTGGCGCTGAGCGGCCAAGGCCACCTATAGTTGTCTGGGAGGCTTGGATTGGCTGTGAAAGCGCAGAGGAGGTTTCCGTTACGGTTCAATAGCCACGCAACGTAAAAACAACTTCTCGAACGCCGGGTCACTCCGGGTCAGTCTGCAAGTTCCAACCCTATCTGCGCAACGTTTGGCATTGCTGCAATGTTCAGCACTCTAAGGAACAACCGCTCAGTTATAAAATATTGTCGCTGTGCGTTAACAAAGCGAGCATGCGTTTTTGTCATTGAAACGTTATGTCGGTGCTTGTCGTTTCGTTTTCATTTCGCATGCATACTCACAGTAAATAACTGGCTTTGCTGGAATAAAACAACTCCTTTGTCAGAACAGATAAACCACTTTTAAATATATTCCGTAGTTACTACCTGCAATAAAATCTTTTTAAAAGTCTGCGACACAAATGACACGGTTTTTAACAAACTCCGCACTAACGCTATTGTACCAACATATATATCTATTTTATTATGGAGTTGCTCATAGTTTGAAAATATCAAACATTTCAGGGTGGGCAACAGGCGCGTAATTTGACATTCAAAATTATAAAAGAGCAAAGTAGCAAATTAACATGTTTATCTCACTCATTAAAAACACCAAAATGTTTTAAGGTAAAAAAATATTTATGATTTTTTGCTAAGCGATTCATAAATTTCCATAAGAGAGCTGACGTTTAAAATTTTACCGGTAAATTTGTTTGTTTTTAAATGTCGCACAATCAACAAATAAGAAAGTAGTTAAATCAACTGAATTTGCTTCAAACATCGAATAAAGTTTTCGCTGTGTTTTGGACAGTCAACTTCGTCCATATTGTCTGTCATCTGCATCACTTCACTCCGCCGCAAGATTAGCAAGCACCCTTGAAACGAGGGGGACTAGAGCGCAGTCGATTGTTGTTTTAGGACGAAGCGAAAAATGCAAGGTCGGCGTTTTTTCGCGGCAGTTCACGTGAGATCGCTGTTGAAGCGAGAAAATCGCGTGCAAACCGCAACACCGACAAAACTGAATTGTTCCATTAACTTTTTCGGCGCCTTGTCGGTAAACGTACATGAAGCAAACTGCCCACATGTCACATAGTTTGATTGATGAGCTTGGAGTGGGCTTGTTGCTCTGGTGTGCGTGCTTTCTCTAATTCTCTCTTTAATCTCTTTCATCATTTCACCTGCAAGCTTTTGCTTGCAACTTCCTGGACTAAGGATACGTCACTGGCCCGAAATCGATTTCCTGGTAAAACACTTCGCGATCAGATTCGGTTGTGTCGCCCTTGTGATGCATTGATACTTCAAATGTTTTCTTAATTAAAGTAGAAAGTTGAAGAAGCAGTGAACTCCCAAACCGTTTCCTTTCGTAGCCTAAATTCCTTACTGTTCGTTTGTTGTTTTGAAAATTTTCGGTCTCCTGCATAACCTAAAAATGGGTCGTAAATGTTTGTGTGGAATAGTCATGTTTATTTTTAAATGTTCAAATTGATTTAGACGCCTCTTTTTTAGTTGGAAAGAAACAATAATGTTTACGAGTTTTTTTCCCCGGTGGACAAAATTCTCGCTTTGAAATGACATGTCGTAGATAACTTTTGATGCAAACGAAGAACAAGTCCAAACAAGAACAGTCCTGCTGATTCATAGACCTACTGGTGTCTCGTAACTATATTTTATTTTTTGTTTCTCCACAAACTGCGGACTATGCGGTCGTAACTTGGTAAAGCAAATAAACATGGAACGAAAGCATTTCTTGCAGAGTCAAACTTTTTTAACATTCTGATATCTTGTAAGTTGTTATGGTGCAAGTAAATGCGTTAGAAAGAAGACCGGCTTTTTCACTCAAAGCAATGTGCAAAAACGTTTTCTTTAAATCGGGACACTATACTACTCTAATCCTTTTGGTACACGAAAAGCGGAAGTGCTAAATAGCCTTACAATGAAAATCACGGCCAAACAAAACGATACAAGCGACATATTGCAAACGTTTCGATAACTCCTGTTATCATCATCAGTGCATTGCATATCCTTTTCATCTCCAAAATTTTAAAGTTTTTCCATGTTTGTTTATTTTTGATTTGAAATTGTATGCTTAAAAGCATGTTTCGACACTACAATATTTTTAAGAATTCACATGCTAGAGTTGGTTGAATTAAAATAACGTCACTTATTATAGGATACTTTCTTGACAAATGCTTCTTCGTCTTTATCGGCCACTCTTATTGTACTAAAGAAACACAAATTTAAAATGCAGGTGTAAGTCTTACGTTTGTGATGCATTTGCAGTAACTTGCGACCAGTGAAGTTGAAAAAAGTAAAAAAAGTTTATTATTTCTGTTCTTGAAATATCTTTTGCACGGTATTGATAAGGTACTAATCCGTTGCTTTTTTCTCAAATTCATGCACATGTTTGGCGTGTGCCTTCAGTTTCTGTGAACAAGCTTTGATTAAGTCAAACTGAGTTGTCTATTTTTGGTTGTAACGTGCTGAGCACACGAAGGACTGAGCAGATAGCTTTGCATATACTTCATTATTTCACGAGAAATTTAGGCACAACGGAGTGGGATGACCTCGACTAACCTTCGATCCAAGTCGATTAGTCAAAAACAAATATTCCTGACCGTCCCGCCCCAGCGCTCAGCCAATCACATGCCGCGAGCACAACCAGCAAATGAGATCACAGGGACGCAGTCAAGCGATCAGAAACAGTTCGATTGTTTGTCAGAAGTCGTCCACTTCAGACTCAGCTGGAGCGCACGACTGTCATGGGTCGCCGAGTGGCGCGGGTTCAAAAATCAAAGGATGCCGAACCTGCAACCGCGTTTTTTTACATCGCGGCGTTGCATGACGCTTGTGTTTTTTACAACGTGCGGCCGATCGCAATGTGACGAGTTTCATTTTTACAAAGTAATGTCTGGGTTTTACCGGCAGCCCACATGTCGCGCGAAATTTTGACTTTGTTGTAAGTTCTTGCTGGCGATTAGCTGGAGTGCATGATGAGCGCAATCGAAGTGAGAAGACACTTGCAAAACAAATAACAACGCGATTGCTTGAAAACTGTTTTCAAATTTTCGGCTCGCTTGTGTCCGCTCTTCCAATCTTGTGAACTTAATCACACTTGCGTAAAATCGATGTTTGAAATCCGTTGAAAATATTTGCAGCGAGCAGCGAAATGAGCCGAGTCTGGCGCCTAACGTCTGGTCTTGCGCTGGGATTTGCTAGTTGTTACTTTTTAATAATTTGATTGAAAAACCTTTGATTTAATTTCGTCGTGACGTGGTTTTTCGAGGTTGTTGCCAGCCAGAAGTTGCAAAATGAAAATTTACCTGCGGACCGGCATGTCGAATGTTCACTTAACGATATGATTATAAATGTGGATACTGGATATAACACAGCACTAAAATCATCTCAGCAATTTTAATCGTGTAAATGCTGACCTCCAAAACAGTTTTGGGAATCGCTTGTGCCAAATGGAAAAAAAACATTTTTTGTTATATAAAACAAACCCATTCACAGCCACAGAGGCTAAACGAAGCGATTCCTAAAGTCGGTCGTTTCATAACCGGGAAGACTTTCTGACAAAAACGCTGCAACCCTCAGCAACATGTTTCTTTTAAACTAACAAGTGCTTCACCATGTCTTTAGCAGATATATTGGTTAAATCTATTTCTCGCGCTCGTTGCAAAAGGAGCGTGTGATGATAGAAAATTTGCGCATTATTTTCAGCCAGTTTTGAGCAATGGCAGGCAGCAATTTCAGAAAAGCAACTGCAGCATATGAAAGCATGATTGTGCTGCTATTTTATGTTAAATTACGCACAGCTAACACCTTTACCACGAGTGTGTGACGCGTACGTCTCATTTCATTGATGATTATGGTATAGTTTAGGTGGACCGTTCAGTACAATAAAAAACTATTACAATTCAAATCACTGCTTTTCGATGTAGGTAGATATATTATTCGTGCTTTTTTGTAATTCAAACCACGAAAAATAGAAATGCAACAAAAAGACCAAAACGCTAAAGGACAAAAAAATTATTTTGCATATTAATAAAAAATAAAATGATGAAAACTATTCAGGAGTTGGAAATAGAAATTGTTGAATTGGTGTCAAATGCATATTTGAGACACCAAGAGTTGGCGGTCGAAGATTTTATAGGTCAACTGTACATCCAACCATATTGTTGAAATAAGTCGATGTTCTATTGAAGACGTCTCAAATGAGTAGGGAAAATGAAGCGAAAAAATGCTATGACTGGAATATCAGACAGGCACATCACAGAAGAACAAAATGCACAGACGGGTAAAACTTGCCTTAGTACAGGCAAGGTGGGGTAAACACTAGGAAGGGTGAAAGGGCACAACAGAAAGTATATAAAGAATTACAGAAAAACGGCACAAACATGCGAATGAAGGATCAATAGCATATTGACAAGACAACAACAGGTTTTTGCATTGCAGTATTTCCAAATGAAAAGATGGGGGAGACTTCAAAATTTTCAGGAGTTTCTAACCAAAGTTTGGGACCAATATATATTAAAGAAAGCTGACCCAGAGATGTTTCTATTCTGACTGGATGGAATTTTTGCGAGGAAACAAACCTTGTGCGATATTTGTGAACCGATGCGATTTTACGAAAGTTTGTCAAAGTGTTCAAGCAGTCCACATTTATCAAAAGAATACGTATAGCTGGCAACTAATAATTTGAAAAAATCATGATATTTAAAAATTCAGTACTTACAAAAGATATCCATTTTATTGTAATTAAGGGCTCTTTATAACTTATAAACTAGCTAACATACAAGGACGCTGGAAGATTTTTGCAGCAATAACAAATAACTAAACTCTTTATCCTGATTGAAAAAATCCTAATGGTAAAAATGTATCATAGTCAACAGATGTTTCCAAATAAGGCTAGGATATTGCTGTTCTCATTATAATTGACGCCGACCTTAGGGAAAATTTTCCATTATTGCTTCAATCAACCATTTCCTTGCAAGGATGGCAACTCGTATTTTGACAATCAAAATTATAGTCACCTAAGCAAGTGATTCCAAACAGCAAACAAACATAAGAAAAATTTTCTCAGAAAGTAGATCACAGAAACTATCAGAAATACGTCCTTGTACGCACCATAGCAAATGAAGGTCAATTTCGACGTTTACTCTCTAGTCCAAATTTTCATAGTTTTATATTCACAAGCTTATCTGCATTATCCATTAATTTTTCTTGCCTTTGACATATTTTGAAATTTCGGTTTTCATGCTGGTTTATTCATTCAGAATGATGCTTCTGAACATCAGTAAAGCCATAATTGACCTTCATAATGGAAAAGATTTTCAAGCGAAGATTGATGTTCTGGTCTTGCAAGAAGTATCTAGTTCCACCTGGATAAAATTTGGTCTTTGACTTTGCATGTGACGAGTTCTATGCTTTTGTGGCACAAAAGTAAGCGCGACACAAATGAGGGGCGGATCCAGGCAGTAAGGTTAAGAGGGGGTGATTTCAGTAATATTTGGTAGTCAAGTCTCATAACAACTTCGCTACTGTGAGAGAGATGAAGTATACTTCACAACATTGCTGTGAAAAAACAATGGACGACAAAATGACCTTATATCGCGAATGCTGTTTTCCGAATTGTAAAAAATCATCGGAAATAAATTTACTTTCGTAGGTTTTAGGAGGGTAGCTCACCCCAATCGCCCCCAGCCCCTGGCGCTACATTTTCCGGTGTGTCAGTTTTTGTGGAATAAGCTGTTTAGAACAAACATTTTTGTAGCCCATATCAATTTCAGGATGCAGTTTACATTTGCGTTGTTTGCTTGTCGCTGCAGCACACCAACAAAGCGGCTGCAACTCTTGGTGGAAAAACGAATTATGAATTTTTAATTGAAAATTCAGCAAGAAGTTGAAACCTTCGTGAATCACCGTCAAAATGAGATGCATGACGTTTTGAAAAAGACTTTTTCAAAATTTGTGCATTCCTAAGTGATGCTTGCGGCAAAGCAAGCAAATTTCTGCACTTACCAGCAGCGCTGCACTTGAATCAAAGAGATCAGTTTTGGAGGGACGAATTAGCGCAGTATCAGACTTCAGGGCAGGGAATTCTCGGCGTGAGTTAGTAAGTATGCATTGCAACCTTTACTGGAACACATCTAACAGCTTGTTTCATTTCTATCTCAAACCTTGGTCCTTCCATTTGCAAAAGTAACTGGGTTGTCGACATCCGAAGAAAATCTATTTTTGCTCAAACTATTATTTTCTCCAAGGGTATATTATGTCGAAAATTCCTGCACCAACATTTATACTTGAACACAATTTTAGTCCATGCGATATGGCATGTGAAGCTTCTCCTTTTCACCCATCCATTAATGTGGTGCAGGTGCTATTTTCCAAGTCTTCGACATCACTCAACAGGGATTCGATCCCAGCCCCGAAAACTGTAGTAAATGGATTATATAGTTTTCGTAGCGCGTGCTCAATCCACTGTGGTATAATCAGTGTTGGGCCATGGGTTAATTCTTGATATTTCAAATATTAAATTTTTTCAAAGCGTTCAGGAAAAAAACTTTTCTTCTCCACGTGAAATCATTAAATTTGGCCCCATATCCGTCGCGTCTTTATTCGTCTTGCCAAGTTGACGAGGATGAAACATTTATCAATCGTCCTAAGGAACAGACAGGGGCGCCGGTGCGGTGACAGGGGTCACGAAAAAACGGAGGCTTCATTCAGAAGCGGAAGCAGAAAGTGTTTGCGTGGAAAGAGGACTCATTTTCAAGGCAGTGACGATATTTTTGCTTAATGACATTTATGCAGCATTTCCTGCCTGTGGTTTTCAACCTCGTTTTTCAAATTGCTGCAAGATGCCAGACGCCAACATAGTCCATTTTAACGACAATGCCGACAAAATGTAGCTGCTATTTAAGAAGCATTTGAATTATTGAAACTTTCACAAAGGCCAGCATTTGCTCGAACATTAAATCTAATTAAAGTGCTGCTGTGAAATATGTAGCTTTCAAGTTAACTGGCAACCTATATTTTTACAAATAACGCTTGTACAAACGTGACATTGGTAATATTCTGGGGCTCTTGTATAGAATTACGATGAATTGCTTTGACTTGCAAACGTGGTGCTTCAGTTTAGTTCCTGCGCAAAATCGCCGTCAGTTATTGTGACAGTTCTCTGTGACAAAAAGGAATCAGGCGCAGCAACTTGTCACGGCTGACGAACCACGTCCTTCAGCCGATTTTTTTCTAGGGGTGGAAAAATTGTTTTTTCCGCGCTCACTCATGGTTTTGTAGGTATACACAATGTATGTCTGAGATTTTATTTCAATTTTAACTTGATTTATATTGTTGAGTACACAATGTACGTATGAAATTTTATTATTGAATTTGTAGGCTAGCTAGTTCTAGCTAGACCAGTGGTTCTCAACCGGTGGGGGCGTCAGTAAATTTCCGAGGGGACGCGGGCCCTTACGCGCTCTACAACATGGAAAGTTTTTGAACGGGAAGGTGTTCCGTCCAATTGCATATTTAAAGTCAGGGGGCTTGCAACAAAAGACAATTACTTAAAGGGGGCATGGTTGAGAAATGTCAAGAACCACCGACCCAGAGCATGAATTTAGGCGACTTCTGAGTTGGAAACGGCATCTTCTGTATATTTAACAAACCATTATCCCTTTTGTCTAACATCATGTTACATCAGAGATATCGCACGGATAATTTCTACATTTATCCACCTGATAATTTCTACATTTATCCACCGGATAATTTCTACATTTATCCACCGGATAATTTCTGCATTTATCCACCGGATAATTTCTACATTTATCCACCGGATAATTTCTGCATTTATTCACCGGATAATTTCTACATTTATCCACCGGATAATTTCTGCATTTATCCACCGGATAATTTCTACATTTATCCACCAGAACTACATGCTGCGTTCACCAACATTATCGAACCTGATACACTTCGACAAGAGTCTTCCTCATCGTTCACACTTGACACAAGCTACAATAAATCAGTTGCTGAAAGGTCTGCGTGTTTTTTCGTGATAATGTAAATTGTTACGCTCTACTGTAAAATATTGTTATGTTGTTTTTCGAAAGTGTTTTCGAGTTACTTTTGCTTAGGCATTTTGCAGCACCCATTTTAAAGTTAGCCTACTTGCCTTTTCTGTTTTTCCTGTTTCAGTGCATTCCGATGACTGCGAGGTGACGAGGTTGTGACAACAATCGGTGTAATTTTTCAAAAATTTAATGAACGTTCCATCGGCGCTCATACGGCACGGACAAAATTCTCCTTTTGGTTGAAAAGGGGGCGGCAAATTTTCAATGGCCTATGGGGGCCAGCACCAGAAATCTGACCCTGCATCCAAACGAAAAGCAAGCGTCACAGCCGTGGCTGCACAAGCTCCGTATATAGCTGCTCCATTAACTGCAGTCACGGAAAGCTTTGTAATGAGGGATGGTTTGTTGCGTTGAATCATAATTGAATTGTAATTATAATACCAGCTCGGCCACAGGTATGAAGACAGACTTTTAAACTGACTTTAGTTGAAAGGTGGCTTTGCGAAAAGCTTGGAACTTTGGATAAATAAGCGTATTGTACTACAGGCATGACTTGGCTGCAATTATGCGACGCGGACGAGTTGAGCCTAATTGCAGGTGTGGTGCTGGCGAAGACTACGAGTCTAAAGCGGTTTTGACAATGAAAAACTTATCCTTTGCTGATGAACTGAGCAGAAGTGCAAAACAGATGCAAACGTAGTCTACATTCTTTTTCCAATCGGCACTTTGGCTGCCGGGTTAATTCAAGCGGTTCGCAAAAAGCAGCTGATTCAAACGTGGCTTTGCGGATGAATATCTCTGCTCCTGTTCGCTCTAGCGACTCGGCGAAAATCTCAAAAAACGTGGCAAGTCTAGTAGATTAGACTCGAA
>JGI24158J21664_10008019_pt1 | contig 14043 bp, 8 predicted proteins | sample Ectturendosymbi3_FD_21664 | JGI IMG/M metagenome (IMG submission 21664) | reverse complement strand
GTTCGCTAATGGTTGGTTTACTGCATGCGATGGCTTTTATGGTGCTTCTGCTTATTGGCTGAGTCATATGAAACAATAAACCGTTACCATTACCATTATATCAAGATCGACTTGAAGCAAATTTATTGCAGCTATTTGCGCACCCATAAAATTCAGAATGGTTTCTGTAATTTCTGCTATTATTTTTGAGGTCAACGTTGTTGCTGCGGAAAAACAGGCACAAGTAGTAACGATTTTTTGTTTTTTACAAGTTTCCATTGTCCTCAACTTTTTTACTTTTTGCTCTACCACTGTTCCGGCGTCCCTGCTGATCCGCCAATTTTCAAAAAAATTGCAGTCCGATCCGGTCCTAATCCATGCTCATCTTTGCCATTTCATAAAGTGATATTTATTGTTCCTGCAAATCTCGCATGCGTTTAAGATATCATTCTAATTCAGCAACCGGTGAAAATGTGATAATGTAATACTGGGTGCTTGCTGCAGTGTCCTGCAAAGTTTTATGCCCGTTTATTTACTTGATCAACTCAATGTGAATGTTGGTGCCGCTATACCTACTAGCCCAGAGATGAACAATGGAAATGAACGAAGCGACTGTTGACGAATTCTTGCGTGGTTCATTATTAACTGATGATTTGGTGGAAAAACCATGCAACAGCTCATCATCTGTTAATAAAGCTCTTAGCAATGCACAGTGGTGCGAAAATTGTGAAAAAGAGGCAAAGGTATTTTCTGTTGCGCTTGCGGTATTTGTCTATTTTTTGGTTTGTTCAAATTTCATTTAAGCAAAAGTTATCTTTGAAAATTTTGCTTGTATTAATAAACTATTCAAACCCATTCTCTGGTTTTCATGAACAACAAACAAGTACAGTAGCAAGACAATTTGCATCGTAACATCAGGTGCAAACAAAATTTTGTAAAGGGAAGCAAGAATATACCCCAAAATGAAAAATAGCAAATGAAGATAGCTCAATGCAAGTGAACTGATTATCCAAAACATTTTTTGTTGTTTGTTTAATTATTTTTGGGAATTTTTTAAGTGAGGTTTCTAAAATCTTCCTCTTCCTGTGGTCCATAATTATTTATGTTATTATTCGTAATTATGTCATAGTCAACTCTGGTTAAATTTTTAAACCATTTGCATATGCAAGGTTTACCAGAAATAGTTCCTTCCATGGCACAACTGTTCATTTGCAAGTTGGTGGTTGTAGCCCACTCTGTTGATGGTCGTCTTGAGCCAGTGAAATGGAAATGTGGCAAGGTGATCACACCACATGTAAGGCTGAGTTTGAGGCAGCATTGGACAAGGGAGGCTGGTGGAGCAGTGAATCTTTTTTATTGATCTCTGCAGAGAATTTTGATCCTGAGGAGTGATGTTGATAATTCAATAAATTTAAACCTCACTTTTGTTGGCTAAGAGTGATGCAGAATCATGGCTACCACAACTTTATAGTGATAGCTCGTATTATTAAGTAAGGCAGAACAGATATTGATGGTGACACGCACATGTTTTGCAAGTTTTGTCTTTCATGCTAAATATAGAAAGTAGCATACAGAAAAAATATATTTTTCCGCCAAGCATTGTTCTCATAAAAAATGATCCAAGTACTCCTTGTGCTTAAAGAAATTTGCTACTCTTCATAAGTGATGACAACTTAGTTAAAACTTCATTCCTGGAAACAGAAAAACCCAAATTTGTCTTAAGATCTTTTCTTACGTCAAAGTGTTATGAGGACTATTAAGCAGTGGTGGAGAACCTGCAACCTGCAGGCTAAATGTGGCCCACATGTACATTTGATATGGCCCACATCAGAGTTTTCATTGCCCATGTTAGAGTAAAACATTGCATCAAAATGAAGCTCCATGATAAGCAGGTGCTTAGATAGTAAGTCAAGAAAAGTCACTCATCCTTGAAGTTAAAGGTAAAATTTTAATTGATTTTGCAGCTCGTCAGAGACAATGCACAATTCATGTGGCCAGTGATAGTAATTTGGTTCCCCATCCCTGCTCTGAAGTAACTTTTAAAAACCTTACCATGTTTTCAGCAATAAGTGAAGACAGTGACTAAACAACCATATCTGGTTTTCTCCTCGGAAAGATTAAAACCCATATAAAGCAAAATTGATAACCTCTGCGAAATATTTTACTATTTCTTATGTGTCAGTTACTTTGCAGAGTAGAGGTTTAAAGTGGCTATTAATTTTTGTAACCCTAAACCTCAACACTATATGCTAACCCAAACTTAAATGGTAGCACTAAACCCTAAACCAGTAGTAAAATATTTCGCAGAGGTTATCAATTTTGCTTACCAGGTCTCAAACTCAAATTGCTCTGGACCACATGAGGGCTTATAAAGTAAAGTGTGAGCCACATTATAACGCTGATGCAACAAAAGCAGTACCTGAACTTCTAGAAACAGCATTTAAACATCTTATTTCCTGTGAAAGGTNTCATGAGTTCTGCGAAAATCATTACTGGTCATCTCTATGTTTGTTTAAAAGGAACTTAATCACTTGCTAGCNGAGCATTTTCAAACACTGGTGAATAGTAAGTTACTGAAATTTTTAATTACTTGAAAATTCCATAAAAGTATTGTGGACTGCACAAAATGTCTTCACGGGCTGCACAACATGTCCTCACGGGCCACATGTTTGAGATAATACACACAAATTATATAATAACAGGCACAACACAAATTGAATAAAAACAGCATTTAGTATGCAACTAAAAGGTCTTTACTTTTTTCTTGTGACTAGCTTCCGCGCAGGTGAAGAGTTTGAATCAATTAGCAAATATTCAACAGGGAGTTCTTCCTTTTTGCAAATGTTTGAGTGAGTGAGAGTGAGACACTTTGAGAGAGTGAGAGTTTTATGTTGCAGCAACTTTTTCAATCTGTCTGCTTTTATTACTATCATCTATAATTTTGCATGCATTAAATAAAGAATTATTTGGTGTTATAGTTAAGTCCTTGTGCGTATTAGTATTATGCTTTCCATATCTGAAGCAGTTAAAACTGTGATATGAAGTATTGTAGTAAGCATGGATAGATGATTCATCATGAGCTTGCTGCGTTGAGTTACTATGAAAAATTTTTGCATTGATGGATGTTTCGAGAGGGTTAAAAATACCTTAGTCATTTATAAAATAGCAATGAAAACTAATGGAACAGGTTCTGTATTAAATGTTTTAAGAATGTTTGGAACTGATTTTTACGTGATGGTTTCTACAACAAAAAATATGATGTTACCATAAATCACCACCAAATTATTTTTATTAGCAGTAAAAATATTTCCAACCTGATCGATACTTTAACTTGGCATGCAGCAAAGAACTTCATTGTGAATTGTTTGGGTTAGCCATAATTTTGAGTTCACCTTAGAAGCTCACTTCTATAACTCCTGATGAAACCTGTAATGTATGAAGTAAATGTTGGTGACAAGGGTGACATTTGCAGTTGCAGCCTAGTTAGAAAGCATAGTCTTCACAAGTATACATGAGTTATTCTTTACAACACAATGCAGTGTGTGCAGAAATCATCATAGTAACTGTTTACAAGATGGCATGGTGAGTTTCCTTCATGCTTGTGGAATATTATATAATTATGACATTTAGTGTGGTTTAAATGTTGTGCTTGTGGTTTTTAAGCTTAGGTGAATGAAACCTCTCAATTATTTTTGAAACATCCAGCATGTTTCTGTTTTTCTGTGTAATTCATTTATTTTCTAATATAGCATTTCATTAACAGCTTCCTGTCTGGTAGCTTAAGGCTAGAACCCAGCAGTTTGCATATTTGCTAATGTTTTTCCACAGGAATATCTCTGCCGACAATTGTACTAGAGAGCTGTTCAAACCCCCAAACGATTCGGCAAGTCTTGCTTTTGCAATGAAAAAAAAATTTTTGGTTTAATGTTTCAGATTTTTTGTGAGTGACATCATATGTGGAGTTGTTTTAAGCCTTTTTTGGCCCACTTCATCTGGCTGTAGGCCCAAACCACTAACTGGTAGTATTTTGCTCAAGTTTTTATTGGAAAATAGGATAAAATCTTGAGTCTTTTCATACTTTGATCGACTTGCTGAGGTTTGTTTATTTTAGATCATAACTTTTGAACCAGAAACGCTAGAAAGTCGACCAAGGTCTCAAAAGACTTGGAATGTCACCTAGTCTCCAATGAAAACTTCAGCGAAATATTTCCGCCTAGCGGTTGGGCCCAGGTCAGGTACCAGCAGCCAAAAATGACCAAAAACGTACTTATGATGTCACTCACAAAAAAAAACGAAACCCAAAACCGATTTTTTTTTCATTGCAGACTTGAAGACTTGCTGAGTCTTTTGAGGGTTTGAACAGCTCTCTGCGCAATCTGCTGAGGAGCTGTGCAGTTGGTAAATCAACCGAAATATCTGTTTTTTGCCTGATTTCCAAGTTCGATATATTCGTAGACCGGCAGCCAATGTGTTAAGATGTATAAGTTTTACTCATTTGTAAGACATGCCTGTCAAATTTGAAAGTTACTAAACTGTGAAATATAATTCATTTTTATTCATTGCCATGATCACAAGTTTGAAATAGTGAACTCAGTTGTTGAGTGCGCATGTGGGTATTGTTGCTGAAATGGGTCTCCTTCAAGGAATAGATGATATTTTTTGAATCTTTTTAATGTGAAAGTAACATCCTAAGTTCCCATTTGTGAATAACAGCCCTTACAGTTGTGAACTTTGAAACGTTTATACAGTAGCCTTTAATTTTCCTATTTCTTTTAAGGAATTGGAACAAAGGGAACAGCGATACAAGATCAACATGGATATGCTGAAGACAAAAGTAGTTTTCACTGAGTGTGTTAATATATATTTTTTTTGTCTGCTAATGTTGTTGGATCAACCCAAGCGAAACTTTCGATTTTCTTATAAGTGGTCTAACTTAGAGATTGTGTGTTTAAATGACTTTGCATGATCTTTCCTGATTTAGGGAACATGGGTGGTGGAACCTTTTTCAAAGTGGGGGGGCACAAGTGCATGTCAAAATTCCATAGAAAAATTTTGTGGTTTGAATTGGCAACTGTGACGTAACAAGCATTAAAATATGACGTCATTGCCTATACACTATAAAAAGGTTTAAATTCCAATATTTTTGGCAAAATTACACCACTATGAAAACGTATTGGTAAACCACCTAAAATTCAAATAGGTTGTTACAGGGGCGAGCCAGGTCCATACGATTTATTCTGACTGAATAAAACCGTTTGATCTTTGCATAACTGAAATTTCCATTTGCTTTCATTCTGGCTGGCATTATTGTTGCTCTGTGACGTTAGTTACGTAATGATAAATGAGTCGTTCTCATGGTAGCTTCTCTATTGTTGAGTAACGTAGCCTATGTCACAGAGCAATGATAACGCCAGTCAGTCCTCTGCTTGCTAGGCTCATTCATATTAGCCTGGGTTGCTGGACAATTTGTCATTCGTTTGAAATTATTCTCAAAATGGGAACTGTCCATTGGATTGCACTTCAAGTCCAATGATCTATACCAGGGGTGGGGAACATGTGGCCCGTGGGCCAAATGCGACCAGCATGAACATTTGATATGCCCTGGACCAGAATTTTCGTCACCCAATATAGAGTACAAGTCGTGTTAAAATGAAACGCTGTAATAATAAACATTTACTTAGATAGTAGGTCAAGAGAACACACTCTTCCTCATTGTTAGATAATGGTAGAATTGTAGGATAAAATTAATTGATTTTGGTCTGCCCGCGATAATGCACAATTCATGTGGCCCGTGATAATAAATATATTTCCCAACCCTGATCTATACAAATTCTTTGCTTCAAAAAACATTCAGTTTGGTATTAATTATGTTTCAAAATAGCCTATATTTAAATGCATGGGGCAGGTCAGGCTCTAATGGATGAGCCCAAGTAAAGCGTGAGCGTACAAAGTCGTGAGAACGCCTATTACGAACGATATTGTTTAATTCAGGTCACCTGCAACATGAACGCGAAAGGCCAGACATGGAACGAAAATAAATGAACAGTGACAAGGCCCAAAGAAAAGAGCCCGAGTTAACAACTTAGTGAAGTGAGACCGTGGGTGGTGGCACAAACATACAAAGCAAGCAAACTCGCGTTCTCTGATATAAGTTGTAATCAAAAACTCGGGCAAAGCCCGAGGAGCCCATGTGCCGGAGTCGCCACTGGGCTGTTGAAAACACCAAGAACACAACTTAAAAAACAGGTAAAAATGACACAGCACTGATACCTGTCTTAAACACATTCAAAATCACAACTTTTCCACATCTTGAGCACAGAAGTAACATGACTGAATACTCATTCTGCAACTGCATTAGATACCGGTGTCAAACGAAATACCTGACCTCTGCAAAAGTTCTGACCTATTATTGCTTGTCAGAGAAAAGGAAAAGTTTGGCGATTACTTGTGGATGTATGTTGTATAAATTAAAACTTTGTGTTTAGATGTCAGATACCCACAACAAGCTACAGTGCGGGAATAACTATAACCACTGAAAAATATTGGACTTGGTCGTAGACCTCAATTATTTTTCTTTTTCTAACCTTAACATGAACCTTAACCCGACACACTTAACTAGACCCTGAGCTCTAATCAGTTTTCTCAGTGTATTTTATATGTAGAACATCACTTTGTGCATGCGCACATGGCGTGAAGCCAGAAATTTCGCTTGACACCGGAATGCAAAGACAAGACAAAGCATATGCAGCAACTAGCAAGTTGTCTGCTGTAAAGATGCCAATTATGTTGCCAATGTAGAAATAAATATGACTGTTTAGTGTTGCCAATGCAAAACAAAAACACAATTGAAATAGATCTGTCAAATATTTAATTTTGCGTATAAGGTTTAGCAAAATTTCACTATTTAGAATGGTGTTGAAAATGTTTGAGATATCACAAAAGTTTTGATGGTGTGGCACGAACTTTTTTCGACACAAGAGCATGGGTATCGGAAGGGATGCAGGAATTCAAAAATTTCAGCAAAAAAGGCTCTTTTCTTAGTTTCGAGTGTTAACAGTAAAATACAAATTTCACCACTTTAGGCCCCCCTAGAAAAACTTTTTGGAAAATCCTCTAGTGTCCTCCCTGGAAAAGATCCTTCCGATGCCCATGCACACAAGCATGTAAAATCACACCGTTTTTGTAAAAATTGTGTTGTATTACACCATCTGGCAACACTGTTCAACAACACCAATGCGGTAAGCAAGCCATAGCAAGGTGAGAGACAGTGCATGGTGTATTCTTCCAAACATTACGAAATCCTGCCAAACTACAAATTGTATATATATTACAAATCATATTGACAAAATTCTGCAACATTTTTTTCTTTAAACGATTTACTTTAACAATGGACCCAATACTAATTGTATTACTTAAACTTATTTCGGCAAAAATCGCAATTCAAAAGTGGGGGGCCAGGTCTCCCAGAAATAAAAGTGGGTGGCCTAGGCCCATGCNGCCCACCCGGTTCCGCCACCTATGTTAGGGAAGTATATATGTCTGTATTTATTCTCAGATCTCCATTGCATTCACCAGTGTAGTAACTTGTTTAAATAGTTCGTTTGTGCCAGAGTTGATAAAAATAATGATTTCTTCAAAAATTTTGGATTTTTATTTAAACCAGATTTATTTAATTTTTTTGGTTTCATGTGTAGGGGTGGCCACCTAAAACTTGTACTTCTTAAATAGTTTGTTTTAATACCTTAGCTGGCAGGTTAATTCAAGCGATTCGTGCGAAAACAGCTGGATCACGCACGGTTTTGTGCGGGCAAAAATCTGATGCCAATTGCACTAGAGAGCTGTTCAAACGCTCAAAAGACTCAGCAAGTCTTCTTATTTGCAGTGAAAAAAATTTTTTAGTTTTGGGTTTCGGATTTTTTGTGAGTGACGTCATAATAAATCATTGATTTAAATCAAATGATTTATCAACCAGATTTGTCAAAAATCGACCAACCCTGATTTGTACGTGCCTCCTTGCTTTGGGGAAGAGTTTAACAGTAACATTATACATTTCTTGTGACAGTAACAGCATTGCTTTTTGGATAAAGTGGTGGTACGGTGGCTGCAGCAGTCTATTAGTCTAGTACACATCACTTTTTCAGTTTTGCCAACACCATGAATTGCAAAAAAAGCGGATACTTTCAAACTCTTTTTCTAGATTTTATATCATCAATTTTCATATGTTTGTGCTGGACAAGCAGCAAGAAATTCTTGCATCTGTTTTGTTTGTTGAAAATTCATAGTTGTTTAATGAGATAAGTAGAATATAATCATCAGCTGGTGGGAGTAGATACTTCCTATTTTGCTAAATGCTGTGATCAATAATTGACTTAGTAGTTATGGCTTAACACAAGTGAAAGTTAGTTTTGCTTTAAAATGTGTTATGAATGTGCATGTGTAATTAGTGCACTGAGTTCTGTGAGGAAACATATGTACAGTCTGTTTCAGAAGGTTTGAGCACTTGAATGCCAACTTTATTTTTTGTGCATGAGGATTCATTTGACATAACTTTTCAAAACATATGCAATGAGTGTATCCTAATTTTAACCTTGTATATCTTCAGAAGTCAAAGATGCCATGAAAAATAAATCAACAGAAACCATATTTTCGTAAAAACTTTGTTTGCTATGCTTTTTAGCAAAGACTGAATAAACCACTTCATCTACTTTTCATTAAATAAAATTTAATCTGCAGTAACTTGATCATGATGTACACAAAGGCAAACACTTTCATTGAAAATCTGCAACAAGAGGTAAAAGTGCTTGAGAAAAGATGCCATGAAAAAGATCGAGAGAATAGATTAATCCAAACTCAGTTAAAGGTAATGCTCTTCATTTCCTCAAGTTTTTTGCAGACCGTACTCATTATAATTTTTGTGGAATGCAAGTGATTATGGAGAGAGTATTAGCAGTTGGTAGTTAACAGCAAGGAGTTATACCTATACCTGTGCTAGCTTCGTAGCTAAGACTGTATTTATTTGGTAAATTAGACTCTTTTCATTTTTTATTTGGTATGGAAATAAGCAAATGTGACATTTTAACCATTTAAATTTGTTTTGACCACCATTTTTATATTTGATTTAATCAATGGCAAGCAGTTTCACAACTTTGGTAATGTTTAATGGCGATTGTGATAAATTTTATTGAACTTAGCAAGTAATATCTTCTTGTTTCATGTCTTGTCAGGCAGTGCTTTCTGGGAGTAACTCGGGAGATAAAACTGCAATGGAGAAAAAGGTTGCTACATTGGAGTCGTTGGTCGAGGAGCTTCAAGACAAAGCAAGAAGCATGGCTGTAGGTGGCGTTTCTTATTACAACGTCTTGCTGTTTTACCGAAATTTAATGGTGTGTATGTTAAAGATGACTCATAAAATGTACGAAGACAAAATATATGAAATGAAGCAAGAAGAACGAACTTCGAAAGCTACCGATCTTAAAAAGTTCAATTCTGACATGGATGAGTAAGTTGTATCATTCACGTTTGCTCGTTGCTTTCATGGTTTGTTGATACAATCGAACTAAGCTTTTTGTGTCTGGCGTGCAAGAGATCGTTCGGCGTATTACCAGATGAATCGGACTAAGGTTGGTGCGATTGCACAACCGAGTGAAAGCAAATATTTATAAGAGGGCAAACTAAGCGAACGTTGCTCACCACATATTGAACAGTGACAACAAAGCTTCGTTGAGCCGTCAATGATAGATTAGATTTTCATCGTGCAGCGATTTTATTCTGACGAGTGCCTTTCGAAAACTCTAATAGACTTCGTAAAGAGGTGAAGAGGATGAAGAAAGCGATGCACGCCCTAGAACGAGAGAACAACAGCCTCAAAAGAAAGATCGAACTTGCTCGCGAAAAGCTCAGGAGGAGGAGACGTTCGAGCAAAGGTTGAACAACGCATAGGAGTTTTTTGCGTAATAGCGGATGAATGACATCACGATGCAGCCTTTGCATTGGTTTCTATGCTTGATAACATACAGGAAATGTTGCAGTGTGTTGCTAGACATAAATCCCGTTTCTGTTTAAAGAAATTGCACCCAACTACAAAATATCATATTTCGTGTTCTTCAATGGTCTTGACCTCTCAATGTGTTTTTCTCTTGTCAGGCAGGTCATTGCCAGGAAAATGTCATGTGCTGGGGTTAACTAGCGAACGAAAATATTTACGCTCTTGGTCAGATGTCCGTTCAAAGTTTAATTTCATTGCTGTTGTTGTTGCAGCATCTCAAGCTACGGATTCTGAGCACAATGTCTCGTTCATATCCGAAGAATCGACGAGAACGGAAGGTGAAGAGTTGAGCCATTTGCCTGCACCTCTGCTGTCACCCACAGGAACGCGGAAAAAAAGACGTTCCCGGTCTCAGCCTCATGTAAAGCCAGGAGTTGCAGGAACCGTCAGTGATAACCACAGTTAGTCTTTGAAGTTGATATATCACACCATAATCGTTGTTATCAGGATACAACCAGGGATGTAGTAAGAGAAAAAGGTGCGGGAACGCACCCATAAAAATAGCCATTTTAAAACAACTTCAAACTCATTTTAAAGCAAGACCTGAAAAAGGTGTGGGTACGCCATTCCCACGCGTTCCCGCCCCACTACACCCCTGGATACAACGTTACGCAGCTGTAGAGCCATTATTTTGTCGCCGGGTGCTCGTAGCAATGTAATAAGTACCCAGAAATGACGCAGTTCCTGTATGTCTGCAGCGCTCGTAACGGAAGCGGAGGTGGAGAAAAACAACAGCGAGGCTTCTCTAGATCTAGGAAGAAAGGTAAGAGACACGTTATAATAGGAGCGTTGATCATTATTTGTGCTGTTTGTGTTTGGTATTGTGCGTCATGAAGCTACTGCGTTTATTGGCAGAATGAAGAGGAAGTGGTCAAGGAGCAAGTCACGGCAAACGATCGAATTCCGTCAGAGGAAATTGCGCAGAAATCGTCCTCGGACGTGTGTGTTTCTAAGAGTCGTAAACCAATTACCAGCTGCATGAAAGCTCGTATGCAACTCATGAAAGCCAAGGTGATAGCTCCGTATGCAACATTAGAGGTCTAAAAAATATTTCGTAGCCATATTGCTCCAAGAATTCTTTTGTTCAATTTTTCATCCATTTCGATTGAAATCGTTGTTAACACCATTTTAAAACGAAACTTGCGCTATTTGTGTTTCATGAAACTGCGCTTCAGTTATTTAGTAATATTTCTTTAACTGTTCATGCCAACTTACAGCTCCGTAACCCGACATTTTTGTTGCGTCCGTTTGACGTAAGCTCGCCATGATAAGCTTCTAACCACTTGCCTCAGTTTGTTTATAGCTTCAGTCTTTTTTCTGCCTTAGTACCAGTGTATGTCTTGCTGTGATACAGTAGCGTCTTGTTTTCCAGCGAGCGTACAGAAGTTTCTTTCACCGACCGAATCCAAAACAACTGAAGGATATGCTCGAAATAGTTGAAGAGCTCCGAGTCGACAAATCCGACGCCCTGACCAAACTATCCTTGTTCTGCGAAAAAAATTTGCTTTCCGGCCACGAAAACCACGTGGCAAAAAAGATTCTCAAGTTGCACCAGGTATCTAACGGGGAGTTTCAACGGGAAATTAACTTTTGCGGATTTCATAACTTAGACAACTCTTTGTTGTTGTTATGCTTTGGAGAAAAGAACTTCAAGTTAGTCGGGGAGCATCTTGGGGTATTTGTTCATCGTGAGACTCGGCTCATTGGGTTTTATTTATTCTTGTTTTTTGGCACCTAACATGTTCATCTCGAAGAAAAAATGTGCTGCCAGTTTGTGATTTCTCTTGGAAAAGCTTCTTCACAACAGACGTGTTTTAGCTGCCAAGTTGGGTTTATTTTTTCGGTCATAGACGAATTGTTTTTGAAATAACCCAAAAAATTAAGTCAGTTCGGTCATAATGTCTGAAAAGGTAGGCTGGTGAATGCTGTTACGGCGAGTTTTCCTACAATTGTGGGACAAATGACCAAAATGTCTCAGCAAAAAAATAAAACCCAGCTGCCAACAACGGTTGGGTAGGAAGCAATTTGGTTTTACCGACAGCCTCGTATTGCAGTTTGCGTGTTATTGGATAAACTTTGTGCCTGAAGCTTCGCTGTGATTGTTGTGAGTTTTGGCCGTTGTACATTGTTTTTGGACCCTGTCTGTGGCGCCAACGAATTGCCATCAAACCTCATAATTTGGAACGTATTTGATATGTGTGTGGATTCAGCCGCATCCAGTGATTGCACATCTGCGCCACTTACTTCATTGCGTCACTTCTAAATAAATACGGATGCGTAGATGTAGTTGTTTTGACCACCATTTTTATAATCGACGAGAATCGTTGTCTGTGCACACAGGGGTGGATATTGGGGAGGCAAATGAGGCCTTCGCCTCAGGCTCCCCTTTGTTCAGAGATGCCGTGAGACCCCTTTTGAGAGTTTCGCACTTAGTTTTTGCATTGTTTGTTAAAAAGCTGATGAACTACTCTTGAGCCACATTTAATTTGTATTTTGCATTTGTATTATAATCTTTTGTATATATATGATGCTCTTTAATTTAGTTTATAAATTGAAATGTTAAAGAAATTTAATTCTTTTCTCCACCTAGTCCCACATTTGCTTTTCGCAGTGCCGATGTTTTGGGACCCCTTTCGTAGAGTTTGCCTCGGGGTCCTAACTTCGAATATCCACCCCTGCGTCCACACCTGATAATCATGTCTCATTCAAGATTTTGATTTTTTACCAAAACTATCGTCGTTTCAGAATTCGTTGGACCAAGGATTGCAAGAAATCCTGTTATCGATTTCTGATGGTTCTTTGTCGTCGTCCACTGAGACCGATGTTGAAGCTGGGGATCGATCTGCGGGCGTCCGTTCAAAAAAAGCATCTCCGTCCAAGACTTCACACGACGTTAATACAAAACTGTCAACCGCTGATGAAGTCCAACTCGGAATTGCTGCCGTTCCTGATGTCACAGAAGGTGCCGCTGAAGCAGCTGGCGCCACTTCATCTTCTGGCGCGATTGATGCGCACGTCAGCAGCAGCTTTGCAGACCTGGAGTCAGTTGCCAGGGAGACCTCGTCACGTTCAACGGAATCAACCGCCGACGTGAAGTGTGCTGACAACAGCATCCGCACGCCGGAAGCGGTTGGAAAGCGATCACCGCCGCATCATAAACCAGTTTCCAGCTTATTTTCTTCGGACGACGAGGATACTGTGATTGCGAACATCCTCCCAGGCGATCCGCCATCTCCCAATTTACCCGAAGCATCGGTGGTAGGTAGGATTCGCACGCGTTCTGTGAGCAAGTCCATTTCAGACACTTCCGATTCGAATACCACGTTTGCGAAAGAAAGCGCGTCCGATTTGCCAGTTGGTAAACGAGTGCGCCGGTCGAGCTTCGAACGTAAACCGACTGCCGGTCATGTTTCAAGTAGATCTGGTGTTCGCACTCGATCCATGTCAGCGCATAAGCCTTCAACGAACAAGGCTACGGCGGAACACCAGGCAGCTTGTCACAGAAAGCGAGCGCTGAGTGAAGCACGCGACTCGCCTCACACCAAGCGACGGTGCGCACGGAGCAGCAGTGATCAAGTCCGGACAGCAGCCAACAGCGCCGCTGCGTCGGGTGATCAGCTCTGCGATCAGAAGCCAGAAGAAAAAGTCGTTGGTCCGGAACCTATTTCGCGTGATGCTTTGAAATCGAACCTTCCCGAAAGTGGCGCGTCCCAAGCAGCTACTGCTCTAAACACGCGGAACATCTCTGCTGAAGTGGCAACAAACTTAACAAAAGCGAACAACCGCGATAGCGCAGTAGGTCGTCGTCGGTCGTTAAAGAACAAAAAAAAGAAAAAGGGGGCCGAACGCAAAATTGCTGCTCGCAACGCTGCGGGAACCATCACCAAGCAACGCAACGATGAAACTGCTCCGGTCGATCATGCCGTTCAAGAACCTGTATCGCCTCTGCGAAGAACGAAATTGAAATCGCAGTTAAGTGAAGCCGGTAGCTCTGACAACACATCTGACGGACAAGATGA
>JGI24158J21664_10008018_pt1 | contig 14043 bp, 4 predicted proteins | sample Ectturendosymbi3_FD_21664 | JGI IMG/M metagenome (IMG submission 21664) | reverse complement strand
ATGTCTGCTTGAACTCTTCTTCCTGGCGTGTGTGTGCACAGGGGAAATGCGTGATTATTACTTTGCATCCGGACCTTGCAATTAAGCTGCTGAACCACGGGTGCAAAAATGCGGTCGTGCACTCGCGCCGCGTGACCAAAAACTTGGAGTGCGCGAACGGGATTTGCAGTGACGTAGCAGTGCCTAGCAGTTTATAATTTTAAGTGCAATATTATTATTCTTATTATTTTTAGAGTACTATTAACAGCGGCGTGCGAAAAGTTCGCAGAGAATTTCGCACACCTGTGCTAAACGTGTTTCGAAATCAATCATCTGGCGCGCGTTGTAACTACGATGCGATACACCGTTAAACAAAACATTTCAAATACGCATTACTGAGTTGTTCTTTTTATGCTTACAAGCACCCATACCAATTAAAAGTTACTATAATGGGACAAAACAAAATCAAGTAAGTCGAAATACGTGCAATTTCCGGTGCAAATCGTCAACGCATAAGAACGTCGCCAACGATGTTACTGTCCGTTTGCGGTCGTTGATGGCTGCGTTGCCCAACCTGCGGTGACATCATTTTTCGTGCCACACTCCAACGAACAATCGTACACAGATTATCAGCTGAAACTACGAAACAGCGCATGTTAGCCGGTCAGTTTACCTATCCTTGTTGTATGCCTATCAACCATGATTCGAACTGTTGTTGTTCGGCGGACTTCCTTGAGAAACCTCCTCAGCAGACATCTCTAACATGTGACAGTATCAGCCTCAGGGTGTAATAGTATCTGACTGGTTCGTAGTTTGCACATCTCTTGCACTGTCCATTGAGTTGAACGCAAGCTTGAGTTTTAAAGAAACAAAAGTTGTTGATAAGATGACTTATTACCATTTTACAAGACTGGACGACTGTCAGTTGAAGTTGAGCATTTTCAACATCACACAAAATAACAGTATCTTGTTTGGGCGAATATAATAGTAACGCCAATATGTATGGTGGCTTGGAGGCGGCGCATCAACCATACTGTCTGCAAAACGATGTTACATTCCCATGTGATTTCTTGAGGCGTTTGAAGTTAGATACTCCGTGCAGCCTGACTTAGAAAATTCCTTGTCGAGAATTAGTCATTGTTGAACATAGTCGCTCATAGCTCACCGAAATAATAAAACAATTCTCGACAATCATGTTTTATTTTTTCTTAGGGAAGTTATTCACTTTTATGAAAAAGAGAAGTAATAGATTATAGCGTCGCTTTTTTGTTGATGTAATCAATGAGAAAAACAATAGATAAGACCTGAATACTTTCACAAGTTTACCGCCAGCAATGCTTTGATGAAAACGTTTCAACATTTTACAAATCACAAACAACTACAAATCCTACATTCTGCCGACCATGTGTTGTCAGATAGGGTAATGGCGCCACAAGAAGCATTACTGCTTTGATTCATTCGCCGAATGTCTACACTGACCTAACAACAGGTTTGCGCTATTGCTTTTCTTCACTCACTTTTTCGTTAATTTTCCTACCCGCTTTTCCTCTGGGGAGTGTCGTGAAGGCAGCAGCCCTTGGAAAACTGGAAATTCTTCTCGGTTTACAGCAATCTCAAATAGTTTTGCTGGCTCCACATCAAGACAGGAGCGAGCAAACAAGGTCGGAGACGTAGTCATGCCATCTGGTCCTTGGACGACCGCTTTCCCGCGGGAGAAGCCATCAGGAATTGACTCGCCAATCTTTCCTGGGGCCGTGGTTTTCAGAAAAAGTCACTGTATTCCTGATCTGCCAGCAGATGTCTAGCTCAGATCATCCTTAAAACAATGCGCTTTCCACAACATGTGGCTCACTGCTAGAAAACAAAAGTTAGCGCTTCGGTTGTGGCTTAAATAAACGTTTCCCTGATATGTTTGTATTACGGGACATACGAACAAAAGCATCCTCATTAGACAAAACCCTCAAGGGACAATTGTCTATTTTTAATTAAAATATTCTATTGTAGCGCTGGTGTTTAACAATGTTTAGTAATAGCGTACATTAGATTGCAAAAGACACGATTCCTTGGTAGGCTAACTTCCGTAAAAGTAACTTTTGATCTCAATAGGGAGGGTTGTTTTTCTCGATATAGTTCTATGATGTTTTTTAACCAATTTTGCAACACTTCAAAGTTTGTCGCACTATACCTGCAATGATTTTTCCATCCAGTCAAGAGTTACATTAATTTATTAAATATTTTCATTATTTACTCCCTGAAATTACCTTAACTCAATTTTTTAATTCAGAGAATAGTTAAACATCTAACAGTTCGATCGTGTATTGCCAAAACAAACACGAGTAACAGCTAATTTTCGACGAAATCTTGTCCTATATTTAAGCAGGCAAAGCCCGTATAAATTCATGGTTTGTTGGACAAAATAGCTTTGTTTAACTCTCCACCAAGCTATTTTTAAATTCCACTTTTTAGTACATTCAAATTTTAAGGAAGGTAAGCATATAATACACAAGAGGCGCGAAGTCGTAAGCTGTTTGCAACACGACTAATTAAAACGGTAAACTCTGCTACTGTGAAAAGTGCGGTTGGTAAAATATTAGTTATTACATCACAGGATCAATTGACTGCTATATTTATGTGTTGATCACTGTTGCCATACAAACTTAGTAAACGTAGTTGTAGTTTCATTCCAACTAAGCTTGCAACCAGTGGCGTACGCAGAAAATTTCCGAGGGAGGGCCAAGTTTCGTCACAATCATGTGACGTCACAAATCAACTTTAGGGGAAGTGCCAAAGGCACGAACATTCTAATGAGGTCCGGGGGCATGCCCTCGGGAAAATTGTGCAAAATTACACCTAAAAATACGCATTTTCGTGCATTCTGGAAGCAAGTTTTAGACAATACTGGTTTTACATATTTTTATTTTTAGGGACTGAGGGGGTGGCCATGGCACAGCGGCCTTCCCCCTCCGTACGCTAGTGCTTGCAACTGAGGCTGAAGCAAGGTATTTGTAAAATTATTTGACAATTTGATGGAGCTTGTTACCTTTTCAAAAGTGCTTGCAGATGGATTTATCCCCGCAATAACGAAAAAATTGTATAACTGCTGCGCGATCCAGTGATTCAGGAGCGGATCCAGCCAGTAGTTTTAGGGGGGGCGATTTTAGCAATATTTGGTAGTCAAGTCTCATAACGGTTCGCTACTGTAAGAGATGAAGTATACTTCACAACATTCCTGTGACAAAGCAATGAACAACAAAATGGCGTTTAATTACGAATGTTGTTTTCTGAATTGTACAAAACTATGGTCAATAAAGTTACCTTCGAAGATTTTAGAGTGGGAGATCGCCCCCCCCTGGGCCCGCCCCTGCAGTGATTGGACCAAATATAACTGTTGATTCCAGGCCGATGCGTCTACTCAGATTGGCGGTACACCTGTAGGTTTTAATCAGTGTTCCCTCTAAGGTGCGCAACTGCGCAGTACCACCAGACCATTTGCGCAGTAAAATCACATCTCGCACACTTCCAAGATCCAAATCTCATATCTTATATATACCGCACAGACCTTATACCGCCCGAAAGGCTTCATGAGTTGCGCGTCCGCATTGTTGCGCACTTCCATGTGCGCTAAATCAAACATTTGCTCAGTGTAAAGTTTTCTTAGAGGGAACACTGATTTTAATCTCGAGATACTACTCAGTCGATCGGTTGTGAGCGTACAACAGTTTTACTGAAACCACAGCAGTTTATGAAATTCAAGCGGTTTGTCCTTCGTGAATCCTGAATGATGCCGAGGTAGCACAAGTTTTTACTGTAATAGAAATCGGTATTCTTGTGCTGTTGAATTGCTGACCGAGCAATGAGTTGTGCCAAGAATATTGTTCAGTGGAGCGGATTTCCAGTTGCGTCGTTTACGTTAGATCCCAAGAGACTTACGCAATGTCCACATCACTGTGTAAAGCAGATGTTAACCACAGAAATATTTCCTGTGGAATATCCGAGANGTGTTCTGACAACTCAAGCACTGAAGTAAATGTTCAAACTGCCTCAAAAGCTTCTTTACATTGAGAGTTACTGTATTATTCCTGAAAAACATGGAAAGAATTATCGAAATAGCACGGGCAGTATGATACAAATGCGTACAATTTTGCGTAAATAAGTTTAAAACACAATACTCAAAAGCATTGTTTTAATCTCGTTTTCAGTTTTGTATCTATTTTTTGTTAATTACTGCATCCCAGGTTAACTCATCAGTAAACTGATCGTTGCCTCTCTCTATTGCTTTTATTAAATTACCACTTATTTAACACATTTTGCTTTGAGGCATTAAATCGCTCCTATCTACAAATATAAAACTAAAATATCCAAAATACAACACATTATAAAAGCAGCACAAACAACTGAAGTACGAAATGGGAAATTTGCATTCTTCAAAGTCGGCATATCCATTCATATGATCAGTTTGCAACTGCAACATTTCAGTTCAGAATCATATTCAATAAATTTGTCATTGACATCAAACATTTTTCAGTATTTGTTCAATAATTCAATAAATCCAAGTGTTGGATGAATGATTGTCATTAAAATATGATCACAACAATAAACTTGAAGTTGGTTGAATTAATCACGGTCGATTACACCTGTTTTTAGTGGGCATGAGCCCGTAATTAGGTATTTCCTGCTTTTACAGATGAAGCATCTTTTAGCAGACATACATTGCCATAAAAGAGCCACGAAGCAGAGTACTGTATTTTTAATTGCAGTGTAAACTGAATGACATTTAATAAAATATTACGCTTTCTGTCCAGCGCAAGAAAACACCAACCCGCATAATGGTCATGCAAGTGAATCGCAGTACACAAGTATTTATGTTCGTTAAAGATAAACACAGTTAATATAGTGTATATTGATGGATTAAAGATCAAAAGTTGAGTGGCTTATTAAAAGCGTGCGAAAACTGAAATGGAAAGGGTACGATCTTCTCGGTATAAAGTCACCAGAGGACTTATGTTGAAAAGACTACCGTCTACCAGTTAAGAAATGTTGCTACTCAGATTTTTAAAAAGTAATTGATGTTGTGGATATTGATTGAATGACATCAAGTAGGCGCGTTGCGTTGACAACGAAATGCCATAAACTGTTTTCTTGCAGTATAATTATTCCAGTTTTTTTAAGGCGTTTTAGGGACCTGATTCGGGTCCCTAGAATCAGCGAAAATTATCATAAGGTCCCTACAGGTCCATACCGGGTAGTGGGTACCCAACATTTTCCTTAAAAAACCTGATTATTCCCAGAGGTTCAGCGGTAACGATATGCAGAAAGTGCCCAACTATGAAAATTAAAATAGCGGCTTCAGTTAACCGGTGATTTGGGTATCGTTCGACCAGCTTGATGTATGCTAGGTCGCCGAAATCTGCATCTTTCGATGTATTCGGGTCTTCTGCTTTAACCTCGTCAGCAGTCATACGTGTTTACTGACAGGGATGGAAATATGCCTGAATATCAGTTGAAGAATTTTTTTCCACCGGTTATTCTGAGTATTAGATTCAACGTCAATGAGGTAGTGTTTCGCCGTAATTACTGTACGATACTTTATAGAAACGGCCAAATAATACCACTGATTGTTGTGGAATGTTAATGAAAGCTTTTTTTAAACTACATCATCGGGAGTTCATTTACTGCTTCACATTTGTGAAGCCAACACCACTGGTTTCAAGGCTGTCTGACTACATTTTGGAACATTTCTTTAGGGTATTTGTTGACCGAGTAGCAACTGTAGTATGCAGAGAGTGATAATCATGTATGCAGGATCACGCTATAATTATGCCTCCTTTAACTGAAGTCATTAAAAAGCAAAGGCAGATCATGTGCCATGTGCGCTTGGACGTTTGTGCTGGTTTACAACTTGAGTGCAAATGCCAAATGTGATTTGATTATATCTGAGTGTGCGAATGAGCGTAATCTGTCATTTATCACTGTCAATTCAACAGTTCTGCATCCTGCCTTCTATTTTTATTGTCAGTTACATTGGAAGATGGATTTCGAATTGGATAATATTGGGGATTTTGACGTACAATGGTGTCCCCTCGTTAAATGTGACCATTACAACATGTTTTCATTGTAAGAATCTGGAAAAACTGGGGCATGTTGCAATTCGGATCCTGACCCTTAAAGTTTCACAAAAAACTAGATCTAATCTTCAAGCACAGTTTTTATTCATCACCAAAATAACAATGAAAAGTAAAATGAAATAACGTCAAAATTCAGACGTCCTGACTCGAAGTATTGAAATATCAGTAAAAAGGTGCAGGCCTACTCTGGAAATCGTAATATCGAATTTTCAATTGTAGTATAATTTTATTGTGCCTCAAGCAGGCCATAAATCAATCACTGCTAGTTGCGGGAGAGGCCGCGTCTTTATGAAACAAGTCGCGATTGTATTTTTCCGCACTAATCAGAAGCATTGTGATGAGCAAGCGTTGTATTTTATCCCCAAAGTTATGAAAAATGGTTTGCTCGCCACTGCAAAACAATGATTTACGATATGTAATAACATACATCTTACACGTAGATCTTGCACATTTGCAGTGATAAATCTACCAGCTTATCAACGATCGTCTTTGTAGCATGTGTTCTTGCAAAACCTACCAAACAAGATATCGGCTTTAAGTGCTAAGCCTTGAGCAATCTCGAATGACATCCTCTATAAAAAAGGAAAAGCAGAAATCGACAGAAAATGAAATATACGAGTAGGATGCAGAGGCGCATTACAGAACATTTTATGTCCAACGGTATATCCCAGTATTTAATATCAGGCAAGGTTCCGTTATTTGCAAAAGCTTATGGAAAGTATCTATCCAGTGCTCATAACGGACCGGCATTTTCATGAACAACTGATTTGCTTGAGTTGACGCCTTTAAAGTTGCATTTTTATTGCGAAACATTAAGCTTGATTCGAGCTTTTGTCGAACAGTGAAAAAAAGAGTGTCTACATTTGCGACCGGTATGCGTAAAAGTATAGCACACGCATCGGGGAAACGGCATGAATCAAGAGCACAGTAGACAACAAACATGGCACAGTTGCTGGTGTAATTTCCCGTTTCTTTCGATAAAAAATCCTGAATGTTTTTACATCGTATGCTAGCGTTTTTGAATGACTATGCTACTGGAGAGAGTTGGCTGATTGCAGCCGTTGCGCTAACTAGCTGTACCAGCATTGTCACGGTATCAAAATAACGGTTTTGCTGCTGTACAAATGGTCTCGAAAAAACGAAAAGGCGCCGTTTGGTCACGCTTTTGCATCAAATTCATTTCATATTATAGAAAACTAACACGTGCATTAACTCGATGGGAAGTTTATAGTAGAAAATCTACCGGGGTACTAAGGAATGTTACGTAATGCCCGTGATATAATGAACCCGTCGCAAATGTCACGTCGTAGTTGAACCATGTCATAAAAAGATCAAGTTAAAAGTTGAATATACCATCATAAAAGAACGTATTGCTCAAAACGCTTTTTTGGCATATAGTTTTAGATTTTGTTTGAAACCCACATGAAAATAGATCTTNAGAAAATGGAACAGATGNTTCAAAATTCACTTTGAGATTTATAGGTTTTAATAAACTATGTCAGAAAATGATATATTGTTCCATTTAAGTACGGATCAAACTTGGATCGACAAGAAATTAAAAAGCTTATGACTCACAATAAACTGCGCAGCAGCAGCAGTTTTGGCTGCAGGGTAAATAGGGCGAGCGGGTCGAATTTTACAGTGAGGGGTTAGGGTCGGATCTAATCGTGCTTCCTCCTAGATCATGGTTGATTGATTGTGTGATGTCACTGGTGATCATTCAACCTTGGAATGTCCTTATTTGCACAATTTACAAATAGATCGAAACGCGAAAACGCACTCGCAGGTTATTTTCTTATTTTTCCAGCTCGAAAAGGAACATGTTTCTCGATGAAGCAAATCTGCGGTGGCAGAAAATCTCAATATTCGCTATAAGCGATTTAAGAAATGTCGGTAATTTCCAAATCAAAAACGTTCTCACATCAGTTCGTAAGACTTTGCATTCCTCTTGCATTTCGGGCTCCCCTGATTAGTTGTGGCTCCGGATTCTTTGGTATCCACTTGTGCCGCCCGCCATTAGGGTAAACACGTATACTCTCATCTTTGTTAAATTTTTTGAATGCTTACTAATTTTTTTGTCTATACATAGCTTCGTTATGGTTGAAAACTGTCTTTTACAAAAGCGCGGTTATGTTTTTCAAATATGCGAGATATGTCCGCGCATTCCGTAAATGTGGCTACGAACTATGAAATCCAATAAGCTACATTCCCAAGATCTTACGGTGTACTTGAGAAAAGTGCTTTTTAGCTTGTTACCTCACAAAAAATTTATGGATGAAATTAACTGCATGCAATTTTATATACCTTCAGTTCATTAAATTGTAAGGATTGAGTAGATTCAGTGCCTTAAGAAGATATTGCCCTCGGTATGATCGAGGTCGGGAACGCGTAAACATAAAACATCGATTTTGGAAAAGTGAACATAAAAATCGAGTTTGGAAAAATTGATGTTACATTTGCTCAAAACTCAGCCGTGTCACGGAGTTCCTGCAGTCTTCCAAACTTCACCTGAGCTGTGTGTAACATGGTTCCGTATGTTCTCGCGCTGAAGGCGTGGTTTGTGCACAAAAACATTGCGCATACAAAACTAATAATGGTGCCTTCCCCTTTTCTCTGGAGGACCGTACAAATATTGCGGCAGCCTCGTGTCCACAGCTGGGCACCTGAAACAATTATGTTGTGGTGACTCACAGTTCGAACACACGTGCGGGAAGTCGCACGTGTCTCCTTTTCTGCAGCCCCCTACATTGTTGTAGAAGCGACAAGGGCGGCGGCGCTTCTTGGTGGCGCTTACTTTGGGGTTCGTTTCAATTCGCTTCTTTTCTATGGCAATGGACGAGCGCTGTTGGCTCGGTTTTTGTTCTCGGCTGATGCGCGCGTCTTGTGGATGCGAGCGTGTCGTCGGCCGCCCAGGGCCGTGCTCAGTCGAAGTTTCTTTTTGCAAAGAATTCTTTGCAGTTGCATGTTGCTGCTTTTCATCACGATCCTCTGAGTCAACGTCGAGCCCGCGGTGTGTAGCAGCGTCTTTTACGCCCTCTGATGTAGATTCATGCGCCTCAACGTGCTTGTTATTATGATCAGATTCTTTCACCGTGTTTTCTTTTAAATTAACTGGGCGATCGCCCGCGAGGAGACTTTTGTCTTTATCAGTAGACGAGGCAGAAGATGTTGTGCATTCAAACGACACTTTTCGTGTCATCCTTTTTGCGTCGTGATCCGTTGACTTTGTGAGCGTGGCAGCAGCATTCCTTTCTTTTTTCCTTTCCTCGTGAACATACTTCCTGGCCTGCGCGAATTCCCATCCGCCGTACTTACGAACTTTATCAAGGACGTTGAGGTCACTTTGTATCACCTCTGCGGAAGGTGAAGTGTCAAACTCGTCTGTCAAAATCCTGAGATGTCGCAAATAAGCCTCTAGTGCATCTACCAGACAACGATGAGACGTCTTAACAACCCGAATAAACTCTAGCAAAAGCGTTATATGGTGACTTAAGTACTTCATTGGTGAAAATTTTAACATATCACTGTAACTACCAACACCCGCAAACTCTTTCAAAGCCACTTGCTCAAAACGGTCCGGAAACGTAGAAAGAAGTTGCTTCACGTTATGACTCCGCAAAGACGGAGTTGAACTTCTTTTAAAGTGATGTCGACTTTCGCTGCATGCCCGACGGAAGGATTGAGGTGAATGCAGCCTTTTGGCAGTGTTTTGTTCAGATATTTTATGAGAAGAATCTGCATCACACGTTTGTCTTTTTTGTTCACAGATGCATTGACATCTTCCTTTCTCATCCATTCCATGCGTTTCAGGTGAACGCTCAGTCTGCGTAGCAGCACAAGAAAATTTTTTATTGTCAGAATGAGACTGGCTGCTTGGTTCTGAGGACACAATTTCGAAATACTGGCACAAAGCCAAAAACTTGTCCCAAGTAAAAGTACAAAAAACCGTGCGGCTACTTTCGCTAACTGTGAGCGACGGTACTATCATGATACAAGTATTTTTGAGTGAGTTACGCATTTCAGAATAATCCTTTTCCATAACGTTCTACTCAAATGAGACACTGTTGCAATTCAATAGGTTGACTTTGGCTGACCGGATCTTCGAGAGATTGCTTTCTTCTTGTGTCACGCTCAGCCTCCACGATTAGTCAACAGTTGTCGCATAACAGTTAAAAAAAAAGTTGCTGCTCTCTTTTTGAGTCTGCTACGGACGTTCCAACGCTGAAATAACAGCAAACAGCAGTAAATTACAGACCGCAAATTCGAAAAGCACACCGTCAGGTAACCCTGCGAATCCCGTTCTGAATAATTCAGATTTTCGAAATACTTGCTATCGAGCTTCTTAACACAATGCCCCACCGGCATTCTTTCTGGTAAGGCACAGCATAAATAAAGAAACCCTGGAACTCCCACATTTACATTTGTTATTAGAACCTCAGTGATACAGTGACGCTTTTTAAGTCGTAACAGAGGATGATATAGTCTTGGAGGTGTACTTGAAACTGGGCATCCCTGACAGTTTACGTGGCTATGGCAACACTGCTTCTCGGAGCTTATTCGAACGTAGGAGTTGCATCAAAAAACAAAATTGTGGAGCAATGAAGCGCAGACCAGAGGTGCTCACACTTTCAGGTTGCGAGCTACCGAAGATGTTAATGTAATGCGATGTACCCTCCTACAGTACATTTGGGATCGACTGGCAGATCGCGATCGACGTGTTGAGCACCCCTGGTTTACACGATATCAAACTCTGTAACGCATTGAGACATCAGGTTATGCGTCTCAATGCCGCTATTTTTTGCGTTTGCATCTCCGTAATCCTTATCTCAAACACGCAATGCCACGTCTTTTATTCCACTGCTTCACATTTCCGACAATTTATGCACATCAGAACTGCTATCGCGTTCACTAACAGCAATCCCTTTTAGGCAAAAACGACGATTCGTGGCCCTCGCCACCTAAAATGAAGAAACAAGAACTACGATACTGAGTGTAAAATTCAGGTGCCCATATATTTCAAAATTAAAAATTCAACATCTCCTACTGTTGCGCTTGGTGTGATCAAGCAGATAACATTTTTTAAAATATGGTCAGTAATGATAACAGAATGCAATGCGGATTGCTGCCAACGAAATGCAACCAAAAATGAAATTAGGGACAAATTTTGTGGAGAGCCTTGCATGACAGCCGGAAACATGCCAAAAGCTTACTGAGGATTATGCACATTTTCATGGGGTAATGGTTGGAATACTTTCACTGCTACCTAAATTAAAGTTCAAGTTCATTGCGAATTATACTGTATTGTCAATTGTCGATGCTGACCCCAATTTGCTCGTGTGCCGAGTTGAGAACTGTTGCGCCTATGCTCAAACAGACGATGTTTTATTTCAGTGAACAACGTAGTTCGTGTGCGCCTTTCCAACCCTATACAAATTTCTGATAATATCATGCATTAGAAGAGGCAATACAACGACTGAAACACTGCTTATGCAAGAACGCCATTCGTGTCAGCAGCCAATCTCCGGCTGTGAACAAAGGATCTCACTTTATTGGTTCGCTTAGGCTTTCCTGAAGCTGGAAGTTAAATTTGTCCATTTTTCTATCCGGACTGAGGTATAACAGACACTTCTTTTCACTCGACCAAACGACTACACTCCCCAGAAGAAATTGGTGTCCACACCAGCGTTCTCACACCACATTGCAAATTTCTGAAAAACACACGCATTCTTATGTTCCTCAGTTTTATCAAGTAGCAGTGAAGTTTGCAGATGCTAAGATTGCGTTTGCCCTGCTACCAGTCACGAGCATCATGAGGTATGGACATGTAGTGATGTTTTAAAAAGGTGTTTTAAGGGAGCGAAACGGTCTCTCAGAATGCAGTAGAACTTTCTCGGTACTCAGATAAATATGATACAGTTGCGGTCTTTCAAAAATGTCTTTAACGGTCACCAAGGTCAAGCCTTAAAATCTGACCTCTGGTACTTTTCCGTCCATCCAAATTTACAGCTCAAAGTCCGATTCGCTAATGATAACTGCATGAGTCATGAAAAATAGCTTGAACACGGCTTTTCCAAAATCACTACGAAACTAGTATGCTGTACACCATTTTAGATGTCACTAATCTCACTGAAACAAGATCTGCATTAGGCTACAGATGTACGAGCTGTTTTGTTTGGCGCTGGGCTGTACTGTTGCTGTGCAACATCGGTTTTACGTTGTTGTTCGGAATTTCGGGCTCTGACTCTTGTTCCCAGGGATATCGAACCAAAGGTTGTCAGATTGCGAAGCTGGAGGACGTCGGGAAACGTATTTAGCACGTCGTGCCTTGCCCACAAATATTTTAATCATCAGCAAAATATCCTTTGTATCCATGACTATTCGCAATCACAATCAGCGCACCTTTGTAGAATTGGTCCTTTGCAACAGCAGTGCAACTATTGTCTTCCGTCTTTCATTATTGACCTGTGCTAAGTGCCTCTAATGAATCATGGAGTGATTTGACGCGTTGTTGGTGCTGAAATTATCCACCAAAAGTGACGCTCCCACTGTGGCTTGCAAGAAGTCAGTGCCTCATACACTAACAAAATAACGTCGTCGACTCCTTCAGTAACGCAGTTTGATCTGCCAACACATGCCTGTTTGTCAGCGTGATTCTGCTTATGTTAAATATTTCGAGAAGCTAACGTATCCGCGGAAATCAGTTCTCATACGCATTTTTGCTTATAACCAGTGGTGGCCTTAGGTTGAGGTTAATGAGGCGACCGGCGAAGGCTCATGGGGGTCCATTTACGCGCATTTTCTTTCCACGTTTGTTCAACATTTTCAGCGTCAGTATTTTTGTGGTAGTGCTGTAAATAGTAGAAATACATGATTGTAACAACTTCATTTCATGCTGTCATTTACTTTATTTTGGGTACTTCCGTCCTATGCTGTTAATCACAGATTTCTCAAAATGCTTCTTATTTTCACCTTCAGATATTTTGATTCCATGTAACTGAATTTTTTTCGGTAGCTGCTAACCGGGTATTTGCAAGGTATGATCACTTTAAGTAATGCTCGTAACTTTCTATTCAAATGGGATTAATTCAAGACACATTGTGGAGTAACATGTATGCAATTTCATTCTATCTTTTGGGCATGAACGATTGGATGTTACATCATTGCCAGTCTCGTATTCCAAACTTCATGTATTTTGTTACATGTATTTTGTTAAATGCATGCTCTTTTGCATTTCCAGTCAGTCATGCCATAGTCTGAGACAGGGGTTCCCAACCTTTTCTCTTACCAGGTAACCCTTCAGCATTGCAACAGGTGAGCATTTACCCCTCAGAATTCCAGATGAATATGTACCCTAAAATCAGCATTGCAACAGGTGAGCATTTAGCCCTCAGAATTCCAACAGATGAATATGTACCCTAAAATTTCTTTGACGAAATATGTTATATATTTAACAATAAGCATAAGGATTTCCGCATATGTTATTCACTGATACATGTATAAATATTTGGAAGGAAATGGTATGTAAATATATTTCTCTTCTATTGCTAACCTTCAATGTACCCCTTCGAATAGGCAAATGTACCCCTGGGGGTACATGTACCTCAGGTAACCCGTTGTCTGAGAGGTATAAATAGTCATGGCCCACGTGCCGCCTGCAAACTGAATGAAAAACTTGGGATGGGCACCCCTCAGGCCCATTAAACGTCAAGTCAGCACTGTGGTTGCATTTACAAGGGACAAGGTAGACTTAAAACCTAAAACCCGACGACTTGGCAACTGGATTCTAGTTCTCTGAACCTTCTTTCTCTCAGTACAATGGATCTACTTCGCGCCAAGATTCACTGACTTCTCTTCAAACATTCACCGACTTCTCTTCTATCGAACCATAAGCATCAGAAAATCACACATGTGAAGGCAATACAAAAGAACAAGAAAAAAA
>JGI24158J21664_10008017_pt1 | contig 14043 bp, 10 predicted proteins | sample Ectturendosymbi3_FD_21664 | JGI IMG/M metagenome (IMG submission 21664) | reverse complement strand
CGTTAAGTTGACATCAAACAAGCAAAAAATGTACGAAAACATACACAAACTCCTTTGCATAAGTAATGACGTTTTTGTAACATAGAAAATTCAAGGGGGGGTTTGAATTTTCCCAACCCCCCCCCACTTGCGTACGACTTGCGCTCACCTGTTGGGAGCACTCTGACCGCGTTTCTGACAACTGGGAATTTTTACTGCCTGACCGCAGACTGCGTCTGTTGTTGCGCGACTAAATTCCTGCTCTAGTGAAGTATTTTGTAAATAAAGATGTGGCGTTGCATCTCGAACGCCTGTCAACGACCTAAAAGTGGCGAGAGATTTTCCACAGCCTACCTTTGGTTTGGCAACTTGAACTGTCATTTCATTTAGTTGGTAAACAACATCAACGCTCTTAGAACGACGAGATGTACCTCGCTGTTTGTAGCGTTTGATGATACCTTCAATTCAATATTGGATCTACCAGCATCCTGAATACATATTGGAATATACGCAATCGCAGATATGTTTCTACACTAAAAGCTAAGTGCCACAACCTGCTAGCCAACCGTTGTATGCATTGAACTCAGTGCAAGCGGAAAAGATTCAGCATGAATTCTGACAGCTTCAATTATGTTGCTGATTTTTGCATTTTATATATTTGTTCATAAAACTTTATCAAATAGTTTCTATTCTCTTGCTTATTGCACTAGAAATCGAAAGTTCTCTGTACAAAAGAAAAATGCTAAAACTTACCACGGTTTTCCTCAGTTGCGTTAGAATGCTGTGCAAGCACAGTTTTGATGCAAAATACTAATTTTTTTGTTGTGCCTTCGAGCAAACCGAAAGTCAATCCACTTAGTTGCTTAACTTCCACTTTAGTATCATAAACCTACTCGTAAGAGTCAGGGTGTCTGTGAAGGAGGTCGCCTCCTTAGAATCGAAAATAACAATAGTAGAACTCTTTCGGAAGGACGATTAAAGCTCTAGTTTTCCGTAAGCTTTCAAGGATTCATCGGATTGGGCTCTGCTTCCCTTTTTTGCGATGATTCAAACTTACACATATCCGTATTCAAGTAGCTAGTCTCCGCAAAGGTGAAGGGTTTGAATCTATCGGCAAAATTTTTAACAGGAAGTCAATTTGACGTAACGCTACGCATCCTCAGTCCTAAAATCCGCAAGGAATGCTCACGGGTGAAACAGTGAAAGTCAAGAGCAGAGAAATGCTTTGTTTCTGCAGAGTTTATATGTATAGTTTCGGATGGATTCATAGGAAGCGAATCGTAGCTACAAATTTAAGCGAGATGTACTGGGCCCGGGGACGTAACGAGATTAGATGGCGCCCGGGAAAAGAAACAAGCTTGGCGCCCCCATGTTCGAACCTGAGGTCGTTCGGAAGCAAATGTACTGCACTGAAGAAAGTACTTGTGACATCGTTGGGACTTTTCGGCGCCCTTCGCAGTAATTCGGCGCCCGGGGAACTGTGTCCCCCTTTCCTCCCTCGTTACGCCCCTGACTGGGACAAGTCCATTCAGGGGAAAGGGGAAAATCGGCACCTACGAAGCATTTTTTATTATATCAAGCGTAGCATTCAACATAATGCAATATTTTTATTTAAAGTTTTGCAGTTGGTAGCATACAGCTGTGGGGTCTTACGGAGCAAAATAATTGGAGCGCTAAGAGTTAACATATAAAACTTCAAACCTCGCTAAAGTGGATCAAAGCTCCCCACGCGTTGGGCTTCGCAAACCTGCTTTAGGCACCAGTGAACCAAGTGTGAAACTACACGAAACAAATGCTTCGTTCTTGCAGAGATTATGTGTATAATCCGTTCGCAAATAATTGAAACTATGCAAATTCTTGTAGATAACTGAGACATTAGTACTTTCTTTACCACTGGCTATTACCAAATTATGAAAACTATTTAGGAGATCTAGGGTTTTTAAATGTTAGAGGTTATGACGAAAAGTTATTTCCAAAAACGAATTAGAGAATTAAACAATAATACAACCCAAAAGATTCTTTGATTCGTCCATGCTTTATATATTCAGCAAGTTTCGCAGCAAACACTTTATGCCCAACATCCTTTTTGTTGAACTTGATGTGACAGAAGGAGGAAGTATCTTCACCAGTAAAGAAATGGTGACTGCATGGACACTTTCTTCTATGCTCAATTAAAACCATTCGCAGCCTTTGGTTGCTCCCATCCCCTGAGATACTTTATTTTTAAATCACCTTCTTTATCCTCTTCCTTCACCACCTGACCAACTCAAAACACTGTCCTTTTGCATTGGCACTGCTCAAACACATAGTCACCTATTTGGGGGTACTACCGAAGTGTCGCTGTGTTCTTGGGCTGATGATTCACTGACTTCTGTTCTGCTGCCAAGGACTGAAGACTCTAGCTCTGACCCTGACGTAATTTCAGAATGTTTACTTGCAGTACATCTGCGCCTTTATGGACACGGAAATTCTTACTCGATCACCACCTGGAAATAATACAATTATTGTGTATTATGTTCCTCGTCGCAGCTAATAGGCACAAGCTACCGCAGGGGTCTTAAACACGCGGCCCGCGTGTGCCGCATGTGTTCCGCGAGGGTATTTTGTGCGGCCCACGATGCGTTTTGGGAATTTTCATATAATCAAAATTTAAATTATTTAGTTTATTCACTGGTATTTAAAAGTTCTCGGCCAGCGACTGAACAAGATCCTTTTAAAAGAACGTATGGAGACTGCAAGAAATGACTTGCCCGCGTAACTCACGATATATTTCGGAGGAAATAAGATGTGAAAGGTGTTCCTAGTAAGGTTCGGATACCACCAAAGTTGCATCAGCGTCATACTGCGACCCTCGCGTTGTCATATTGCAGCTCTCGGGTTACTTTATAGGTACTAATTTGGCCCTCAGAGCAATTTGAGTTTGAGACCCTTGAGCTACGCAGTGTCCCTGGTGCCAACTGCCAAGTTTTCAGAAGGCACCAAAAGTCAAAAAAGGAGAACCGCAAGAGAGTTGCAGGGGTTGTGAAAAATTGTGAAAATGTTGGCAATATTTCGCTAAAAATCTGTGAGGAGATGCCTTTTCGAAACACGTGGTTCGGAAAAATGGGATGACCTTTTTGTGGCTCATCACTAAATTTCAGATAAAATTTGTGAAATCTCACAACATTTTGCTGTAGCTTTAGTCAATTTTGTCACTTTATCGCGCAGTGCGCTTGACCATGTTCACACAGCTTATAGGTTGAATTACAGACAAAAGTGTCTTTAGTATGAAATTAGTTTGCACCAAATGTTTACGAACTCACGCAGGAAGCTATTGTCATACAAAGGGTGGTCCCTGGTATGCACAAATAAAGATAACGTTATTCCAAAGCGACAGGTGATCAGTGAAAACGTGCGAAATACCTTTTATGCTAAGTTCCAAGTTGCTTCACGTAAAGTTTAAGAGCTACAACCTTTTTTAAAACCGCGCAAGTTTTGTGGAACTCTGGTATAAATAAATTTGTGGATTGCTACCAGTGCTCGTGTCGAATCATCCTGGCAGAGCAGATCTCGTACTTCATCCATCAGCGACTGTTTTCAAAACTTTCAAAGCCGTGGGTTTCAGCTACAGTTATCCGCATTGTATTAGGCGAACCGCGTGCCTTGCTTTGACCTCATTCGTTCGAAGATCAATGTATCTATGCAAACAATCAGTTAACCAAGTTCCATTATGTGTTCAAGCAAATAGATCACGGATATCGCAATTCCATCAACCGTTGAAGCAAACACTGAATTAGATATCTTCAGACGTACACTGTCACATAACTAGTTAAGGTACCTCTGCTTATTTTCTGCTGCAGTCGCCAGGCTAGCTCTTTCATGAGTTCAACAATATTTTTTAGGACACTTCAAACAGTCGTAAAGACTGATAGCAAACAACAAGTGCAAACATTTTCAAACTAAAAAGGCATGTAACGACAAGTTTTCTGTAATCACAACCGGCTTATAAAGTCAAAGCCGATTTGGTTTCATCGTGAACATAGAACTTAACATCTGACCACCATGAAGACCTGAAGACCGCAGCCACAAATAACAGCTTCGCGATAGACCTTGTTTGAAACAACAACGATTGTTCACGATTCGGGCAAGCGTCTTTTCCACACTAACTCTTTCCTATGATAACAGTAGTTATCGAAACGTTTGCAAGATGTCAGTTGTATCGTTTGCTTTGGCCGTGATATTTATTATAACTCTTTCCTATTTTTTAGATTTATTGCTCGACTCTACTGTACTGCACAGCAGTCGTAAACATTTTTTCAAAATCATGCTTTGCACCAGTGGGCAAATAAATATCGCTGCACCTGTTGTTTGACAGTTGTTTGAGTCACTGATGTCCGCAGAAATTTTTCCAGGGGGTGCAACATCGACATTTTTCTTATCCTTTTCAGGTTTCATTGCAAATGAAAGTTCAGACAACGCTTTAAAAGTTCTTAATCCCAATTTTCAGGGAGGGAAAATGCCCGTTCCCCCCCTGCGGACGCCAATGGTTTGAGTTCTCGATCATGAAACCTCCTCAATGAGAAACAGAACGTCCGATGAAGTGTGTTATTCTGGTTGGTTTTGAAACGTAGCGACAATAATAACTCGGAAAAAAACTGACGTGGAAAGAGAATTGTAAACGGTTATGCTGTACTATATCCAAATATGTTGGTGTAATGTATAAAATTAAACATTATAATAACCAAGCATTACGTGTGTTGTATCACAGCTTAATAAACTCACGAGTACAATATGGAATTAGTGCCTGGTGAAGAGCAGCTTCATGTCATCTGCAGCCAATATCGGTTGCTTTAAATCGCGCCATGAGATGTTTGAACACAGATGAGCCTGTGACCTGTAAATTTACTAACATTTATAAAACGTAGAAAATTTTCCAAGTGAAAGATATTTACAATCTTGAAGTGAGCAAATGCATGTACAAATACACTCTCAGCTACCGGCTACATTGAACAATTATTTAAAATCATGACAGATTTTGTTTCGTATAATACGAGACAAACTAAAGCTCGGCAATTTACTTTAACAAAAACACGTTCAAACTCAGGTGCGAAAATTGCAAAGTACAGTGCAGTAGAAATCTGGTTAAAAATTCCTTTAGAAATCAACCATATTTGACACTTTTTATAGCGGAACATAAAAGAAATGTGTTACACGGGTACTAGAAACATTTTGGTATTCTTTTTGTTGGTGTGCGTTAATCACGTGCGTTGATTTAACTATTTACCGCTGCTACTATGAAAATAGTCGAACCATGAGGTATCGCTGTTATATCTTACTCCATTTGGTTTTTGTTGCGTTCATTAAAATTGGTCGCATCAAACTCTTGTACAAAGTAATGATGCCTTTCGTCTCCAATTGCAAAGCGGACAATGTGTCTTCCGAACAGTAAACGAATTCCCGTTCCCATGCACGATTCATCACATCGGTTGAGAATGCATTTCACAATCACATAATTGGACGGCTTGTTCTCAGCCTGCTTAAATTCTGTGACACCGTTGCAGCGCTGCACCAGCCCATAACTGCTGACGCATTTCCTCAGCTATCAGGAATATTTCCAAAATATGAGAAAACAGCAAATGTTTTATGTGGCAACGTTAAACCAATTTCTTTTCGTGGCTTGACCTTGCCTGCAAAGCATTTTGCTTCCATAAAACATATAACCGCATTGCGCATGTTAGACCTCATACTCAGAGCAACAAACTTTTATTTACAGATATAAACTGTTTCCTTCACACTGTAAATAGCTTCGCCCTAGGGAGATCTGCCGCCAAAATAACCCCTGGTGCTTCGCAGATTGCCCCAATTCATCTTATAAATTCGTCTACTTGGAAGTCATCTCAGCACTATTTTATAACAACCGTGATGGTGCCAACCATTCGTGCGCTTGTGCCCTTTACTGTAGTGCCACATATATATGTTCGTGTTTCATCCAAGTAATTGCGTTAGTGCCAACAAGTGTATGCTTTTCTACTACCGCAGCATATCTATCTTCGTGTTCTGCGCTGCGTGTGGGAGTGCAGACATTATACAGTGCAATACAATCAAAAGTCTATAAAGTCAATTTTTTTGTTTTTGTAAAGTTTATGAAACGTCCACAAACCAAGGTTCATGTTGAAACCATGAGCGACTCCAAAGTTATTAGGTCAAAAAAGGTCTAAATTTACCATTATAGGTCAAAATTTATTCTCAGGTCAAAATTTTCTTGCAGCGCAGGTTTTTTCTCCTTATCGATATTTCATTAAAGCTACAACAACAGATATTGATAATAAGTGATATGCTTTTGCAAATTTAGTTGCACTTCTGACATAATAATGGATTTGTTGTGATTTTTGACGTAATAGCATTGTTTTGCCCGCTACTGGGGTAGGCTAGGCGTGGTAAGGCGAGAAACGTGGTCTTACAATAATTGGTGCGGTGAATGCTCGATCTATTATGCATATAGTGTTTCAAGTAACTTTTCGATGTTCTCAGGTATGGCTCCATAGTTATGAATGTACTTATCAATATATCGTGCCTAAGGTTAGACAACCAAATTCTTTAAAAGTTCGAAGAATACTGCATGGATTTGCTTTTGATTTTACCCCAGCACCTGAGGGTGAAAAGTTTCTCCGTTTGAGAAAAATTTTCCCCAGAGACAGAAACTTTAAAAAGAGACAATGTGAAGCAACATTGATGTTGAAGTATATAACAATACAGAACTTTCTCAATGACTTCAGAATATTTATTGACACTGGATATTTCTCTTGTGTTTTTGGATTGATTTTTGTCTTCGGTTTGTTACCTCTAGTTTCGTTGGGTCTTTGACATTTTCTTTTTGTTTCAGTGCAAGAGAATAAAGGTTTTTAACATACCGGTTTGATTTCTAATACAGTAGCCTATATGCTTTTTGTATTCTGCATTTCAGTTGCAAACGCAGGAAATTGATAGGTCAAAATAAAGTCAAAGTTTGTGAACTATGAAGTCAAAATTTTAAGCTTTTAGGCCAAAAAATTTCCGTAGTAATACCTAATGGTATACAATGCAATTACTGAGTTGGATTTTTGTACAAGGTCTACCTAAGCTAAGTGACTCAAAAAATACAGCCGAATCTGCATCAACTGTCAAAAAATGGGAAGCTACGAAAGCAACAAACGTACGGTAGTCATCCGATGTATTTTAACTGCATTTTAACAAGCGACGACACAGAACCTCAAAACTATATGCTGCAGTGTTTTTCAACCGTTTTGCTGCAGTGGAACCTTCCGCGAATGTTTGCGTTGCTCATGGAACCCTGTGCAATGATCCAAGTGTCTGTATTGCTACAACCACATAGAATTGTGGTTGCGAATTTCGTTCCAGGCAATTTCGGTCCGTTTTGGCAGAACCCCTGCAAGACACTCGCGAAACTCCGGTTGAAAAACACTGCTATACAGGCTCAGTGAGACTGAGAATCAAACACCAGACCTCTGCCACTGCAGACACAATAACAAAACCACAAAAAATTAAAATAACGATAGGAAACTACAAATATTTACAACAGAAAGTCGTTTACCAGTGACGGCGCTGCTCCTGAACTTTCTTGATCAACTTCTCAAACTGAAGATAGTTATTTCCTCCAGTGCCACCCTCATCGAGTCAACGCATTTTGCTGTTAAGTTTCACTCGACCAACACGAAAATCCTTTCTCTGACATGTACGTAGCAGTCATAAGCACCAGCTGTTGCACGACTTTTAATGCGATTTTCTCATATACTCTGGGGATTCAAGCAAATTAACCCTATAAACCCAATAATAGAGATACGTTTTGAAAGATGCTCTAATGAAAGTGTTGCTAAATGGAGCTTATCCCCGACGCAAACCTTCCTTTATAAACCAGGGGTTCTTTGAACTGCAAAGCTGTTGAATCTGACGTGTTACATTTACTTACTTAAAGACTTACATTTACTTTCATGAAAACTAATGTTCTGCACGTTTTTCTTAGACATTATGCAGGTATTACCTGAGATGTAAACGCGTATTAGATGTTAGAATCGATACTAAACTGGTAACAAACAAATATCACAAACAGGTTACTGCTGTACTTCGACTAGTAACGCTACTCTGATCAGTGTTCATGTGCCTGGTTTTCACTCGAGATTGAGAATGCAACCATAGAGTGTGCAGCGATAGCAGATAACCTTCGCACAGGAGTACATGTAGGCGGATCCAGGGGGGGTTAAAGGGGGTGAAGCCTCCTTAAATTTTTAGATACGTTTTTTGATCAATGGTTTTCGACACACAAACGTCCATTGGGTTTATTTTTTGGGATAGCCTTTAAATAAACTGTTTCGTGCGCAGGGATAGGGACGAAATTAAATGCAAAGCTTATTTTGCTCAGTTTGGGCAGTCCGAATGTGTTTATTTCACTAAAAATGAAACTTCTCATAAGCAAGTTTTTATTCCAAAACATGGTCCCATTGTTGCATATACCACACGTAAGTATTTAAACTGTTGTTTCATTTGGGTAAGATTGGCTTCTTGCGGACAAAAGTTGAATAAACAGCAAACTATACCATTTTTTCCTGCAAGCTTTCATGAATGAGTACAGCTCATTTTTTCACTTAAGCAAAGACATCAAAATTACGATACAACAAACTGACAAGGTAGTTAACTACAGGCTAGGTTAGAGCGCTCAGTGACAGCGTAAATTCCAATACAGCAAACGTAACCGTAAAACGTAGCCTACATGTAAGGTAGGCTAAAAATGAAGTAGGACGCTAGGTTAACTGTAGGCTATGCTAAAGATGACTACTGATTAGCATCAGACCTACCAGCAACAATTTTTGGACAAAAGTCCAGCTCAGCTTGAAATCAGATGCTTTTTTATCGACCCATATTCTGCTGTTCTCAATAAGTTTTTTTCAACCTGCTGTACAGTATTTCCGAAATAAACGACAGGACAAACTGTCAGAGGTGATTGTGATAACATATAGACAGAGTTTAAATGGAAGCGTCTGAAGTCCCTCTGCCGTACTGGATGAGTGGAGCGACATGCAGCCGTGGAAACCTTTGCCGAACTCTTTTCAGTCATCGTAAAAAGTCTCAGATACCGCGCTGAAAGAGGGCACAGCGCAATGGAACCTTACAACCATTACCGATGTCAATGGCCAACAATAAAAAAGGGTCGTTCTTGGTGGCTTTAGTCAGTGGCTGCAATGTCCTAAACTATATCAAGGGCCTCACAGTCATGCTGTAAGAAAGCTCATCGGCATCACCCGAGCGATGAGGCGGTGGAAGACACCAGGAAGAATAGGCTATTCAAGGCGTACGTCATCGCGGTGGGGCCTGGGGAGTTCCAAGGAGGATGGATGAAATAGGCACGCGAAATGGCGGAAGAAGCTGGAACCAATATTCCCATGGTCCCACGCTTGTTTGGAATTCGAATGCAAAGGGAAAACATCAGAGCTGTTACACCTGATGAATACTACCGCCAAACCATTACAATTCCACTTCTGGACCACCTTTTGATGGAGTTGACCAATAGGTTCAACGAACACGCCAGAAAGGCCGCAATGTGCTTAAGTGCCTTGTCCCATCAGTGGTGAGGAAGACTCACGACTGGCGCCATCACGTTGACAGCCTGGTTGAGCTGTTCAAAGAAGATCTGCCCTCACCACTGTCACTATCTTCGGAGCTCCATATATGTTCCATTAAGTTCACCAACTGCGACCAGTCGAAGTTGCCCAGCATTCCGCTACAAGCTCTGAACCAGTGTGATAAAGAGGCATTTCCTAATTTCTTCAGACCTCTGAAAATTGCAGCTACACTGCCAATGACAACATGCGAGGCTGAACGACACGTCTCGGCCTTGCGCCGGCTGAAAATGTGTCTCCGCACCACAATCCTAGAGGACTGTTTGAACGTACTAGCCTTGCTTCGTATACACAGAAAAGTCAACATAGATTTGGACTTCGCAGTGGACGAATTTGCAAGGAGTAACAACCCCCGCTTTGTACTGAAGTAAATTTCCCGAGTGGAGGTGTCTCTTACTCCGCTGGGCCAGCAGCAATCAAACTGTTATAGGTAGGGCTGCCGTATCATCTTTATTTCTAACATTTGTCCTTATTTTTATAGGCTGTTTCCTACAAATAGCTATGTTCATATTTTTGCCTTGTGTTATTGCTTTTGTCTTATATATAGGCCAGAGTTTCCGAATGGGGCATTGCGATGCCCTAGTGGGTTGTTCTGAGATTGCAACAGCTTCGTTTTTTTGATATTTAACGCCTTTCAAATTTCATTATGGTTTTCAAAATTTTTGAGGGGAGAACTTTCTCAGACCCTCATTGAGAACCTCAGAACTTAATGCGTTTTTACGGCTAAGCAGTCAGTACACATCCGGATGAACTTGTCCCTTAGCCCCCCTAAAAAAATCCTGGACCCGCCTGTGAGTACATGGCGTTCATGCAAAGCATTGCAGAGATTCCGTCCGTCACTTGAGTCAGTAAAACACGATAATAACTCTCCCTGTTACGGTCATAGACGCAGTTAATTGCATCGTAGTACGTCTTTTCTGAATTGATAAGTTGCTGACTGCGCCAGACGTAAAGCTAGAACGCTTGAAGTTGGCCATATTATTCACGATTGCTGAAACGTGTTAAGTAAAAAACACAACATGGGCGTTGGAAGGGGGGGCAGATGAGGCCAACGCCTCCTTGGATTTTGACATTTGATATATTTCTATTACATTTTCAGCAAAAGAGGTCATTTTCTTAGTTTCGAGACTGAAAAATAAAATTTCATTCCTTGTAGCCCCCTGGAAAAATCTGTATGGTTACTGTGGAAAAATCCGCTAACGCCCCCCACCACTGGAAAAAAAATCTTTCGACGCCCATGAAACAAAAGATAAATGCACATTTCCAGAGGATACAAAAATTAGGAACAGAAAATTAATTCAACCCTCTTCTTTCATTCATCCTTGCAGAAGTTTCATTCACCCTGGGGTAAACTATCCACCCGGTTGGGAAACACTGCTTTAGCACACCCCATGAAATAATTTTACCTCTGGTTATCAGCCGCTTGTCTAGAGCAGGGTCTCCAAACTACGGCCCGCAGGCCAAATCCGGCCCGCGAAGGCATTTCGTGAAGCCATTTTGTCAATAATGAAAAATATATTTAGGAAAAATTTGCTGATTAGGGAAAATTTAACATATCCAGAAACAACTGTTGTGTAATCGCTTATGTGGCTCTCTGGCCTTCTAAGAGATCCTCAAAGTGATCCCTCTTCAGGGTTGGTCTGGCAAATTTGCATTAGTCTTCCAGCTCTAATCTACTGATCTCAACTTTTTATTTACCCTCTACCCGATCATTTAAATCAGTCATGATTTGGCCGTTAGGTACCGACGAACGAAGCAAATTACTAGTTAAGTCAGACTAAAAACAGAATGGGTGGATGTCGAGAGTAGTCATTTTCTGATCTCACTGGTAACTTCAAAAGGCAGTTGGTGTCACAACTTGCTTTCCTCCATTTCACGACTAACTGCGTGTCAGCGATGTTTTGGTTGCTGATGAAAGATTCAGTTTATTTTTAACGCCTCTATATTAAACGGTAAAACTACCAAACTTATCTCTTTCAAACTCTGGTCAACAAGCTTATCCGAACTTAACCGTTCCATGCAGTTCAACAGGCTTCATTTAAAGGTTTTCCTTTCCTTGATTCAGAACAATAGCTTGGGAACTGAACTTAAAATTTCCTGTTACTTTCAACAAACACGAAATCACAAGTTGTTGAAATTCGATTTGTTTGAAACGATCATCGGACCCCTGCAGGCGGGTCTTTCCTGTGCTTCAAGTCTAGTACAACTATAAGGTTATGTCTTCTACTGTACAAATAGCTTAAAATCTTGTTTTAGAAGCTTTTATACAGTAGTAAGTTGCAGTAAATGTAGTATTCAACCACCATTAACTACGATCAGTTTGTGTGATCATTACACATGTGTTTTCATCTAATGTTCCGTGTAACACTTTTATGAAAAAATTAAGTTATTCCACAACTCGTGAACCAAAGGAACAGAAATTATTTCTTATTACATCATTAGGTCACTCCCATAATCGTGTCACATAATCGCAATATAGCATGCATGACCCGACATTTCTCTCACTTCAGTTGCACTTAAATTTTTGATTCCGAAGGAACTCACAACGTCTTACCCTAAGCTTAGAAAACCGACTTAAAACATTGGCGATGAAACTTTGTTTGTGACCTCGTGAAGCCACACTTGATCTGCAAAAATATCAGATTAATTGGCTGTTACAAGAACAAATTTTTGACGCACCCCGGTTTTGTCAAAAATGTGTTAATCACAAAATTTGTGTTCCTATCTTGCTTGATAGCTTTTATGTAGTTAAGGCTTCCTAAATGGTACAGTGAATAGTTTGATGACTTAATTCAGTCAAATAGAAAAACCTATAAAACAGGAAATGTTCAAAAGCACTTAAATTACAAAAAGTACAAAAAAATTGCTGACAAAAAGTATCCCGAGTAGGACTTACCTGTTTCACATTTTTTCCTTAACAAAAACTAATCATGGCAGTAAAATTCTGCTGAACAAAACAATTGTTTCCCATGTTGCATCACCAACACTTCGTAAAGAACATGCAAACCTGCAGCAGTTTCAAATCAGATGGGCAGCGAACCTCCTGGTCAATCATGAAGTTTCAACCGAATAAACGTCTTGTCTTGGGACGAAAGCTCATATTGTGTTTGTTGTTACAAATTTTGAAAGAACACCCCATTTCACGCATGAAACATTTGGATGCTGTGTACCGGTAACATGGTAATCCAAAATTGACGGTGGCAGTTTCAGACAAAATCTCCCTTATGGCATCACATCGGAAAAACCTGAGGTGAAGCACATTAAAAACAGCTCTTTGTAGCAATGATTGCGTGTTAATTTTTCGTACGATTATCCCATCTCACGTATGCAGTTCTTGTCAGTTGCCAGAAAATTTTCGTTGCGCGGTATTCTCATGCTTCAAGCTGGAACAGCACCACGTTTACGTTACACTGTTGACACAGCCAATGTCGAATGATTCTCAAAAAAGCACGGTAACTCCCAAGCGTTGGTCCTGTCATAAACTTTGGTATGATGCAATTACTTTGCTTATATTAAAGCAGAATGAAACGTTATTAACTAAAATTAAAAGGCAAATTTTAGGCATTTTTAATTACCCGAAAAGCTGGTCTAATAATAGCGGACGCGTCACGCGGCTATTCACAGCTCATTGCCGTTTCCACATGCCACAATAACCCGTTTCTGATACCAGCAATATCGCTGGCTCATCGTTGTTGAAATGACATCTTTCATTTTATTCTTTCAAGAGTGCAGCAGATGACAATATTTTACCAAGGATACCAGCATCAATAAAATATATCGTTCGGAAGTTGTAGAAGGAAAACAGCCTGCTGAAAGCTTTGCGAAAACAGCATTCTGCGCTGAAAATCTCACTTAACTTACCATTATTGGAACCAGCTAACTACGCATGATTAAACTACGAGAAGAAACAGGAAAATTAGCGGGGCGTGACGTTTTCTAAACAAACACAGTCTGCCACAATATAAGTGAACAAATCGTCTGCCAATGCTTGGCATTGACACTTGCTGGATGTTGCCCTGCTTTTATCAAAATTCTTGAATATATCTTATTCATGCTTTTATCTTCAAAAGATGATGTTTTACAATAATTTTAAAACTGATATTATAAATTTATAACACCCACAGGATGGGTGTTTAGGTTTGAAAAAATTACGAACAATTATAAACAAATAGTTTAAAATATTTTTTTGCTTCAATTGGATTTGTTTTCGATTTTAAGTGCTTTTCATTCGCAAGGCTGATTGGAATCGCATTTGCATTCTTACAGAATCCCGTTAGCAGGGGCAGAGATAGGGGGTGCCAGGGGGGCACTGCCCCCCAAAATTTTGCCTGGCCCCCCAGTGGCCCCCCCAAAATTAGGTCTCTTTCTGAAAGTCCTACACAGACCATTGACAGCTCCCCTTGTTGCAAAACTG
>JGI24158J21664_10008014_pt1 | contig 14044 bp, 10 predicted proteins | sample Ectturendosymbi3_FD_21664 | JGI IMG/M metagenome (IMG submission 21664) | reverse complement strand
GTCATTAAAAAAAACGAAAAATATACCCAGAGCTGCATAAAGTCATTAAAAAAAACGAAAAATATACCCAGAGCTGCATAAAGTCATTAAAAAAAACAAAAAATATACCCAGAGCTGCATAAAGTCATTGAAAAAAACGAAAAATATACCCAGAGCTGCATAAAGTCATTAAAAAAAACGAAAAATATACCTAGAGCTGCATAGTTTCCTTCCACCGTTTACCGCGCCCTGTCACTGACGTCACCCTGTCTCCAGGCACCACCAGTTCGACGGCAGGGAACCATGGCAACCGTGCATCAGAAGAAACTTCAACACCTCAGTGACGCTGCCCGATGCCGTGGACTTTGCTCTCCTGCTGCATGAACCAGACTATGAGAAGTTCAGGTGCAGCATTAGTTCGTTTAAACACCGATGAAAATATTTTTGCGCATGGCTTGTTCGGAATGTGTGGAAAGGTTTGCGCATGTTATGCATGAGTGCTTCGGCGATCGGCGAGCATTAGTTTGGTGTTGATTTTAGGCTGTTTGCCAACAAAGTTGTTGCAAAAAAAAATATTTTTGAAAAAGAACATGTTTGCAATTTGGTTTGCACTGAATCGAGTTTTTTTAACTCGTCCTACAAAAAAAAACTTACTACAACATCCAAAAAATCTTACATTAACCAAAAACCTGCAAAATTGTCGAAAATTGCTTTACCAGATGAGTTACACAGTACTTTTACGGCTTGTAAGTATCAATAAACAAATATAATGAAACCGTTTTCACCTCTTGTACAAAATGCATGCCGCTTAATTCAGTTTGGAAAAACAATTCACACACTGGTCTCTTTATTCTTTGACTTGTTGGTGTGGTGTCAGTTCTCATGAAATCAAGAGTAAGCAAAAAGACGTTTGTGGCTATAAATAAATAAATCATTCCCCACCTTTGGGGCTTTTTTTGTTACTAGCTTTTTCCTGGCGTTTCATACTTTTTCTGGTAGTTGCGAACGCAGGAAAGTTTGCAACGAAATTAAGCGTCTCATTGTTCAGTGCCGTTGGGCTGACTCCGGTCGTGCTTTTCATGTAATTTATGAAAAATATTTCCAGGTTGCAACTGGAGTCCATGTCTGCGCTGTTCCATTTGTGGGTCGGTGGCCACATGGCGTCCCCTTTCAGTCCCTACGACCCCGTGTTTCTGTCCCACCGCGCTTTCATTGACCTCATGTGGACGCAATGGCAGAAGAAGAACCCCATGGGTCGGTACAACTCACTTTGTATGACGTCATGGGTCGGTAGAACTTCCTGTGTATGATGTCGCTTATTTTATATTAATCAAACGTAGGTTAATGCATATACACTGTTTTGGCGATGAATGTAAGGTTTCAAGAACAACTCATTTTTTATTCAAGTTTTTTTTAAAGGAACTGCTGACCGTAACGTCATCTGACGTCATAATAGATGCAGACGCATCTATACACAATGATCCTTAATGTACTTAAAATGACAAAGGGTTCCTGACCGAAGATAATTGTCGACGGCAACTCACAGTTTTTCCCACGTTTGCACGTGCCAGTAAAGAAAAAGTTGTCAGCTTATTGAATACCGCATCGCCAGGTATTTCGCGACGTAATAAACAAAGGGTACGTGCCTGAGTGATTGGACCAAACAATTTGTTTACTTTTGAAAAGCATGCACTGACCGGGTCTGAGTTCAGAAACAGACCGGCGGCCACAATTTGCGTCTTACGTCAAGCATGAGCATACTGCTGGCAACCTTCCCCCCTTTTNGCTGGAGTATCCACAGCATCGAAGGCAGATGGGACGTGAAATAACACTCCCCTGGCTCGACACACNCCNTGGGTCANTTTTACCTTCATCTCTCCAGGAATGCCAAGATTTCCGATCGAACACCGATACGTCGAGCTTGAACCGTTCGACGTCACCGCTGATGACGTCTTGTCGTCGCAGAAGCAGAGTTGCGTCAACTACATCCCCGTGACCATCGGCTCCCCCTGTAACAGGACGAGCGCCCTGCCCCGGTTGCTTAGAAACGATGACGGTTATGACAGACACGGATTCGATCGGAACGGTTCGTTCATATTTAACCCAAAGATGAATAAACGTGAAATGTTTCGCGCGAGTTGACCAACCGCAGCTGTGGCAGTCAGCGCCAAATGACCGCGTTTGCACGAACTCATTGCCAACTAATGAAGTTTTGTAAACATCCTCGTTTTCATAGGAATCCGAGATCTGGACGCGTTGTACTATTGATTAGTTCGCGATTTTGTCAAATAAAGTAATGTTTTGCGGTATCTCCAAAAACGTTCTGCACTGCAGGTTTTTTACGCGTCGAACGCAATATCCACCACTTCAGCAAATTTGTGTTGTTGCAATTTTGAACCGAAATCCAACATGCTTTTCTCGCTACCCTTTGTGGAACCCACTATCCCTGCGTTGCTAGGATACGACCTGGAAGGTTACAACTCCGATGGCCGAGACAGATATGGACGCGTTGATGAGCGTGGCTTGTTCAGTGATGAAGGCTTCACTGATGATGGGTATGCAAGGTCTGGGTTCGATACCCAGGGATGGGACTTGTTCGGATTTGATCAAACCGACTTCAACAGGTGACAGGCTTTGGTTCCTTGTGTTGCGCCAGTCAGATGTGTGTGGCGTCGAATGGAAGCGGATTGCTTGTCTCTTGCTTGTTTGAAGAAAGTTATTTAAAATTCGTGTGTGCGTTCTGCTGTTTCTTGTTTTAATTCAAACGGCCAGAATCTTCTCGGTGTGGTTATTAGAGAATCTTAACCTTCAGCCATTTCTCGGCATGGTCTGTTGACACGATAATTGTGATGCCGTAGTCATGACTTGATCTGTTGAACATTTATCCGTGAAATTGATCACCGGCTTTTTACGTCTCGTATTCCGCAACTGCAGTCAAATTACACCTTCTCGCTGTCCCTGTATATCCAGTTGCACTGGACATGAATGACCATGGTCGGGCCAATGTGGCCTGAACTGGACACGAATGGCCATGTGCGGGTCAATGTGGCCTGAAACGAGTGGGAAAAACCATAAACTTCACGAGAAAAGAGGAAAAAAGTAGTTGACCTGCCCTTTTGTCAAACGTTGTTGATCGCCGCCTCAGTTCTGTGACGTTCTATGAAGATGTGATGTTCGTGCTGATATTTCTTTCGTTGTTTTTTTAAACTTTATGATTGCTTTATCTGATTTCAGAGACGGTGTCGACATCGAAGGATACGACAGATCAGGATTTGACCAGTTTGGTTTTGGCCGCGACAGGAAGGCACCTTTCGGAATGTATAAGAACGGTCGGTTCGCTCAAGGTGCAGATCGCGGTTACGCAGCATCCTTGTTTGACAAGTTCGGTTACAACCGGTTCGGTTACGATAAGTTCGGCGTCGACTACGACGGGTAAGTGCGATTGTTATTGAAAGTGATTGATGACAATAAGAAAACAAATATATGTATTTTTAAATTAACAATTGATGTGTTTAAATTAACAATGTGGCAGCTTATGGGTTGTGGCAGTCTTGTCACCAAAATCTTTTCATTTACTCGCCCACAAGAAGGAAGATTTTAACAAAAACGATTCGAAAAAATCACGCGTCAGGGAATGGAACCCGCAACCTTCTGGTTACGTGCGAATGATATATGATGTTGCCCAGCAATTTTTCTGAGCGAACAAACCTGTCGCGCTCGTTACTTGCCATAGATTCCATCTGCCGCCGCTAACTGGTCACGTTGGCCAACAGGACGCCCTCCTGAAACTTGTCGCTGAGCGAGAAGCCGAACGTTGTTGAATTCTTAGTGATAAACAACAGAACCGTTGCTCGAATAATGTTCATGTTGCTGACATGTGTGTTTTACTTGCTCCTGATAACTCTGCGCTTGTGCTGTAAGTTTTACAAATTGTTCTTTGCGACAGTCTTAATTGTGTCACCTCGCCAAGCTACAACCTTCTGCTGCTGTGCAGCAGTCACCTCTGCATCTACGACACGGTTGCATCACCCGCGGTTGTTACTCGCGTTGGTTCCACACCCTCACCATCGTTCCACGATGAATTGATTTGTGCAAATATACATAAACTTTTTGTCCCAGTAGTGCTCCACAAATCATTTTTTTTATAAATCCGTGAAACTTCAAAAGACTTAAATGAAGATGAGAACTTAAGGTTATATTTAAAGATCGGGGTTGTTCGCTTCTTCTCGAGGGTGTTCTTAACCCCTGCTCCGGTAGCGTGCCGTCAATATCAAGCTCGTTCACCTTGTGCCACTGACGAACGCACCTTCTAAGCCATAAACTTTATTGTCATCGTTCTGTTTTCCACAATGCAGCTTCAACGCTTATGGGTACAACTCCCTGGGCTACGACCGCGACAAGTGCAACTATTTCCTGCACGGCCCGCACTACATGAGGTCGTTCTACTTCGTCAAGATGCAACTGCAGAACCTCCCACCAGAAAGCTTACGTCACATGCGACGAATCTGTCAGCCAATCACGATGCTGCCTGACTGGGTCGCGCATGGCTGGCTGGGAAACGTGAGAAATTATTCTTTTCAATTTTGTCAACGTTGTTGAGCTTTTATTTTGTGTGTAATTGTTTTTTGTGTTTTTATTTTTATTTTTGTGTGTTATTGTGTGTAAATGTGTAATTGTTTTGTGCAAAGCCAGAGATTTGGTAAATATTTTTGAATAAAACAAGAATAATTAAATGACTGCTTCTGTGCTCAACACCTCCGATGATTCTAAATCCATTATTTGCAGTACTTGCAATGCCGCTTGGCCTTTGAGGATTGGTAGCATGCGATTGTGAGATCTACAGCGCCCATCTTCAGGGCTCTGTTCAGTTGCGCGAAGTTATCTTACTTGGCTGCAGGTCCACAACCAGGGGGGAGGGCAACCGTTCAATTTCTCCCCCCACGAAATTTTCAAAAAATTTTGAAATCACCATCAAGTGTGTCAGTTCTTAGGTACAACAACAAGTTGGAATCATTTTGCTCACCCCCCAACCCCCCCTAAAATTTCAGCGGTTGCCCGGCCCTGTTCGGTTGCGATGCATGAATCCCCTGGCCGATATACATTAGCACGGGCGATGGTATACAGGGAAGCCCGAGTGGGGTATGTGTGAACTGGGGGGTGCACGCAGAAATGTGTACGCATTGACGTGCTGTTCTCAATGGGGGGTGGGGGGCACTCGTGTCGACAAGACGCTTTGTCACGTGACAAGCATTACTTGTTTGAGAATTTGGATTTTCCTTCACCGTTTGTTTTTCCAGTCTGATCGAGTTCATGCTTTCCAACGAGAGTGGAGCACCAAGCACAGGTTGGACACGTCTTGGAAAGGAAGGAACTCTTCTGTCACTCGAGATAAGTTGTTCCTGCCAATCATACCTGACCAACAGTTCTGTTTCGACACACAGTGGTACAGCGGATGTCCTCTCGGTGAGTTTTGACACACAGTGTCAGATAAAATGATTCTCGGTACTTTGCTGGTGTGTCACTGCAGACAAGTGGCTACTGCGCGCACTGAGACGCACATAACGCACAAGATTGTGGGAAGTCCCATAGAAAGTTTTTCCAGCTGTGATCGCATTGCGCCTTTTCATATGTTTTTCAATATTTTCTGTTCCGTATTTAGAAATTACGGGCAAACGTCGCTGTAAATATTGCAATTATTGTTAGATTGAGAAATCGGCATTGGTTGCCAGCTGCAGTCCGACGATTAGTCAGCTTGATGTGCGAATCTCTGCCTCATCTTGTCAAAAGCAAAACGTCTTGAACTCTCTTAATTGCAACGTGCCCATCACAGTGGAATGTTAAAAAAAACAGACCCAAGTTTTGTGCTGAATCGGAAACTCTGTTTTTCTTTCTACGCACAGCATGCTTGCAATGGTCGCACGAAAACTGGTAAAAACCTGTTGTTTTTCGGTCACAGACCGAAATATGTTTGAAATGACCGAAAAAAATTAAGTCATTTTGGTCAGAATGTCTAAAAATCTAGGCTAATGAACACCGTTACAGCGAGTTTTAGCACAACTGTGATACAAATGACTAACATTTCTCAGTGACCAATTTGTCTCAGCAAAAAAATGACCGAAATGACTCAGCGAAAAAAAGACGGGTGAGAACCAGTGATGCTGGGGGGGGGAAGTTTCAAGCAAGCTTTGGTCAGAATAAAAAGTTTGGAGGCCAGCAACTTTTCCGTTGTTCCATTATACGCAAGTTACAAGGACGAAAATAGCTTGGATCTCACGTAATGGACGACTTCTAGCTTGTAAAGTCGGAACAACTGAACAACTGAGTTTGTGCTCTACTGATGCTCATTTGCATAAAAAACAAAGAATGGTTTTTGCAGTAACGTTGTTGTGAGGCTGGCATTGGTTTTTCTTTGTGCTGTTAAGAAAGGTGTTTGGCGTGAAAGTTAACCTGAGGCGACCTTACCTTTCTGTGCCCCAAGGTTGTTGTTATTTTTTGCTGTCTTACTGCCCGTCGAACCAAACCTTTGGTGCGAAACGCATTCAACGGCTCTGTTTCTGACGCTTTCACCCCCTATGACCCCCCTGTTTCCAGGCACGCCTCTGATGGAATGTCCGCACGACGCGTGCGCGGATTCGCGATGTGCCAGCCACCCTCGAGCGCAATGCAGGAACAAGAACTGCGGATCCTGCTATCCGGAGTTCTACAACGGGACGACTGGCGAAACATACGTTTGCTTCGGTAAGGTCGGTGGGTGGGGGGTCAGAAAGGAATGCTTGCTGATGGCGTGTGATGATGAAATGAGACGAATGTCTGTTGGTGGGTTTTCCATCATTTGGATCACTGCACAAAAGCACCATGAGAAAAGAAAGTTGCTCTGAAAGAAGCGAAAACCTCGTAAAACAGGCGCTCGTTTTTAACACTGAACGTCCAATCGCCACTCAGTCTTTCCTGACATTAGGGTAAAAGCCACGTTCACGTAGGTTTTAACCGTGATGGGGGTAAGAGAGCATCAAAGAAGGAGTTTGAAGTGCATGGGGCAGATCTGACGTGCTTTTAACGAAATCTTGTAAATTACGTTTCTTCACCGGAAACTTTTTTTCATTTTCACAGAAAGAGCTTAATTTCTTTCTGTTGAAGTCACAAATATTAGCGTTTCCTGTTTATGAAAACAACTCCCACAAACAACTGAGTGATATGCGGAGGGAGATAGTAGCGCGCCAAGTGTTGTGGGTTGCAGGTGTTTCCAAATTTTCGTTCGTGTGAGAAACGACCCATTCAGGCATTTAAGAGTTTGGGAATTAAATAAAGCCTCGAAGATAACGGTCGAAGACATAGAAGTAAACAAGTGTTTCGGAGGAGGAAGTGAATTTCGCTGTTATATGTGTCTGACCGTTCAACAGTTGTCCGCGCTCATATCTGGAGAGATACGTTTAAAATCCCAACTTCTTTTGCAAAACGTGAAGTTTCTTGAAATCTGAGGCTGGGAACAAGCAACTTAAGCTGCCGCCAGCTGAGCTGATCAGGTTTCGCGCGGGACTTTCAGGGTCCAAGGATAAAAATGAAAAAAATAAAAGTTGATTGCTTATGTCGTTCGCGCCAAAGCGCTGTCGCTTATTACTCGAACAGCGAAAATATGTTAGTTCGTTAGTTTTTGACATCGTACCACTTGCCTGTGGGACCGTGAGCAGTTATGACGCGTTTACAGACATTTCGTGTTTGAAATGTGCGCCATTCAAGCGTGATTTTTGATGAAGCGTGGTTTGCTGTGATGGTGTTGTCTGCTCTTTGAGAAGCCGTGCAAGGTTTTCGGTTCGTAAAAGTAAAAAACTCGTGCAAAGTGATTTTTATCACATTTCATGTGATTTCACTTCTTCGTTCAGGTTGCATAGGCAGGAACGGTCACGTATACGCTGAGGCTTCCACGTGGGAGACGAACTGTTCTTCCTGCGTGTGCCAGGGGGGTATGATCGCGTGCACCCGGATGCCCTGCTCCCCCATGTCCTGCTCTCATCCCGCAGTTCGTCCTGGCCAATGTTGCCCTTCATGTCAAGGTACGCGAAGACCCCTCAACTTACTTGTGTGCGTAAGCGATCATCATTTCTTTCAATAGCTCGTTTGTTATTGCGAAGGATGAATGTGTGGTGCAAGGTTCTGGCAGAGTGCCATGAATGTGCATCAGTCTGTTGTGGTCGTGACAGCTGAACATTCCGCAGCTCAAGTAGCTGGAGCGGTGCGGGTTCGAACCATTGACCTATTGCTTGCGTTGAGCGGCATGCTTTACAGTTTAATCATTTGAAAGATGTTGGTAAATCAGTTGCCTCTTTACAAAATTCAGAGAATGCCTCTAGTTTTGTAAAACGCGAATGGCGCCACCGCAAAACAGACATTTCGGATCAGACATTTCTGGCAAAAGTTTGCAACATGGGTGTTCAGAAATGTTATAGATTTGAGGATTTAAGATGCTCTTTGAAAAAGGGAGTAGAAAGGAGATTGGCAAAATATTTGCCCAGTAAACGCAATTTGACATAAATGGACATGAGGAATTAAAAAAATGTTTTTGTAGGTCTTCGTTTTGCTACAGTTTGAGCATACGTTGAAGCGAGCGTTGTGCTCATAACTAAATAAAAGTTTACCAGCTTAACAAACTAGAGTTTTCGCAGGTTCAGAACAAAATATCATCAGTTTGGTCAACGCCAAAACATAATCGACCAAAGAAATTGTTTTGTGGTTTACGAATACTTATGCTATTTAATAACATTTCTGATCAAAGTACATAATTACTTCTTACAAGGGCAAGTTCCTGTTTTGCAGAAGTATATTATTATCGCCCGCACCAGTGACAGCTCGTCATATGTATCCCCTGCAAACAGTACAGATGTGGTGGTTCCACTTAATTTGCAAAGTGTTCTCTTATTGTAATGGCTAGAAGACATTTTTACTGAAATGAACTCTGACCAGCAATTACAAGCTATAGTTATGAAACTGACAGCGAACGTCACGCTATTGTGACGTTTGCAAGCCTCATGGACCAGTTTACTTATTTTGCGGCAGTCTGTGCGATGTCGGCATTCTGTGTTGCAAGTGAACGAATGCAGAGTGCAATAAGTTTTGACGTTTTCTCGAAGATTGCGAGTTCAACGAGCAAAGGTACCGGAACGGTCAACAGTTCAGGAACGGCCAATGCGAGCTCTGCCGCTGCTCACGTGGTTCGGTCACGTGCCGCCCGACCGTTGCTGATTGCCCGGATGTTGCCTGCGATAACCCGGTGCGGAGACCAGGCGAGTGTTGCCCCTCGTGCCCGGATGACTGCACCGGTCGACGAGAGGGGCAGGAGTGGGAGGTGGAGGGCTGCCGTGTCTGCCGATGCGTGGTGAGCGCAAGTCATTGCGACGTGTCATCGCAATATTCCGTTNTGCTGTAAAGATTGAAGATGTAATTAATACCNGTGGCGTAAACCAAGAGTTGAGCCAGGGGGGCAACGTATAACTGAAAGGGGCCCACTAACTGCTATAGGGGCCCACTAGCNAACACTCAGAAAAAAGTTGAGAAATGATGTTGAATCCGGATTTGGATGGCTATGCTAGAACCCTAAATCACCGGAAATTAACCCGAAAAACGCAAAAATCAATAACTGTAAACTAAAAGATCACTAAAACCGAAATATAAGCTAAGTGCGGCCCCGGTTTTTACATTCAGCTTGCCAGGGGGGTGATTCGCACCCTCTGCCCCCGTTAGCTACGCCACTGATGAACACCCATGTTTCAAAATCCCTTTTAAGCTCTTTTTCAAGTCTGCCGATGTGACAGCAGCACATATGTAGTCAGTTTGACAGCGACCATATCCTCTTCACAATGTAATTTCAGCACAGCAAGATCCAATGCAGAAGACGCACGTGCCCTCGTCTCCGCTGCACACACCCCTACCACGCCCCCTCGGCCTGCTGTGGCGAGTGCCAGGCATGTGAACATGAAGGCAGAGTTGTGAGAAACGGACAGACATTCATGAGTGACACCTGCACTTTGTGTACTTGCTCAGTAAGTTGCTGTGATAAATGCCAACATCATTGGCAATACTCGTAAATTTTTGAGTTGTTTTTTATCTGATAAGAAGTCCAGAGTTGTTGGAAATCGTGTTTTGAAACGGCTCAAATAAGTCTAATCACTTTAAGTTCAAGATTTTGATCCTGTTTTGCCCGATGTGGATGGAAAGAGGTTTGATACTTGGTATTGGCTGTGAACTGTGACACGACTAAGTTGATTTTATTTGCTATTTCGCAACTCTCGTCCGAGTTTCATTTACATTTCGCCCGTGGTCTGTGAAGCTTTAGCGCGTTTCTCTGAAGACGTGACTTCGGTAAACGCGGAAAAAAGTTTTGTTGAAAATATGTGGTGAAATGTTGATTCCTGGTAACCTGGGCAACTGCGCGCTTGGACTTCCGGTTCGGTGAAAAGAAACCCCCAAAACGTAAAACCTGGGTGACGTGAATTTGGTGCACGTGGTTTGTACTACTCCAGCACAAGTGGGTAGTGAAAAAGTAAAAGCCTTAAAAATTTAAAAACTTGGTCGATTATATCCGATAATTTAATCTAAAGTTTCAGTTTTTTTTCAGCCAGTTTTGAACTGAGCTCCAACTCTCGGTGTTTCAGTCTAAAATTCTTATTATTTGGTCATCTTCTTATCAAAAACGAAAACATGGTGGAAAAGCAATTTTGAAATTGTTTTTTTATGAAATTGTTATTTTTTTCCAAACGCAGCTTGGAAGCGTCAGCTGTGTGACGCAAGAATGCTCACCGCTGTCGTGCGTCAATCAGATCCTCCCACCCGGCGCGTGTTGTCCCGTGTGTCGACCAGGTGAGTCGCTGAAGCACTAGCCACTAGTATTCATCCGCCTTCCTGCTTTACTAACGCGCGACGAACGTCGCTGATATGCATGAGTGATCCGACGAATGGTTTGGATTTTAATAATTCGACTGCCTGATGCCAAGCTTGAAGTTTGCCGATTCAACCGGTTGATTACATCATCAGTGCTGACGTGATTTCGTGCGACGTGTCGTTTAAACAGCAATCTGCGTATTGCCATCTCTAAGGTTTCCCGCAAATTGCTGACTACTTACACGTTGAGCGATCGATTAATTGCATGACTTGTTGCTCACTCTGATGTGGGTTTCCCTGGTTGCCATAGTAATATGCTCTGGCAACAAACAGAACATTGACGCTCTGCAGCCCGATGCGAAAGCCAGCTCCTCTTCGCAGTTATTCGCGTATTTTGACACGACATTAGTTAAACGAAGAATGGCCTTCGCACAAACCTTGAGGTTTATCCACTGAAGTGTGACTGTGGCCAGACAGGACAATTGTGAACAGATAATGGGCCGTATTTCCCGGGATTTGGTTTTCAGAATACGCTTCATTTTTGTTGCACTGACGAGTATTTTCTTAAATTTTTAAGCCGTTCGATAAACTTCTTGGCTGAACTTTTTCAAACAGTAGCTGCGTTTTTGCGTTAGTCCCAAGGTTCATGTCACACCTTATCAGCTCATGGTAATCGCAGATGACGCTAGGGATGGTTTGCCGCAAATTATTGGGAAAAACACAGGTTGCCCTGAAAGACCTATTAGGGCGACAGAAGACAAGGTTGTGCAACGCCCTCATCTCAAACCCCGGTTCCGCCGGAATTACGTCACTCTTTCGAAGTCCACCCACCCTGGAATTTAAGATTACTGGGCGGAAAATTAGAAGCCGTTTCTTATCATCAAATAGTGTTCATATGACATGACTTGTTTTGTGATCACCTCACGTAGTTTTGGCTCCTTAGTGGAGCAGGTAAATTGTGGAGAACACTGCTCCAATGTTCAATACTCAGGCTGTTGCAGGTCTCACGTCTGGAAGCTGAAAACATTATTCAGTGTAAAACTGTTCGGCCAAAATCTATGTCATTAAACAAATATAAAAATAACTGGCAGAATTTTTCAGGATGAAACGCCTTCTTAAATAACGTTTTGGAATTTAACTTAGGTTTGAACGTAAAAAACTTAGTTTTTTTGTCGCTGCTGTTAGTGAGAAGGAAGTTTTGACGTACGTTTGAAGAGATTCACTTGCTATTGTTTGCTGTGCGTGCGTTTCAGTCTGTGTGACTGGACAATGCATGTTTCCCAGTAGGGGTTTGCCTTCATGCTAGTTTACATGGAATTCCACGTTAATTCATTTTGCTTTTACCTGATATAACACTCGAATTTAACTGGTCAACCTATGGACGACACGTCAAGCTTGTCAATCAAATCATTTCTCTCCTTATTGATGTGTCTCGCTGTTTGGCGCGGCTGTCGCTAGCATTATAGAAATGGATTAACTATTAAAATGTGTTGTTTTTTGATAGCTGGCTCGCCACACGCCATGCATGCAAATAAAGGAATGAGAGACGTGCCTGGCGCCGCCGTGTTGCTCACTACGCTACAACCAACGCAAGATCAGTCACAAGCGGCTGTGCATGACGCTGAGGCGATTGACCGCCCGAATAACCTGCCACGTGTTCTGCCGACTAATCATAACAATAACTTTTACCAAGTTTATCAGAGGTACTTACTATCTGTGCAGCTCTACTGCAACCTGCACAAAAGTAATTTCTCTGATCTGCAAAGCACGGAAGTGTTCCCGAGTTTTTCCTCTCACGAATCAANGACTCCTGATAATGATATGGATGTTGCTGCAAGCAGCAAAGNAACGANAATCCTCCCCTCAACAACTACCCCCTTTCCCGGAAAGTTGACCCATATTGAAATCAGCCCTTTCGATCCTGTTAGTATCCCTATTCGTAACAGCTCCCCTACAGCTGGAAATAATCCTCCTACTGAGAACACCCACACTCCAGCCAGTATCTCCAATCCTGGTATTACCCCCATTCCCAGTATCCAGACTCCTGACAATGCCCCCGTTTCAAGCACCCCTGCTTCCGACAACACCTCCTTGCTTGACAACATTTCCCCTCCTAAAAGTGCTCTTGTCCCTTACAGCAGCCCCAATCCTGACAGTAACCACATTCTCAACAGAATCCCCGATGATGATAACAACCCCATTCCTGACACCATCCCCGATTTCTCGAAAGAAGCTGTCGTTCCAGATTTGCTAGATCTGGAGGAAGACGATTCGATTAATTCTCAAGATGATGAAATTTACAATGAAGATTACGATTTGAATGGAGTCATTACGGACGTCAATTATGAAGGCCCTTCTGAAAGCACTCCTGTTACTGTCAGTATGCAAAATCATGATAGTGCCCCAGTTCTTAACAGTTCTCCAGCTCCTGTCATTACAGTCACATCTGTGAGAGCCCCTGATCCTGATAAAAAAACCATTTCCAACACCATCTCTAAGGTTTTGGAAGAAGGTGTCGTTCCAGATTTTCTAGATCTGGAGGAAAAAGATCCGTTAAATTCTCAAGATGATGATATTTACAATGAAGATTACGATTTGACGGGAGTTATTATGGACGTCAATTATGAAGACCCTTCTAAGAGCAACCCTGTTACTGTCAGTATGCGTAATCGTGATAGTACCCCAGTTCTTAAGAGCTCCCCTACTCCTGCCATTACTTCCACATCTACAAAAAAACCTGATCCTGACAGAACCCCCATTTCCGACACCATCTCTGTTTTGAAAGAAGCTGTAGTTCCTGATTTGCTAGATCTGGAGGAAGAGGATTCAATTAATTCTCAAGATGATGAAATTTACAATGAAGATTACGATTTGAATGGAGTCATTATGGACGTCAATTATGAAGACCCTTCTAAAAGCACCCCTGTTACTGTCAGAATGCAAAATCATGATAGTGCCCCAGTTCTTGAAAGCACCTCTACTCCTGCCATTACCCCCACATCTACAAAAAAGCCTGATCCTGACAAAATCCCCATTTCCGACACCATCTCTGTTTTGAAAGAAGCTGTAGTTCCTGATTTGCTAGATCTGGAGGAAGAGGATTCAATTAATTCTCAAGATGGTGAAATTTACAATGAAGATTACGATTTGAATGGAGTCATTATGGACGTCAAGTATGAAGACCCTTCTAAGA
>JGI24158J21664_10008012_pt1 | contig 14045 bp, 10 predicted proteins | sample Ectturendosymbi3_FD_21664 | JGI IMG/M metagenome (IMG submission 21664) | reverse complement strand
TTGCGAAAGTTCTGAGAGAGCACAGTCATTTATCCACAGCTTGCCAAGCGCTTCTTTACCAAAGCTTCTATCAACACACAGCAACAAACAACAACACATATTAATACATAGCAACAAACAACAACACATATCAACACACAGCAACAAACAACAACACATATCAACAAACTACACATATCAACACACAGCAACCAATGACAACACATATCAATACATAGCAACAAACAACAACACACAGCAACAAACAACACATATCAACACACAGCAACAAACAACAACACACATCAGCAAACAACACATATCAACACACAGCAACAAACAACAAAACATATCAACACACAGGAACAAACAAAACACATATCAACACACAGCAACAAACAACAAAACTAATCAACAAACAGCAACACATATCAACACACAGCAACAAACAACAACACATATCAACGTACAACAACACACAACATAGCGACCTGAGCCACCCTGACTTACTTTGACCCCGATCAGGGTGCCAGCTGTGGTGATGCTGAAGTCAAGGTAGGCCAGCAACTCGGGCGTGGGAGGCCTGTAGTTGACGGTCAGTTTCTTGCGCGGGGATTCTTCTATGTCGAGAATGGGCGGCCAGCTCTGATGGCTCGTACTTTGCAACACTGCGATGGCTTCTTTCGAGCGAAGGTTGCGAATCACTTGGGCGCAGGACAAGATGGCGACGACTTTAGAAATCTGCAGCGATGGAAAAAAAAACTTTGCAAAAATTTCCGATTTTGGCGCAGAAACTATTAACAGAAACGAAAATTACGGCAAAATCTGAATCACAGAAAACCGTCTATTATTTTTATCAAAATGACAGCAAACAAGCAAAACACAGCTCCAATCAGAAACCGTTGCTGAAATTTTTAATGAGCTATTTTCTGACGAGAGACAACTTTTTCAGAAAAAGGTTTCAAGCTGCAAGAAAACAATACGATTGTTCGATAAACAATTTGGCAAAAGCCATGCATTTATTGTCAAAAGGAAATAATTCCTGTTTTTTATCGGTAAAAAAAACAAAGCAGAAAAACTATTGCAGCAAAATTTAAAACCGTTCTTCCGCAAAATTGCAGCTTTTTTTTGCAGTTGACAATTAACCTGAAAATCCCGCCCACAAGCAAACTTCGGTCTTGCTTACCTCAACAACCATTCGGACAGTGGGTAGTGTAGACGACAGCGACTTCCAGTGCGGAGGCCTGACCGGGACCGGGACGCACCCGGCGTAAAGGCACCCGTAGAAAGCGACGATCAGGTCCAGGCCAGGTGGAAACAGGAGGGCAACGTGGTCTCCGGTAGAAAGGGGGGGCATGCCGTGTTGTGCAGGGGGGGACAAAAGGAGTTGGGCGACTTTTTCGGCCTTTCTGTGAAGTTGCTGACAGGTGAGTTGCTGTGCGATGTTTCCCTGTAAAGGGGGGAAATAAATTTAGCCCAAAAAGCACTTTCTAGGCGCATTTCTCTGCCTGCACCAGGTGAGGGCATTTAATTTTGCTCGGGGGGCACCTTGAGAAGACCACGTTCCGCGGAGGGCCGCACCTTCTAATTTGATCGTGAAGTAAATGAATGAAACAAAAAATAAAGGGGTACACAGAAAAGGTATTATTCATTGTTCTTGTGCAAATGCACTTTATCCGGCGCAAGCAATGCAATGAGACCAACGCCAATACACTTTTCAAGAAGTCATTTGAAATTAGGAATGTGGTTGTTTGTTGTAATCTTCATCCACGCCTCCACATTTATGTCAGATTTGACCTGAATGCTTCCGCGGGCCACTGAAAACGCACTGGCGGGCAACATGTGGCCCGCGGGCCTGATCTACACGCATCGCTTCAACGTCCCACACGCTCGGAACACATTGTAGCGAATAGCATTGTGAAAACAGCTGGTATAAAAACAAACCGAAAAAACAAATTTACTGCAATAAGAGCAGCACAGAAAACTTTACTCAAAAACGTAGATTTTGTTTTAAAATCTACCTCGGTGAAACCCCCGGTTGAGAAACGAGGTCTTCAGGTCTTGGCCTGTACTGGACACTAACAACTGCTTTACATCACGTCAAGCTGGTGGTGGGGAACCTACCTTGGGCCCGATTTGGGAGAACAGGACGTGGTCAGCGGCGCTGTGTGACCTCCACTTCAGAACCTCGGTCAGGTACTGGAACTTCCGGCCTCGATCGGGCCCGTCTTCTTCGTCATCCGCAACGGGGTTCAGGGACCGGCCGCGCGATTCGGCCAGACGCACCCCCGTGACCACCTGGCCCTGTAGTATCGAGGCGGCACCTGGGGCCAAACAAGATAACGGTCATCAATATCTACTCACAACTAGCAGGGGTTCTTGGACTACAAAGAGGATTCATACGATCGGGGCCAACTTTAGGGCCAGCCGGGTTTGGGGGGTTTGCAGTATAACATATACCTCTTGTCTGGATTGCATGAAATGCGACGAATTTGATTTCCTGACAAATTACCTTTCATAGAATGTGCTGTTTAATCAACAAACACTTATGGTTTAAACCGTTCCGTTTTCTTTTTCTTGGACTCCAGCAGTATCTCGAAACGACTGTTCTCGCGCAAAATTTTAAGACATTTCGTCGTTTTTTTGGAGCACAAGCTCCAGTTGAGAGCGAGGAAATAAACAATGACAAGACTTGAAACGCGTGGTGGTGCATTTCTCAGCAACACAAGATAACCAGCAACAACGTTTGCAGAGCAATAAATTGAACACGACTAAAATAAACGCAAAAAATGAACCAGCCGAGTATTGCTATGACGACCGGCAATGGATGCCAAGTCCACAAGTCCTGGAGAAAAGGGCTTTGTCGCTGCCGATCTGAAATTAGTCACGTTTCTCTTAATTTGAGGCAAACTTGCCAACTTTTTATTGATTCTGAAGGTAGTAATTGCGAATCACAGTGGTGACGTACGCAAGCGAAACCATCACAATTTACTTTCACTTATGCAAACTAGTTTCGTGTAATTAAATACATGTTCAGTCTGGTTCCATTTGAATAAGTGTCAACATTTCAGGAGTACGGTTTGTCTTAAACCGTTTACAGGAGTGAAGATGTGTTTAAATACACGAAACTAGTCTACCTGTGCAAATAAATTGTGATGGTTTCAATTGCGTACGTCATTACTGTGATCTACAATTATTACTGAATGATATGTACTAGTTTGAATCATCGCAGAAGGATGAAAGCGGAACCAAGCAGGCAGATTCCTCATAAATTTGCCACAAGGCTAGAGTTTGTCTTGTTATTTCTTTTGTTCGATTCTGAAGGATTTCAAAGTCGCAACACCATTTGAATAGCTGCATAGGAATGGCTGAAAAAATTTCCGCCAATATTTCAAACGTCCGCTCTGCCCTCCCTCTCCTCCCCCTACTCACCGATGTCGTTGTGCTTTTGCCGTGGCTTGGGGAGGTTCAAAACGCACTGGTGGGGCGACATGAGGATGTTGCGGGGCTGGAGCTCCCCCTCCAAAAAGCGGCTGCGCGACTCGGACAAGTGCACGCCACCTAGCGGCGTGCGCGGCAGACCGTTAGGTGCCAGTAGCGAGAGGCAGTAGACGCCAACGCCGTGTATGCCCTCCACTGCCTGTAAGGATGAAAGAAATAAGAATTTTAAATTGCGTACTTGTGACAGAGTAGCAGGCCCGTAACCAGGGGGCGCAGGGGGGCTAAGGCCCCTGCAAATTTTTTCTTCCCCTGGAAAAATGTGTTGGACATAGTTTGAAACATTTAGGCCCCTCAGAAAACTCTTCGCACCACCTGATGTCCCAAGCTGGTTACGGGCTGCAATGCAGTAATCTGGACCATATTTTCAAAAAGATTGTCCGATGGACCACTTTGCTATGCAGACACCTCATGAACAACCATTCAAAACTATATTAGACATAGATGGTTTTACATAATTTATTGTACAGTAAAGGTTATAATTTTCAGGAACTTTTCATCAAGGATTTATGGAACCCTCGGTGGACCAGTAGAAAGTCCAGGTGGACCATCGGTGGTCAACTTGGACCATGTTGAGAGTCGGTGGTGCAAACGAAACNCCACAGTCGGAAGNATCTTTGAAGTTCAACAACTGATAAATGGAGAATTATTTACAGATTCATCCNCCAGCAGATGCAGGTAGTTTTCAAGCATGTTTGTCGAGTTTACAAACAGGCAACTACACAAAACTTGACAGGGAAAANGATTAAATACCGCTGGCCCTTAACGATATCTTTCTGACGCAATCAAGACGCAAGCAACTATCACCTGTATGACGTTGCTCATCCACTTGAAACAGAGCTCCTCGCTGCAGTCCGGCTTTTGCTCAACAACGACCACCAGCCGTTCGTCCTTTAACACTGTCACGCCGAACACTGCGATTCTGGATGAAGAAACAATAAGAAGAACAATAAGCGCGCGCGAACTCGCTTGACATCAAGGCGATCAACAATAAGTTGCTGCGTTTGCTATCTTGTTCACAACGATTCAGAAAAGTTGCTTGTTAGAGGGGTGAGTGTGTTGTTCGCTTGCTTTAATGCTGATTACGAATTGAGCCCAAAGTCTGCGCGCATTCCAGCAAGAGGCACGCGGGCATAGTGACGTGACAATCATGCCGGTCTCGCAGCGCGGAAAAACCACACGCATGGGAATGTGGCCGGGCGGCGGTCTTGCGTCAAAACCGCAACGGAACAGTCGCGCGCTGACAAACGGGGCGATTAGAGTTCTGTCCCTTCAAGCGACAAGACGTCAAACAAAGCCCTTGTCAGCTCGATCACTGACGTCAATTATGACGTGTGACGAAGATAGACAAATCAAATATTAGTCGGATGTCGCAGCGCTCTGCTCGCCGGGCGCAGCATCATAACGAAAGCAAAGTCGCGTTTCGATCGAATCGACCGGTCACGTGACTGTCGGCGCAGCCAATCGTCACCGACCTTCCGCGATAGACGAATCTGATTGGCTCGACGGCGAGCACCGTAGCGACGACGTCATCGGCGTTGTGCACTCGTCCGGATATTTGGATCAACCCGTCCGTTTTACCCGTCACCAGAACTCGGCCACTCTGTGGAGAAAACAACAACAATCGATCNATAAGGCGGCTTCCGTCGTTTCGCTCAACATGTTTGTTGCGACACAATAAAAGGACTGCGTCAGCAGATTAGGAAAAGCACATCAAACCGCTGAAACCTCCCAGCAGTTACTGCAGAGCGCCTAATTCAGTGGTTCTTCAGCCTCCCCAGGGGGCGCCAATAAGTTTCCTGGGGGGCACGAGCCCTTGCGCGCTTTACAACATGGAAAGTTTGATCATCAAATTTACCAATGAATACAGTTGATTTAACAACTTATTTAATGGCAAGGAGGCTTCAAACAAAAGGCGATTACTTAAGGGAGGCCCGGCAGAGAAAAGGTAAAGAACCACCGACCTGATTACAGTAGAATTTGGTCTGATTTGTCATCGTTTAATTCGTCAATTTGCTTAATTCGTCACCTCTTTCTATCCCTGAGAAGCGTTTTGTTCGGCTAATACGTCATTTGCAGTTTCGCTTTTGATGTCTAAGCAGCTAGTACATGTGGGAATTCAAACAAATTAAGGATCTTTATCTGAGAATTGTTGCACCTTGCAATTTGTTTATGGAATTTATACACGAGGTTCGAAGCGCGACCCGACTCCCCATTGAGAGAATGCGGAAAAGTATATTAAAGATTTGAAAGGTGCTTGATTGAATGGAGGAGTCCAGATATAGCAGAGGAATGTAATTGTTGTATTCAACCATAACGTCATGAACTTGTATTTGTTCACTACGTATACGAGTTACTACGATAAAGTATACGAGCTTCTGTGATAGAGTTTTCACCTGTTTGCATAATCTGTCACTTCGCCTAAATCGCCACTTTTTTCTAATCCCCCCCTGGGGTGGCGAATTAGGCGAATTCTACTGTAATTAATAATTGTATTGTTTTAACTAATTTAATTTCTTTCAACACCCGCAGACAGATGAGTATAAACTTAATCACAGGGAACACAACGATAGGTCAAAGAACATGAGCATATGTTGCGCTTGCAAAACACATACGTATGTATGGCGCCAACACAGTTGCCATGATGTCTACCACCGCCACCCACTGTGCTCTGCTAAATTTCAAGTAAATCGATTCATGAAGGGCAAGGGTTAGTGGGGATCAGTGACGGGCCAGGAGAAAATTGGGCCGCATCCCCCCCTCCACACACGCAAACCGAGTGTACAGCACTTAATCGCAGATTCGCGCCACGCAGTTTCTTTCTCCGAGGTTTTGAAACCGATTATCTCTTTTCTTTCACCCCTCACCACATTCAGGGGTCCCAGCCAACTTTCGTCTCCAGTTAGTTACATAACCTGTAACCATGGCGACGGGTGTCCTGACCAATCAGCAGCGCATCGCAACAGAAAGTTTCTGGACGAAATTTACCTGAGATTCGTTTGTTCATCGAAAGTTTGCGTTTTTCTTCTGTTATTAACTGGAATTACTTTGAGCGATTGCCTTGCAATCTACTGCAATAAACTACAAAAGCCCTTCACATCGGAATTAGCTTTGCGGTCGACCTTTTCTCTGAGAACCAACACCAGTATGCGTTCTGCACTTGAAACATCTGTTCTTGAATGAAGCATAAAAAATTTTTACCCATAAATAAAGTAATAAACACTTGCGCATCAAGCCCAGAAAAGAACTGCAAGGCTAATAGCAAGGCTTGGAGCAAAAAAGGATGAGAGAAGCAAGGTTTGGAGCATAGGGAGTGAGAAGGGCAAGGTTTGGGGCAAAGGGGGTGAGAGGAGCCCAGTACCCTTCCAAAATTCAAGCACAAGATCCCGACAGGAAGACGTTAAGATACAAATTACAAGCTGACCCTGTGACCTCGAATCACTCACCGGGTTGACGTAACCGACAAGTCCTGTTCTGACGTAAGACGCGGGCTCGGCGCGGCGGTGGTTGCTTTCGTCGACGGGGTGTGCGTTGAATTTCTTTTCGCTGATGCCCTTCAGACCGAAGTACCACGACTCCAGCACGCCGGCATCCGAGGCGTCGGCGGGCCGCGTGCAAAGCAGCAATTCGCCGATCTCGTCAGTGCGGCAGAGATGAGGTTCCCCGTCAATGCTGACCACCGCGACTTTGCCTGCGAGATCGAACGATTAGGACTTTGTGACGCAACTAACGCAGGGCGGGTGCTGAAGCCAATCCAGATTTGAATCGATGATAATCGTGAAAACGGCATAGCGACACGTTTGACCTTTCTTTCGCGGTCGTGTTGACAAGCGCGATATTCGATTGTAAACCGCGGCTTACGACGTTTTTTTTCATCATTTTGTGTGGTTTACAATCAACTCTTGCTCACATTTTGTATTTCTTTACCTTATCGAAAGGTATAAATGACGCTCAGTCTTTCCTTGGCTACGTTTTGTCGACCAAACTCTCTTTTCACATTCTATTCTCTTCAACATCACGTGCACATCCGTCACAGGAGGGATTATGATGAACAGAAGGCAGTTGTACTGGTGTGGGCGTTGTTACCAGGGTTACAAGTAAACGTGAAACGTGCCAGTACGCGAAAGTATCTGAGGCTTAGGTAACCTATGTTAAGAGCGGCTTACAATCAAGGGCAGCTTACAATCGAGTAAATACGGTTTCCGCGGTAACAACGCTGCTGATCAAATCAAGGCTGCAACAAGTTGGTCAAGTCCACAAAAACTACAACGGATGCGACCAACGTGTCTGAATATCGAGCCTTTTTTTGTTTTTCAATCTCGCGTGTTGAACAAACCACCAGCCAGTCAATTCATTCGTCGACAAGCGACTGCAAGCGTTTCTTCAGATTAATTCGCAGGATTTGGCCACATTTGTCCCACCCGGCGCGAGTCCGGCTTCCGCGTCAGGTCAGATTTGTTCGGATTTCGAAAGATCGCTGAACCGCGCAACGAACGAACTGTGTTAAGTGGAGCGGAAAGCGCGCTTCCTGAACTCGCTTAAGCGTCGTGTAAAAGGGCTTATTGTTACATCATGAAAAATTAATCGCACGCGCTCTGTGACAAAGCAACGCTATTAGCAGCAGCATGCTGCGCGAACGAGGAAGTTAAAGGGCCTTCGGTTCCTGCCGTAATGGCCAGTGGCCATCGCGGGGCCACAGTCATGACCACAGGGTTTAGATGCGGCGTAGCAACGTCTTAGCAACTTACAAAACAATTAAGTAGAAGAACAATTCGATTCTTATCGGTCTTGGAAACGCACGCAAACAACGTTGGCTACGTGACTGTCTCGTCGTCGCTTTTACCGCTGACATCGTATCGCACCATCGTGCCTTTGTTCGCGCATAAAGCACGGGCAGGTTGGATTAAAGGTGCACTGCGCTGTTTCCTGCTGTTGTTTCGTTTTAAAAATCAGTGGCGGATGTCAAGCAACAGGCTGGAAGAAGGTATGCCTGGTGGGAGGCGATAAACATCAAACTACTGAAAATTGTAGAACAAACTTTCTTACGGCAGCAGTTCCGAAACTTTTTTTGGGGCGACCCAGACCTGAGTTTGGTGGACACTCCGCTATCCAAGACGCAAACATCGTATTAAAAAAAATACTGACTGTAAAAGTTCGAATTCAAAGTCAGCAATCTACTCATTTCTCAATTACCTATACGCTACAGAAAGGCACAGATAAGCAGGTGGCGTTGAAAATATACAATTCAGTTTTGGATCGCCTCNGCGCGACCCATTTTTTGAACCCTTCGCGACCCTTGTTTGGGTCGCAACCCGGACTTTGGGAACCAATGCTTTAGGAAAAATGTAGATTTTTCGAATTGAAACCATAAAAAATTGCATACCGTGACGAAGGCAGCATCAATTACGTAATACATAGCGTTTGCAAGACAACAGGTTTTCTTTGTTTGAAGAGAATTATTACATCACGCATTCCATCAAATTGAAAAACATCCGTTGCCATATTCATCAAGAGCCGTAAGTATCCCCTAAATCTTTTCATGAACCTTCAAGTCGTTCGTAAACCTCAGGTTGCGAACCGCAGCTTCAAATGAATGTGATGAAATAAACGGTTTTATGACGAAAACAAACAGGTTAGTAACGGAGTAGACCGGGTCAGAGACAGGCCCGTAGCCAGGTTTCTAAGTTTGGGGGGCAAAATAAATTTTAGGGGGAAATATTTTTGCTTTTATTATATGTTTCAAACAAATTTTTCTGGGCACAATAAAACTTGGGGTCACAAAAAATCGGGGGGCACTGTCCCCGGATGGCTCCCGTGGCTAGGGACCTGGTCAAAAAGTGGAAACTTGAACATGAGCCACTCACATCCGGGCAAGATGTTGCCGCAGTCTTGCAAGAATACTGAGGGTGTCTGGCTGTTCGGGGGTTCTTCCTGTGTCACGTTGTAGGACATGGAATGCAGGGACAGCGCGGTACGGTGGGACTCCGTTCCAGGCCTGAAAATGAACAAACCGGCGTCATGACGCCAAACCGGGGGATTAAATAAATACGCAGGATTCCTACGCAACTTTGAATATAAATTCTCCAGGCTTTTTCAAGACTTGACTTTTCCGGAATGACATAATTACCCAGGTCGAATACAGGCGCTATAACAGTTAACACCACGAAAGTAAAATTATCAATCTTATCAGAAGTATCAGAATAAAATATCATATATCAGAATGCATGTCAAAAGATCAAGTCTAGAAAATTAATTCCTTTTTTCATACTAACAGACCAAAAAAATTTTTTTCTAGACTTTTTCAGGCTGGAGAATGATCAATTTTTTTTACATACTTTTAAAAACGCCGTAGGAACTCCTGAACAGGTCGTCGACGACTTGAACAACAGCTCAGAATTTATGGTAAAATCACGAGAAGAGCATGGGACAATGACGTGTGGTTAAGTGCAGTGGTCAGAGAATAGCGAGTTGATGGAAGTTTGAAGCAAAACCGCCATCGCATTGCGGGCTTTCTTGTACTAACGTAGTACTTGGGTAGTCGGCATGAAGGACTCGCTGTCGCTTAGTGTCAGCGAAAGTAGACTTCGTCAAAACAAATTGAACCTTTGCTTCAGAAATTCTTTTTTTGTTTTTTATTCGAATGTCGGTCACCGTTTGGCACAGAACGGCTGGATCGCTGCCAACCTTAAGCGGGCGTGTGGAAGAACTGAATTACTGGCAGAACTACAGCCCTTGAGAAAGGAGGGCTCACGCACTACAGTCCACAGTTGTTCTGTCGGGGAAAACCCGAAAATGGAAATCGACATAGCATTTCAACCGCTCACATGAAAAGTGATGTCATTTAAATTATCCAACAGCGAAATGAAAGAGTTTTGCCGCCGCCTCCCTCCCCCAGCTAGCAGAGGGGGCCGGAGTTACATTTTCAGACTCCGACTCCGCTCCTGTTACAAAATTTCAGAATCCGGGTCCGCATCCGAAATTTTTTCAAAAATTTAAGAATCCGACTCCTCTTCAAACTCCGGCAACCATCGATGCAACCGAAATCCAGCAAAGTCCGTACTTGAGAAATACCTTTTTTTTAAAGACCACGCAGACTTGGTGCTGTTGAAAATAAGTTACTCCAGTTCCGGGTCCGGTTTTTCACAAAATCTTCGGCTCCGAAAAAAACGCATAAAAAACCGGATCCGTGGCAACTTCTGCCATCTAGTGCTTCAGGCCAAAGCCAATCGACAAAAGTAACATCAGCATGTGACGTTTTGCCAGCAGCTCCAACAGCAGTGGGCGAAAGCAGACACAATGGCACAGACAGACGCGCTGATTGTGCCGTCACATTACGCGCAGAGATCTCGCGACAACGCTCATAAAGATTCACCTTTTGATTGCCACGGTCAGAGCCTCAGGGGACCAGGCGCACGGACATATGGCGTCTCGATTCAGGCCGCGACGCTCGAACTCGGCCAAGAACATGTCGCACGAACCGATGGACCCTAAATGGAAAGGTTACCGCGGTTGTTGAAAGGTTACCGCGGTTGTTACCGCAGTTGTTGAAAGGTTACCGCGGTGGTTGAAAGGTTACCGCGGTGGTTACCGCAGTTGTTGAACATCCAGAACACAGTTATAAATCCTGAACCACCATTATCAAATTAAATATAAATTAGATTGGAGAGCAAGGAGTAAAAACATTGCGTTTTTCGACTCGCGGTGTTTTAACAACCGTCTTTAAGCGTTGTTTTGAGCTGAAATACTCTGCTCTTTTGCGCAGTCGCTTTTGCAATGACTCAACTTAGGATAAACGACGTGTACAACTACTTATTGCTACATGAAAAATTAATCGCTTGGACAAGGACTGTTTACGCTGTTCTGCGAGTCGCTCAGGCAGCATCAGGCATTGTGACGTATTTTGACTCTGTGAGAGGTTCGCAGCTTACTGAGAGGGGAGAAAGTTCCCCCCCCACACCTCAGGTGCGCCGGTTCGGGGGTCACCAACATGGTGCCTGGGGGCACCAGGTCGCCCGAAAGGACCACGTGGGTGGCCCTCGGGCCTCTTCTAAAAATAGCGTTAATACGACCAATGTCTTCGCAAAGATGAATAACATTAATTATTTATAACGACAACGTAATTAAAGGTGAATTGAGTAAATTTNTTATTACAGAAGTGTGNATCAAACTGGTAGCCCTTCGCATTGATCGATACTAGAGAGATAGCTCTCAGTTTTAAAACTATTGGTGACCACTTCATTTGGTTCCTTTATATATTGAAGTCAAACGTACGTGGTGCTAAGTGTAAAAATAGCAATTCTGTTAATGACTGGATCAGCCAGGGCATTGCTGAAGATAGACCTTTATTGGAAAAAAATGCTGAAATTTTGGGTTCACTTAATTGACAGAATGAAAATATACTCTTGACTTGAAGCAGCTGCATGCCTTTAACAAAACGACGAGGGAGTTAAACTCACACGGGTTGGAGCCGTCCGCGACCAACATCATTCTGAGAGTTTTCAGGTTCACGGTTGAGTTGTCACGCTGCATGGCCAAGGTCCAGTGCAGATCACGTGACTTGACCAGGGCCACCGACGCTGAAAAGTTCAACATTTCAAACAATATCATAGAAAAAAGTCGCTTGTTTTTCATTTTTTTGTCAACGCATAAAATCGGCAAATCCGCGCTTTTTCCGCCATTCTGTGATTTTTGATTCCACAAGCAGGGTTTCCGCACGTTTTCAGAAAACATTTTCTATATTTTTCAATGTCTTTTCAACACTAAATGGAACGATATCAATACCATCTTCATTTTTCCAAAATTTTACTCATGGAACACAAGGCAAAAAACATTTGCCAAGCTGTCATCAGCGGCAAAGAACAAAATTTGAATAAACAAATGGCTGAATTTATAATTTCCATACTTCCTCAATACTTTATTATGTGTACATTGTGACGAAATTCAATATTTTGTCACATTTTGTCAAGGTCTTCCACCAAACCGATTTGACAATTCAATACTTTCTTAATACTTTGAACACCGCGCGGGAGCTCTGTACAAAGTCTACAATCACAGCAAACGACAGGCGGCCGCAGACAAGCAAAGGTGACCGAGCTGACGTTTTCATTTTTTACTGCGATGCAACCATAACCGCGCCTAAAAATGTCACGAAATCAAGGGCGCCGCCGACGCAAGAACTACAATCAGTTTTGTGCAATCTCTCACCAAGGAAACACTTCGTCACAGTTACTGGTAAAATAGATTTGCACGCATGGTTGCGTTTCGGCAGTGCACGCATGAGCGAGTTTTGTCCGACCGACCGTAGCAAGCGACTCACCTTTGTTCTTGGTGATGATGTTCAGCCACTGTAGGGGGTTCTGCTTCATCAGGGCGTATGGGATGCAGTAAACGTGCATCCCACTGAACATGCTCTGCAAGGAATACGATGAGTCACGTGACCGCTGCTATCTCGCAATCAGCCAATCAGCCAACTCTATCTCGTTCCAAGGCGTTTTGTTGTATTTATATCGCGTTGGATTTAAGGTCAAGGGGTTCTGACGTCCGACACGATGTGCGGCTGTTCTCTTTGTGAACAATACAGGCGCAAATATCAAAAACATTATTTTATTCAATTTAATTCAGGAACATCATCCAGATGATGATGATGACTTGCGTCACAGCTGAAACGTTGAATACAATACTGTTTTCGATATTTGCGGCTATAATGTTCACTACAAGAGTCTAGAAAAGGCGTTATTTCACAGCTTGTGGAAAGCGCTCAGTGATTTCTTACGAACTGCAACGGTCAAACAACAAGCCACGGGACACATCACTGCAGTGTTTCAGCAACACAGTGTTGCTGTTGTCAGCGCAAGTTNTCAATCNCAACACAAGATACAGCTGGCAGCCGGGTACCGCGAACTTACCGCCAATATTCCGTGCGCAAGGCCCATGCCTCGCTTGAAGTCGAGCAGGTTGACCATCGTGTCTGCTGGATTGTAGCTCAAAGCGCCCACCAGCGACCTGAACAAATCACGTTTCAGTCTCGATGTAGGGGTCGTTTAATTTGACTGTCTGGCATCAATGGCCCGGCCACAGTTCGAAAGATGGACGACGCAAATCAAACGGGAAAAACACTTGACAAATGTTCAAAAACACGTACCAACAGTGCTGCCATAATTGCACGGTCGTTTACAGCTGTGGTGAAAGCAGCACGAAACTGAAACATTTGGATTCCGCACCAGTTAGTATAGCGTTTAACGATGTTGAGTTGCCAGCAACAAACGCCAACCATAGAAATAGAAACGGCAAAATTCGCTGCACACTGATAGTTGTGATGAGAGCATTTTTTTCAAGATGTAACCTTTGCTGACCTCAAAGACATTTCAAAAGGCAGAAAGTATTTCATCTGAATACCGAGATGGCCACAAAGCGAGGTTTTGGTGTATTTTGGCGGTGGTTATGCAGCGAGGTGCCAACGGTCTCTCAAAGTACTTTTCAAAAAAGGCTAGCTGCAAAAGGGTGAGGTCACATTAAGCAGATCAGTCTCTACCTGCAGTGCCTGTGTATGGCCGTTCGCGTGTGTACCA
>JGI24158J21664_10008011_pt1 | contig 14046 bp, 9 predicted proteins | sample Ectturendosymbi3_FD_21664 | JGI IMG/M metagenome (IMG submission 21664) | reverse complement strand
TTCCTCCCAGTGTTGGTCATGTGCTAACACCGTTTCTGTAATGTGCGCTGATGTACAGCTAACCACTTTTTGTGTTCTTGTGTCTGTGATATGGACCATGAGTCCGTAATAAAATATCATTATTATTATTATCATTATTACAATATTTCGCAGACAAGTGCTTTTGCCTTTTGGGCTAGGGATAGGTTTAGCATTTAGGATGCTGATGCTGTTTTGTGTTAGTGTTTAAGGTCATAGGTTAGCGTTTAGGGTTAGGGTTCAGTGCTAGTGTCAAAGGTTAAGGTTTATTAACGTTTAGTGTTGATGGTGAGGGTTTGCGGTTAAGTAAATGGTTAGGGTTTAAGGTAGGTTATAGGGTGAAAAATTTATGGCCACCTTAAGTTATGCCAGTCAGCCTTTTCTATGGCAGTTCTAATTAGTTATAATTACTCTCATATTCAAAGTTCCCACGGTTTGTTCGGGTTCCCAAACATATATAACCGTTCGTGGGGAGAACGGAACTCAGTGAATATATTCCACTCAAATTCCTTCACGCTTGCGTTTAATGGCGATATAGTATCGGGGACCTTTGCTTGGTTCATCAATGCGCAGTTGTGCACAGAAGAACACTGATCCCGTTACGCGGGCCAACAGATTAAGCAATACTCCATTAACTTCATTGTGACTGAGATCAGCTAGTTTCACATCGTCGTCTTTTTCATACTCGTTACGGCGAAACGTAGTTCGAAATCTAGCCAAACCCCTATAACACATACACAGCAGGCCCGTAGCTACGGGGGGCATTTGGGGGCAGTGCCCCCCCAAATTTTGTTGCGTCCAGAAAAATTTGTTTTAAACATACAGTAAAAGCAAAAATCTTGCCCCCATAAAGATGTATTGTGTCCCACCAAATCTTGAAACCTGGTTACGGGCCTGATATACAGTTCTTGTATAATTTTCATAATTTCTATGTTCCTGCAACACAAAACAACATTAAGCTTTGTAAAGAACATATTTGCAACGTCAGATGCCATAGCACAATTTACATCACATTTTCAAGTGGCCCTTCGCTGTCCGATTCGTCGCTCTGATCACACACCTTGGCGCGCAATCCAGGCAGTTCTAATTCAAGTGCGGCTTGATGTTGTGCATGCTTATTGCGGCGTTCCAGTACCACCTTAGTAAATTGCTGCATTATATCATCGGTTAAATCGCGAGCATTTTTAATCGGTTTGAACAAACAATCAGTAGAAGTTCTCTTCCACATATTATTTACCATTACTTGTTTCGTCGTAAACAGCGTATGTCATTGCATAAATCCTTTAGTTCGCCCAACATCATTTAGCAACAATCGCTCAGTTAACAATTCACGATGCTGTGCGCTACTTCCGGCCACAATACAGATGTAGGCCTATTATCATGTCTGACCAGAAAGTGCTTGATAAATGTATGTTCTAAGGTCGGCATTACCTTTGATATTTTGATGCAAAAATGTTTTTATACTGACCAAGGCAGCAATTTTAAAAGTGCACTTTCTAATGTTCATCGATTGTATTGTGTTAGTTTGTCATATACACTGTTCACAAATTGTCAGTGAATGCCTTTTCATAGGGTGTACTTTTTATTTAAGGTGCGAGTTTTCTGGGACAAGCTGGATTCGGTGCAAAATGTAAGGGGATGGGGCTGGGCTGGTTTGGTTATGACAGTTTGTTTTTGAGGAAACTGTTAGGTACCCTGTATGGACTTGTAGGGACCCGATTTGTATGATTCTAGGGACCCGATTTTCTTTGATTCTAGGGACCCGATTTTCAATTCTAGGGACCCGAATCGGGCCCCTAAAACACCTTAAAAAACTTCATGGGTTTATTCTATTAAGCTACTGGCAACTTCAACATCAATGTCAAAAGTTGTTATTGTGGCTGGAATCTGGAATGATACTGGTTCCTGATTTTTGGATCGGACCGGATTATGATTTTTGTGTTATTTTGGGATCCGGATCGGATTTGGATACTGCTAAATTTTTCGGATCCGGGCCGGATTGTCAAATTTCAATATCCGCACAACCAAACCCAGGCTGCGTTGTTTGCTCGTGGCTGTTGTGTGATTGATGGATGTTAATTGCCAGCATTCTGCAGCCTGGGCACTGGGCAGAGTTAATGCATAGTATCATACAGCAATGCAGCACTAAAACAAGGACGTTTCTGGCGACCACCAATTGTGTCTCAGTTAGAATTAGGGTTAGGATTACTCGATTAGGGTCAGTAAAAAAGTAGCAAGCAGGTAGAATGTATACATACTAGCATTAGTAACAAGAAATGCCGTAAGTGACAAAAACAAAACAATCAAACGAGTGAAAATTTTAGTACCGATAGAAAAAAAACAAACAAAAAATAAACACGATAAACATCAACATAACACAGATGAAGGTGGGCAAGCAATGGGTGAAGACATCAACATAATAACACAGATGATCTGGTGGGCAAGCAATGGTCTTGGTGAGAATTGAGGCGTGTACAGGTGAGTAGGTGAGGCAAGCACACAGGTGAAGGAAGCAAGCAGCAATATAATGGTTATTATGAGGCAGAGAGCAAAGCATTTTGATTCAACATTTCATTACAAAAACAAGTAGCACGGGCAGAAAACAATATTTATTGTAAACATATCATATGTACAGATCGTGAAGAAATGGAAATTTACCCACAGACCAGCATATTGGGGTGGGTTGCATGGATGCATGAACATAAGTTGTTCCCAACCAGATGCATGGTGTCACCATGAAGTTGAAGAGTAAGGGGTATTAACAGGTTGCAGTATTTCTTAGCACTTAGAATGCAGTATTATTAGCACTTTTTAGTCTCACTTAGAATTGTATCATCGACTAAAGCATTGTTGTGTATACTAACAGTGTAGAGTTATCTAATGTTCATCCAATAAATGTTGAAATATAAGGCGAGTGGTGGTTCAGTATGCATTGCAATTATTTTTTGAAGTCATAGTATTTCAGATATATTTTTGACAATACACTGTTACTGTTAGGATTAAGGTGCCTAGCTGTCAGTGATTGGACTGATGAAAACTCAGTTTTACGGTGCTATTAACTGTAGGGCTACTCCACTTGAACTGAAGTTGTTAGTTTCAAGCAGATGAAAAAGAGTTGTCTTTTGACAGAAAAACATTATGCGATGCATAATAGATAAGCAGTGTCTATTTTGCTACCAAAATGCCGCAGCAACAGGCTTAGCAGGAATGAAGTAAACACAAAAGAGAAACTCTAACACTAACCCCTAATGCTAACCCCTAACAGTAACACTAACCCATAACTGTAACGCTAACCTCTAACACTAACCCTGATGCTAAACCCTAAGCCTAATGCTAACACTAACCCATAACTGTAACGCTAACCTCTAAGCCTAACGCTAACCTCTAAGCCTAACTCTAACGCTACCCCCTACCGAATGCTAAGCTAAGCTTCAGTGATGATATTCCTATGTGTAACGTTGCTTAATGCAAACATTTTCTACAGGATATCTTTTGTTGATTTATAACAAAGAAACTTTATGATAGTGTGCTGCAAAATGCACTCATTAAGCTTCTGGCTGATCATTGCACTGTGGATTACAATGTTGAACAAGATTTTTTTTCTAAATTCTCTACTTAGGTTTCATAGAAGTACCAGTAAGCATCAAAAATCAAAATCTTAGGCCTAAAATCATCAAAAAATCAAGAAATCTCAAATTTATCAAAAAATATATAAAATAAGCAAGTCAAATGTATTAAATGCATGTAGGAACATGTAAGTTCTGGTTCATTAAAAAAAAAATTTGTTCTAGCTCTTTCAGTTGTTGAGATCTTGCATTTTTCAATTTGCTAGGTTGTTTCCATGGAAACGCTCATAGAGGAGGCGTCAAGCAACAATTGATTCAACTTTTTTTGTCATTTCTGTGAATGATGAGTCCAACTGCAACTTTTGACCAACTTACGTAGAGGTCTGAGACATACGCCCAAAATTGGTACGGCCTAATCTTGAACTTAGCCATTGCAGATGTCATGGTGAACTAAGTAGGCCATGCATTCTGAAGTTGTCATGTGACCACTTCAACCAATCATGTTCATCCAAAGCAAAAATAACTTGTACTATTTTGCCTTGATGAGGCACAGTAAGCATTGCCTTAACCATTAAGCAGAACTTTCCAGCGACATGCCCATATGTTACAATAGAATTTGTAATTTTGTGGGTCAAGGCAGAGTCGGAGTTGCATATTTGTATGATTTGCAGAGGAGGAGCAGATGCGGAGCTAAACTTTTTGGATTCGGAGCAGACGCAGAGTTAAAAAAATGAGACTCCGTCCATCTCTGACAACTAACAAATTTTGCTAACCTCATTTTCTTATTATCACTTCTGTGCTGTTTATTGCTGCAGTGTTGCATGTGACTTCATCTTCATTCCTTTGCAGGACCAGTGCAGTAGAAATGTACTGATTAAATATTAGGCTGAGACAAGGGTGCAACAAGCTTTTCACTTTGGGGGGGAAATTTTTATGAAATTTCATTCGAAGACGTCACCTTGCTAAACATGCTTATTCAATCGTGGTACAACCTTATTGCGAATGGTTGCAGATGAAATTATCTTTGCAACATTTCGGAAAACGAGAACTTTTCAGTTTTAAACAAGATGCAGACTAGGGTTGCCAGATGCGTTTTGTAAAAATACCGACCACTTTTTCAACAGAGGCAGATCTACGCTGCATATTTAATGGCACTGGATTCTCGAATAAAAATTTGGAAAATAACGTTTTTTTGACAATGCATTTATTTTTCATGTCATTTCCTTTACAATTTCATAAAGCTCCCACAATGTTTGGTTTGAAAATGTTTCAAACAGTGTATAAACCTACGTATTGTGAGCGCAGCCTATAGCCCTATGCTAAGCATTCGCAAATTAGCCTATTTTAAATAAAAGACTATAACTCCAGTGTTTAATGTGAGGTGTTTTCTTAAACTCTAAAACAATAATGCACTTAGCAAAATTCCAACTTTACACATTGTATATCAATTTCTGAAATGAACATTTTTCCATACAATTTGATGGTATCTGCTTTTCTACGGTAGTATTTCCCGTATTAATAACACCATGATATAACTAATAATTTCTTGCATGCTATATTCTCTTCAGTGTGCAAAAAAAACATTTTCTAGCTCACCTGAAACTTTTCAAAAACTTTCTCACTACATTCTGGACCACTGAGACTGGCTGAGATATGGCGTGCTGGTTAATTTGCTTCCCCTTGCTTGAGCCAGTTTTAGTTCGCTGATGAAATAATGTGTCTGTTCAATGTAGCTTGCGTGATTGTAAAAGGTTCGCCAGTCTCTGCATTGTCATTTTTCTCCTGTCCATTTCTATGATTCTCCTGCATTCTGCAAAGTTAGTAGCCAAATACAAACACCTGGTTCCATACTCAACAAGTGCAGTCATGGGTTTAGTGTGGCAGATGTATAGGCTACTAGTGCGTACTAGTAAACCTGCCTAGGCCATTATCTAGAATCTAGATTTTTGAAACTTCAGTTGAATATATTTGCTGTGAGATAATTTCTGCAGACGATACTGTGAGTGGTGAAGTTGTCAATTACAAGAGACTGGTATGAATGTTAGGATAAATTTAATCACTGATGCTACTGTTTTAATTGTAGATACAAGACTTTGTCTACCTACTGAAACACTCTTGAAACTAAAAGGAATGCAGGAAGGAATACTAGTTGAACTTTATTACAAATGGTTGCGCCAGGCTCACCACCCGACGTGAGTGGACCTCGCAGCTTTTGCCAGGACTACCTAAACAACACATAATAACTTTGAGGCCCTTGTGAAATTCGAATTTCCCTTGCAACATTGGAGCTTGGCTGTGAAACCCCAGCAACAGTTAAGCAGTGAACAAAATGCAAAAATTCTTAAATAGTAACCTACAGTAAACCTTAGGTGAATATAACGCTAACACAATGTGAACATAGTTGATAGAGTATGCTATGTCTCTCACAAAGCATAGTCTACGAGCTGCAAACTTTGTTCCACTGGTGTGAATACAGTATTTATTGTTGACGTTTTGAGAGTCTATGATGTAAACAACTCTCTTCCTCAGAAGATAGGCAAAGAACAAAATCAAAGCATACACACACACTACATTTCTGAAATCAGAAATACACAAACAAAAGGAAAAAAATGCCTTAGAAATACCAGCATTTTAAACTATCCCCAAGTTTCGACAAGTCCAGAATATTCGTGGTTAAATACCAATCATTTACGAAATTTTAGATCAGCTGGCCTGTCTCAGGATAAATCTTATATGGAGATAATTAACCAGAAGGAAAAAGAAAATAAAGAAAATTTCAAATAAGACTTTTCTTGAAAATGATTAGAATATAAAGTTTCATCTTTCTTTGAAAGTTTCTGTAAATGTCAAAATTTTTATGCGGTCTATTGAAATTTTCGAGGGGGACAAATGCCCCCCCTCTCTGTGCGCCTAGGTTGAGAACAAGAAGAAATGGCAATATTCATTGATGTAAAATATTTAGTGTTGTCGCTTTAAGCCAGCTATGTTCAACCCTTGGCCCTCGGATGTAGCCCCGATGAAGGTTTTGTGCAGTCCAGTTTGGGTTTTCGCTGTAGTAAAAGTATCCTACATAGTGACAACCTGTCCTAATTTTGATAATCTTGAATTTGACATTTTTGATGCAGGTGGTCCTCAGTGCCACTTTATCATATCTGTACCATTAGCTTAAGCTAAATGTAGTTTGCTAAGATCAAAACAAGTCATTCAATGTGCAGCCCTCATTAATATGTCATAAAAATGTGTGGCCCTGCTTTAAATAGTGACATAATTTTTGGCTTAACAAGCCATTTGGTTTGGACATAGTTGTTTTTAGCTCTTGAGGGAAACCTGAAACTTCTAATCTAAGATTTTCCACACTTCAGCATGATCTATTTTAACAAACTTGCAAATGGTATGAAGGTTTTGGGCTGATGAAGCACATTAGTAAATCATTTCAAGCAAAACTCTTAACTTCAACGCAGAAATATTAAATCTAGCAATTTTTTTCTGTGAATCTAGTGATTTTTGCAAAAAAGCCTGTGGCAGCACTGAATTTAGGGTTAGGGTTTAGTGTTAGTGTTTAAGGTTAGGGTTTAGGGCTAGCGTTTAATAGTTTAGTGTTGAGGTTTAGGCTTAGGGTTTACGGTTAAGGTTTAGTGTTAGAGTTTAGTTTAGCGTTACAAAAAATTAATAGCCACTTTAATCCTTCACTCTGAGAAGCAACTAACATACAAGAAGTGGTCACATTTCACAGAGGTCAGCAATTTAGTTTGATATGGTTTCTCATTCTTTCCAAGGCAAAAACCAGATAAGGTTGTTTTAGACACTGCCAATAGGAAGAGTAATAGGTGGTCTGCAAAAGATGGATATCTGTAAGAAGCAGATCTTGCTTGCAGATATAATATGACGTAAACGGAGTCACAAAACTGATATTTTATGGTGAGCTAAGACATCACAATGGTAGTAAAAATAATATTTCTTGCTAGTCTAAGGCAAATCTCTGCCACTATCGCTCTCATGACACAAAGTTTGTTCCATTCTTAGTATGAACCTCCAGTGAAATCCAAATGTAGGCTTCAACAATTGTGAAAATTAAAAAGTTTGAAACAGTGGAAGTTTTTGTGTTGCGTGTTTCGGGGAAAATTAAATTAAATGGCAGTAGTTGTAGGTCCACCAGCAGTTCTTCATTAAAAAAAATTAGTTATCCGCCGCCTGAATTTATGGCCTAAAAACAACAAAATAATTAATTAATCCTTTAATTTATTAACACTTTGACGTCCGGGTTAATTCAAGCGGTTTGTAAAAAAAACAGCTGATTCGCACGTGGCTTTGCAGGAATATCTCTGCTCTTGTACAGGTTATGAACCTGGTCGAAGCGTCAAAAGACGCGGCAAGTCTTGTAGTTTGCACTCGAAAAAAATTTTTGACGTCATAAGTGGAGGACTTTTAGTCCACCTTGGCCCACTTTGCCTGGCCCTGGGTGCCAACCGTTAGGTGGTAGTATTTCGCTGAATTTTTATTGGATTCTAGGCTACAATTCGAGTCTTTTGATACTTTGGATGACCTGCTGGGGTTTCGGGTTCAAAAGTTATGATGTTAGTTAGTAAAAATCTTTGATTAATTAGTTAATTAGATAATAATTAATTTGTTTATTTAAGATCATAACTTTTGAACCAGAAACGCTAGGAAGTCGATCAAAGGCTCAAAAGACTCGGACTCGAGCCTAGTTTCTAATGAAAACTTCAGCGAAATACTTTGGCCTGGCGGTTGAGCTTTAGACCAAACAACATGAGCCAAAATGGCCCAAAAACTACTTCACTTATGACATCACTCACAAAAAATCCACAACCCCCAACCAAAAACTTTTTTCGAGTGCAATCTAGAAGAATGTCCAATCTGTTTAAGCCCTTGAACAGCTCTCTAGCGCAATCGGCAGAGGAGCTAGGGTGTTGGTAAGGCAACTGACAACTGATGGTTTTAGGCCGAAATCGAAGTACGAATATTTTGTACCCCGGCCCTCAAAGTGTTAATTATGAATGTTATCAATTATTTGTTGTTTTTAGGCCATAGCTTTTGAACCAGAAACACTAGAAAGCTAATCAAAGGCTTAAAAGACCAGGATTTTAGCCTAGTTTCCAATAAAAACTTAGTCAAAAAATTCCCTGTAGTAGTTGGCATCCAGGGCCAGGTAACCTAGCCTAAAATGGCCTAAAACCTATCCCACTTATGACCTCACCCTCAAGAAACCTGAAATCCAAGACTTACTGCATCTTTTAAGGTTTTGAATAGCTTTGTAGCAAAATTAGATGGCAAATTATGGAGTTGCAAACTGGTCCAAAAATAGTGGCTCAGTGCATTGTGTCAAAGTACAAATATTTTGTACACTGGCAGCGAAGGTCAAGGTGTTAAACCCCGAACCCAAACCCTAACCTGTTGTGTCTGTGTGTCGTACTTGTCATGTGACAACTTCAACCAATTGTGTTCAGCTAAAGGCAAAATAGCCCCAGCACAGCTTTTGCCACATGAGGCAAAATAGACACTACCTTGTCTAAAGTACTGGTTTAACTGATAAAAATATGTGGCATAGCATTGCATTTTTTATTGTTTGTGTGTCTGCAACACAGAATTCTTCTCGTCAGCAATATTTTGTAAAAACTATAATGAATGCAACCTCTGATATCTGTCTAATTGAGGAATTAGACTTTTTGTATGATCCAATGCCGATGTGCCCTTGTGATGGAACTGTAGCTGATAGTGGATATGCAAAACTGCCAAACTTTCCTGTTATCCATCCTCCGTGTCACAAAATGATGGAGCTAACAGATCAGATTTACCCTGGTGTGATTCTGATGAACACAACACAGTTGTTAGCACACTTGGGCAACCAAACGATTGGAATGTGCTCACTTGTATTTTTCTATGCCCTGTGGTGTCCTTTTTCAATGGATATGTCTCCTGTAGTTAATGCTGTAGGAAGACTGCTTCCAACTGTTCCTGTTATTGCTGTGGATGTTGGGGCGCAAGTTAATGTTCATCCAAGTACTCAAGTTAGGTAGGTTGTACCTAGAGTGTTAATTTTTTAATTTTAAAAGCTTTGAAACCAAGTTTTAATGTTGCACCATTGTAGTAAAGAATGCTGCTAAACCAATGGTTAGTATAATCAAATCTGGGTTTCTTTTTTCACTGAGACATTTTGGTCATTTGTCCCCTAACAGTTTTAAAACTTGCCATAACAATATTCATTAGCCTACCTTTTCAAACATTATGATTGAATTGACTTAATTTTTTTCGGTCATTTCAAAAAAATTTTGGTCTATGACTGGAAAATGACTGAAAAATTAAACCCAGAATCAAATTACTTGTGAGAATGAGTTACTTAATTTTAAACAAAAGTGCAGGCTATAATCATTTCATCTGTACGATCCTTTAAAAGCTGCCGGTGCATTTAAACCTTAGATAAATAAACATTTAGGATTTTATTTGTTGCATTGCTTGGTATGGCAATTATTAATTTTAACTTTCAGTAATGTTTGCATTTCCATCTTGATCAAGACTGCTGCAGTGGTGTTTTGGTATAATGGAGGTGCAAACATACCATGTAATAATATGTTTGATGGTATGTTTGCGATGAAAATATTTTTGTGTTGATGCAGTTCTACAGGGTAGGCCATAAACCAAGATGGGACAGAACTAATTTTTACCACATTTTTCCTAGAGGAAAAAATACTGATTACTTTATTTTACTGATGAGTTTTCAGAAGCAGCTTCTAACAACCCTTTACTTCGTCCACATCCCTTGTGAAAATGTCACTAAAGATCTCTGGAATGATTCCTAGAAGTAGCCAAGATGTCAAATTTGCTCCCTCCCAAATCCCAAAACTTTGAGAAGTACGACCTTTTCAAATGTGTTATCAACACATTCACTTTTTGCTAGTAGCACATTCATGATGTGTTAGCAGCACAGTGCAAATGTGCTAAAACGAATTCTGACCAGTTGCAAAATTGGCATTTTATTTTTGTGGCTTGGTAATATATTATTGGCACATTTTAAAGTGTGCTGCCAGGCTTCTAGTGGCACATCTAGAGTTGTGCTGCAAGCACATTCAAATATGTTACTTCATGATGTATCACCAAATATGCTGAAAATGAGTTTCAGCCCCATTGCATAAATCTTTTAAAATATCATTTCATTCAGTCACTGACCATAACAAAATGATTCGATCACTGACTGTCGAGCTGAATGGACGTGTTTTTGGACAGCTCTTGTATAGGAACTTAGGAACTATTTGCTCTGAATGTCCTTCAGGGTACAGTAACCAAAATTGATGTAAAAGAATCTCTTTGGGAAAATTTTATCCAAATTTATTTTTTGGGCTATAACTTTTGAACCAGAAACCTTAGAAAGCTAATCAAAGGCTCCAAAGACTTGGATTTTAGCCTAGTTCAACTAAAAACTTGAGTAAAATATTTTCATCTTGCGGTTAGGGCCCAGGGCCCAATAATGTCAGCCAAACAGGCTTAAACTTATCCCACTAATGATGTCACCCACAAAAAAACAGAAATCCAAAACTTAAATTTTTTTTCATTGCAAACAAGAAGACTTGCCGAGTCTTTTGTGAGGGTTTTAACAGCTTCCTAGCACAATTTAATAGCAAGTTACGGAGTTGCAAAGTGGTGCGAAAATACGGAATTTACAAGTAAATTATAAGCATATCAAAAAATGTTTTTCATGTTTTGTGAAATTGCATGCTTTGGGTACAATAGTGCGGCAGTTCTCATATTGATGCATATGAAAGTCATCTTCCACTTGGTTATTTTACCCTAGCTTTTGAACCAGAAACCCTAGAAAGTCAATCAAAGGCTCAAAAGACTCAGGTGTTAGCCTAGTTTCCACTAAAAACTTGAGCACAATACTTCCCTCTTTAAGTTGGGGCCCAGGACCCAATAACCTCAGCCAAAAGGCCTAAACCTACCCCACTTATGATGTCACCCACACAAAACTGAAACCTAAAATTGTTTTTTTTTTTTTCAATGTAAACTGGAAGACTTGCTGAGCCTTTTGAGGTTTTGAATAGCTCTCTAACACATTTGACTAGCAAGTTATGAAGTTGCAAAGTGGTGCGAAAATAGCTTTCAATGCGTGATTTCAAAGTACAAGTATCTCGTACACTAGCAGTGAAAAAAAAATCGTTAAATTTTCTCAACAATTTATGGTGCGCCTTATGTTTTGACGAAGCTACACCACTTGATGGATTGTAGGGCTCAGAGCATTACGGCTACCAAGTGTTGTCTGAGCTTTCATGAAGGCCAGAATCATCATTGAACAGCTGACTTGGATAATGATGACAGGGATCTGGGCATGCTTGATGTCGAAATAGTGCAGCTGTTAAACTCAGACACTGAAGATGAAGAACAATTGATTTGTGGAAGATGGGCCTTATGTAAACCATCCAATGATTGTTCATTGATATTGCACCTTATAATTTGCAAAGCACTGGTCATGCACATGGCTCACAAACCCAATGTGCCTCACACATGCACAGATTCATTGCGAAATGTGTTTGTGAAAGATAATGACTAAACTAATTAATTGTTTTAAATTGGCTTGGTGGATTTAGATAGTTTACTTTTGTGATTTACCCATCCCTTGTATCACATAAAGTTCTAGCAAGAAGACCTATATGGTTGTTTCTGCATGCTCATGTTGAGTTTGTTGGTTTTGATATTACTTTCAATTAAAAATTTCAAAAGATGTCTGAACATGTATAGAAAAAGATGAATTGGTTCATTCCACCTCAAATCCAATAAAAATGAAATTTGTAACACGTCCATCATTGATTTTGATAAAATTAGGCAAAATAATGCCTGGTAGCAGAAATAAGTCCCAAATTTTATCCAAAATGGACCACAGATCTGAAAGCTTGACCCTAACTCTTTACATTTTTGATAAATTTAGCATTATCAGATTTGAAAACAACATAGCAACCATTAGTCCATTGTCAACAGTGGTGCCACTCCTAGTGTTTTTTCCACCAAATCTAGTGTTTTTGCATTTCATGTAGTGTTCCGCTGGTTTTTCATAGCTATCTAGCGTTTTTTTATGAGTGAGCTAAATGTAATTAATTACACAGTTTTGTGTAACTGTAATTAAGACTTTTTGATTTTGTGTAATTGTAATTTGCTAAAAATTTTACCATTATTACATCTTAAATTCCACAAGAGCACAGATACACATATATATTTAACAATAAGCCCATAACCATTTTTAAATAATATTTACTGGTGTATGTATAAATATCTGGAAATAAATAAATATGGAAATGTATTTTTCTCTTCTGTTGCTAACCTGAAATGTACTACTTCAGATAGGCAAACGTACCCCTAGGGCAGTGGTTCTTAACCTTTTTTACATATCTTACCCCTTTTATCAAACAAGATTACCAGGTTTACCCCCCAGTATACTCAGTGGTGCTCATTTCTTAAAATTATGAAATTAAAAACCTCACAGTTTAGAATTATTTATAAAAATTTACATTTGCTGCCATTTGTGGTTCAGTAAATTTACCCCAGGTTAAGAACCACTGCCCTAGGGGTACATGGTTGGGAATCCCTGTATTTTGTGACAAACATAAGCGATGCTGCTATCTCCAGCTTTCTTTGTCTTTCGTTTTCAATGAGTTGCATGCAATGTCTCTGCCTTGCAGTGCTTTTTCTGGCCATTTTCATTGTGTGTAAGTTGGCCTTTTGCTGTTACAGCTAGCTTATTTGTGATCTAGTGTTTTTTTGTGAATCAAGTGTTTTTTATAATGAAATCTAGTACTTTTCTGTAATGACAGAGTGGCAACACTGATTGTCAATGTATGGCCTCTCATTGTAAGGGTAATTTAGACAAGGAAACTTCTGGCATTGTTTTTAAATTTTTGCCTAAATGGAGGTTGGTGACTTTCAACCAATATTTTGACATTGAAATTGATACCTGTGACATTGAAATGGCATTCACCGAAAATGAAAGTTGCAGATCTGTTATTGTATGTCAAATCGAATCATGCACTACATGTGCAGGATTATCTTATTCATATTTTTCCTGACAAGTGGATAGGTCATAGTCCTGTAACAACCCCAGCACCCATGAAATTTTGTCTTAACCAGGGGTTCCCAACCTTTCTCTGACCAATGTCTATGGAAAGAAATTCTTTCTCAGCAAAGAATCAGACACTTTCTCTGACCATGTTCCCCTTAAGCATTTTGAAAGATGAGCATGTACCCCTTCAGCATTTCGACAGATGAACATGTACCCTCAAAATGCCTTATGACAAAATCTTTTATCAAGCAGATAAATTAGATCTTCTGGCGATTTTTCATTATTAGCCGATGTTTCGCCCACCTATTCAAGTGGACTTAATCAGGGCAATGTTTTTTAACACCTTAGTGTCTGGGTGGTTTTGGCGATTTTTGCAAAAAAAAACAGCAGTTTTTGGTTGCC
>JGI24158J21664_10008010_pt1 | contig 14046 bp, 6 predicted proteins | sample Ectturendosymbi3_FD_21664 | JGI IMG/M metagenome (IMG submission 21664) | reverse complement strand
CTTTTACTTGAAACCTTAATTTCAAAGTTGTCTTTGGTTCTGCTAAGGTTCACAACACCAGGTTTGAATTGGCATTTGTTTCTACTATAGCTTTGATATTTATTTGACAGAAGTTTTCCTGCTTTGATGATAGTAGTTTTTATTTCGCTTCTTTTTCGAGAACGTGTCTGCTATATCTTTTTCTACCATATGCATACCTTCATCTTTCTTTCCACAACACCGAGCGCCTTATCGCGTTATAGGTAGGCTATAGGACTTTTCAGTGAGATTTTTTCACACTTGACCGCAAAATTACTTTTGCTACTAACTTTACAACTGATTCTGGAAAGTTAACATAAACATATCGTTGATCATATGCTCGCACCCAAGGCCAAACATTCCAATCAGTTAAGATTAAACCAAGAAAAACGTGTGTTTTCAATCAGCCCAAACGTGTCGTATACACAAACAACAAAAGATATCACCAATGCAGTTGTTTTGCCAAATTATAAAGTGATATTACAAAGTTTGATAAATTGCAAAATCAGAAAAACTTTGCACTAACCCAAAACAGAAAATTAAAACAAATTATTGTTTGTAAAGAACAAATTCCTATGCGAGTGCTGCTGCAAAACATTTTGTCTGTGGAAACTGTTCACATTATATTCCTACATTTTTATAAATGGTCTGCTTTGAACTATAGCCTGGTGTGGAAAGGCTCTATCGCCAGAACTTGGCGCAATTTTAAAACTGCAAGGCTGTTTTAAGGTCCTGACAGTGACAGCACATTACATTTTCTATCGAGAAAATGGTCCTGTGGCGCTGCAGCAGAGTGTCACGTTACGTCACCGAACTGTCATCCGTGAAATTGAGCCGCAGCAGCCAAGCGCATTGGAGTCTGTAACAAGCATTCAAAGCTGACGAAAAACCTGACCCAGCCCTTCAAGATTAAGCTGTACTTCGAGTGAATCGAAACTTAATTTCCTGTTATTTCAGTGCTTTGAAATCCTATAGCTGATGTATACACAATTCATTTGCTCTGCTACGTGCTTGCAGTGCGTGTTTGCAATTTTACTTGACGTTTCGTCGGAGCACGGCGTGTTGCAGATAGCAACATGCGGTGCATTGGTAATTTCATCAATTCATTTTAATTCGTTCATTCAGATAAAAGTGCGACAGAAAACGCAACAGAACAACGAAATATTTTTTGCATAAAAATGATTTTATTCTTCTGTAATTTCGTGACATTGCCTTTTTCGCTGAACGAGGTAGGCTACCTGTAACCATGAATGTGGCACGCATCGCGCAAGCGCGCAACTCACCCTTTACGGATTTAGTCAAACAATTGAATGGTTCAAACACTGAAAATATACGCTCTGTTCTCTGTATTGCATGTGCTCATGGAAGTGTTAAAATGGAGTTAAGTAGAGCGACGTTTGTGAACTGAAACACGAAGCATGTTGAACATGAACTTCATCTGCAGACAAGCATGTACAAAGCGACTGTGTCGATTAGTGAATGACGGTTGGCTCACATGACTCCTACCCGCATTATACCTTGAAACTTACCCGCTGCGTCACAACCCGTCTATAACTTCAAAGTACAGATGAAGGGAGAGAAGCATAAACCAGGCAAGTGAAAAAGCGAATAAAATCTAAACACCAATTGTGTGAAACACGAACAGCAAAGAATAGACAAAAGGTGGGTATAAAAGAAACCAACCTAACGGCAAGTAAATTGTTAAATAAAAATGAAGAGTGTTACACAAAAATCAGTTTTATCATTTGAGAGCCCTTTCCTTTAATTTATTGTTCCATAGCAGAATGCTGCTAGTTCCTGTATAAAATAAAAACTAATTTTTCGGTCGCGATGGGCGTAATAACTAAGAAAAGTCGGAGCGGTTGAACCGATTTGAGACCCACAAGGGAAAATCATTGGCTGCAGCCTTAACAGTTCTATTACCATAAGAATCCAAACCTACAAGTCATGCCCGTGGCGATTTGACCTGTGGCTATAACATAAAGAGAACTCCGAGTCAAATGTATTTTAAAAAACGAACTGACGTCCAGATGTCAAAAAGAAACTCATTTGAAATTTATGCATGATGGGGCTGAGTCTGATATTTTTCGACTTGCTGGAAGCAGAAACCTGATGGTGAAAGATTCCAAAATGTCCACCAGAGCACGGCAGCCTGACGATGAATAGAGAACAACCATGTTGACAGTGCTCGTGAGCGCAAGGCGATGCTTACTGTACCTCTGCGCCCCCTAAATTTTCACAAACGTATGTATTTGTTAGGTGCTGCAACAAGTTACATTATTTTGGCCTCCCCGAAAATATCAGTTGGTTGCGGCCCTACCTCTGCGTATTCTGAAAGTTTCAACGTTTTTGCTTGTGATAAGTAATTATCTTTACATATAGGGCCGCAGCCACGGGAGAAAATCGGGCAATTTGCCTCCTCAAATTTTCAAAAACATGTTTAGTTGTTAGGTGCAACGTCAAGTTAAAATCACTTTGCCTCCCAGAAAATATCAGCTGGTTGCGGTCTTGTTTATAGTTTACAGATACAATAGTAAGAGTCTAGAGAGCGTACTAGTGCGTGAAAGCGAGTTGGGCATTTACATCTACAGCCGCTTACGACAAACGTATATATGAAGTGCTGTTGGTGACCATTTCAATCTTTTACCCAACAAGCTTTGTATGAAGCGCACCCGTAAAACATTCATGACGTCCTATTTTTCTCAGTTTCTTGCAAACCCAGAAAAGTGGCTCAAGTCAATCCTAGAAGCAAACTGTTTGAATTTGTAATAAATTTATTGGAGCCCATGAAAGTATTTTAGCAAGGTCTGCATGCACTTTGGTGTTGTTCAGCATACTGCACTTTAACAACCAAAATCAAGTAGCATAAATGGCTATAAAATAGAAAGTAATTAATAAATGCCACTTTGCTTTTTTCAAACTTCCACGCAGACTCATTGACAACATTTTTTTAAACCTACTTTTCCATAAAACGGCACATAACAAACCAAAAGCGTTCAAGTGTTGGCGTATCCAAACAAGAGAAAAGAGTATTGAGTTCGTGAAGGTGATGTCAAACTTCCCCAGCCTGCTGCCCTTAAGGACTTGTTTTGTTTTCAAATTCGCCATTGCAATGTAGAAAATTGTACATCGCAATGAATTTATAATAGCGTTGCCGCTGCGCAGGATCTGGGGTTGTCATTTGCCGCCCTGTTGCTACTTGTTACTACAGGCTTACTGTTAAATTATTCATCGAGCTAGAATTTTGCGAATCCATTCTCTGCGATGAGTAAGCAACGTTGTTATGAATGATGATTAACGACTTAACAGTCTGAATTGATGATTTGTTTCTTGGAAAGCAGCACGTTTCAGGCCGCTTTTGGTTTCACAGGCATGTTATGTCCAGAAGTTCGCTACAGGTAATGAAATAAAGTTTTTAAGCAGAAAAACAATGGCATTTTCTCCTTCAGACGTTAGAGGTCGGATCAACCAAGCAGTTACTACATCCTGTTCGTTTATGGAACTTGTCAAATGTTTTGTAGTTCAGGTGCCTGTTGTTTGAGGATGGAGTTATTCCACGTGTTGGCGTAATATTTGTCGAAGTCAAAGAAGCGAGAAGGTTTGAAACAATTCCTTGTAAACACAACGAGTCCCCCAATAATGATCTGAGATTTGCGTTATAAATCTAACCTTTTCTGGAACCTGTAACATAACGTCTAAATCTTCGATACTTTTTACAATCCTTGTGGTTTGTTCACATGCCGGGACATTTTGCTATAAACTAAATATTGTGATGGTTTGTTTGTCCGCTCCATAGATTTTACCAGTTTCATTTCTAGCAGGGTCATAATGACTTTATTTTCACGGGGAACTTGCCACATTCTTGCAGGTGCTCTCTGATAAAAGGTGCAGCAAATAAAATTCTCATGCCGATTCAGATGTGCCCACCCTTTTTTCAACTTGCTGCATGGTGTTTAAGGGCCAATGCCTTGCAGTGGCCACTGCTTTATGGGCCAAAGTGTGGGTTAAAGAAATTATAGGTAATCTTAGCATTAAAATAAATTAGTCTCTTTCCAGGTGTCTCTCGGCTGCGGTATAGTTCACGTGGCTAATGGCTATACGGCAGTGATGTGCGCACGGGTGTGCAGTAAGTTATCGTCGGGTGTGTGCAGTAGGCTTACTATGTTTGTGTGTCCTTCCTGTGCAAACATTTGTTTTTCGCTTTCAAGTCGCATGGTAGGTCATTAAATTTTTACTTTTTTCTCACCTTGCGTGCATTGCATGGAGTAAATTTGTAAGCGTATTACGTACACCAGCGTTTGATCGATTGTGCGACGTCATCGGTGATTAATCAACCCTGGAACGACTCTTGTAACAAAATGGAAGTTTGAAAATGCACTAAAACTCACTGTGATTTTGTCGTAGATTTCTTCATATTTTGTCAATACCACCTGCTCCAAAAGGCACGTGGTTCTCTGTGAAAGCAAACCTGCCCCATAAGTTATCAATGTTCGTGAACAAAATTGGTACCGATTTTCAAGTAAAGCCGATTGTACAAAACAAAAACACGTTCTCATCATATCCGTTCGTAAAACTTTGTTTCTGTAGACTCTAGGCTCCAACCTCATGTGCAAGCAGCCCGCAGCCACGGGGGCATTCGGGGTCAGTGCCTCCCAAACTTTTGTGCCTAAATTTTGTTGTGCCCAGAATAATTTTTTTTAAACATACTGTATAATAAAAACAAAAATCTTCCCCTTAAAATGTATTTCCCCAAACCTTAAAACCTGGCTACGGGCTGTATGCAAGTAATATGTATTTGGAACTAGGCAACATTTTTACGTTTTACTGAGAATACGAACATCCGAGCTTCCTTACTACTCACAGACGGGCATCGATTTGTCACCGAAAAGTTTGTATCACGATAAGCTTGCCTTACCGACAAAATCAGGCACTTAGGAAAATTTGCAGATGAAGTTAAAATGCAGTAAGGTAATGGGAGTGGGGGTACTTGTTATCTCGAATGTCCTTGAAACTTAGTGAGAGTCTGTACCCCCGAACCCCTGTTCTGCCGCCCAAATAATCGGTTGTGCCATTGTGGAGTTGTTGCTCTTAGTGCTTCAACTTTCTTTCTGACAGGTGGTTATGCATAGTATATACACTGCGAGCTGTTTAAAGACAATCTTCAACAATTTTTATGAAAAAGGCAGGAAATCAGAGTACAGTCAATCCAAAGATATGCCAAAGGTAAAATATAATTTGAATAAAATTTCGAATCTTAACCTAGCGAAGCATTCATGCTGATTTTATGTTAAGAGCAAAGAGGCACGACTTCTCTGGATGTTTTGTGTTTTCTTCCCGGCTATCGCTGCCCAACTTCAGCAATGCTTGCCAAACAAGTGCTCCGAAGAAACGAACCAACAAAACACATTCGCTCAGGGTAAGCTAACTATGCAGATAAGCAGAAATTTTACACTAGAGGGCATTCTCTACCACCGCAGCTGAAAACTAAGGTCAATTCTTGCAGCAACTCCTGCATGGAGTGATGTGCGTACTGCGTAGGGTCAATTGTATTTGAGAGCAGGTTAACTTTAGTTTACTAAAACTGCTGCAGCAAATCTTATTCAAATTGATTAAAATCTCAACACTCTAGAATTTTGCGAAAATGCACCTTGTCGTTCACGCTAACAAACATATCAGAATAGTGATTACTGGCGCCGCTGCGCGTCTGTAATAAAGTCCATTCCAGTCGTATATGGCAAAATGTTGGACGCACTTAATTGGAGTTACTTGCGCTGCGCTTTTTCAGTGCGAAAAATTCATGCTTGGAGACAGGAATCGAGATTCAAGGGGGACGGGGGTCATGTACCCCAGCTTTTGGACAAAGAGGAACACAATATCTTTTGTATGCCCAATTTCATGTGATAAAAATGATGTAGTTGTACAAATTTTGTGGTAACATTATTGTTGAAAACCCCAGCATAAAGCCGGGGAATAAGTAAGAAAACTGGACATTATTATTGGATTGCCTATAGACACGGTGTAGAGATTTACTATGTAAATTGAATTATCATGATGTATGTTTTCTGAAGTTGAGAAACTGCAGAGGTCACTTAATATAACTTGGAAGACAGGCTCGTAGCCAGGTTTAAGGTTAGGATGGGAAAAATACATTTTTAGTGTGGCGAGATTTTTCTTTTTGTCATATGTTTAAAACAAATTCTTCTGGACACAACAAAATTTGGGAGAGGAATTATCCCCGAATACCGCCATGGCTGTGCGCTTGTTGCAAGTTTTTGTGAAGCAGAGCGATCCTTCAGTGCCCTATGCAGATTGAAAACATGGCTACGCTCTACCATGACCCAAGTACACCTATATCATGTTGTTATTTCATCGGGATATATTAAGTGAATTATTCTGCCGAGATATTGCCAAGGAATTTGTGAGGTCCAATTATGCAACATGCCGTGTGATTGGCAAAATGTGAATACTACCCGGTGTACGTGACAAACCACAGTATGATTTAGGCGTACCTGTGGGTCATTGTAGGGCGCAGCCATGCCTGCTAATTGAATATAGGAAATGCATGTTTATTAAGTAGAATTGCATTATGCAACTGCCAATTATTTGAATCTCAGAGATTCTTGTTCATAAATTATCCTTATAATGCGTTGTTTGTTTCTTAAAAAATAATTGAAGTGTTGTGTTTGTTTTATCTACTTTGACAAAGAACTCTTCAAGTGCAAGCAGGCAGTCGTTGGAGTTGTTTGACCGAGAGACAGCCTATTTTTGTGACCGTTTCTTTTTCGTTTATAGGTATATGTTTGCAGATAGAGTTAAGTGCTATTTAAGTTGTGACAGTCGGAAGAACTGAGGTTGTACAACAGGAGCATGCGTTGGGGATTATATCAACGCCATAAATGTTTGACGCAACTTAATTAGTTTGCTGCATTTTCTACGCAATATTTTGACTCTTGAGCAAACGCAGAGTTGCTCTGCACGTCTTAGTACTGCAGTGGTTGAAGCGCAGAAACTAGTCTGAAAAACTGCAGGCCATTTTTGTTCTCAGTTGGAGCTGTACGCATGTGTCAACAATTGGCTCTATGTTTCGATTACAGTATAATGTCCTGTTGAGGTGCTCAAATGTCAACATCAATTTGTCTGCAAAATATACCAAAAAAACTTTATTTTATCAGGAATAATTTATTTATAATATTTTTAACTAGCCTGAATAATACGCCTACTTTAATTAACAAGCAGCCATTACTTTAGTCGGCCTTTCTGTTTGTTCAAATTGTGTGAGCCAGTTCGAAAAGTAATGAAATGAATTGTTCAACATCTCCACAGGAAGTGAAATCCAAACTGCTTGCGAACCTCGAAACAGTCTCAAAGATATTGCCCAGTTAGCTACAATATCCGTTTCACCAGAAAATGCGACTTGCGACACAAGTGACAAGTTCTGTAGTTTGGTAAGTTTGCTTTACTATTTGCATCGTCTGGCAGTCTCTACGTTGTGACGAAGAAACGCCCACATTTTCACTCGCTGGTTACACCACAGTAACAATTTCAAATAATCTTGTTGTGTTAGACAGTGGTTCTTAACCTAGGTTAAATTTCATTTTCCAAGGGGTAGATTTACTGAACTATGAATTGCAGCAAATATAAATTTTTGTAAATCATTCTAAACTGTAAGAGCGTATTAATTTCATATTTTTAAGAAATGAGTACCATTGAGTGTATCGGGGGTAAATCTGGTAATCTTGTTTGATGAAAGGGGGTAAGATAGGTTAAGAACCACTGTGCTAGGCGAAAACACCAAAATATAACTGATTTGTTTTTTTTTCGACAGATTGCCTGCAGTAAAAAAAACACAATTGTAATAGACATATTTCTAACATTAGAGAGGTCGCTGCACAAACAGTTACTGCGACAAGATGGAAGACAATGGCCGTCAATCACGTGTCGTATACTATTACATCTGCAATCCTACCCAACAGAGAGATGTGGTTTTCTAGGAAGATTGCAGCCGATTTACAGTTTAAAGTTATTTCCACGGTTCTCGCGATACTTTGCTAGACAGCAATAAAAACAGTTCGTACCAGGCCAGCAACCGGGAGAGGGCACCCGCACAATTGCCCTCTCCGAAATTTTCAAAAGCATGTTTAGTTGTTAGGTACAACAATTTACAATCGTTTTGCCAGCCCACAATAATATCAGCTGGTTGCGGCCCTGGTTCGTATCAGTTTCACATTACATGAATGATTCACTGTGCTGCTAGTCCGCCACTCAGACCAGTGTTGCCACTGGCAACACTTGCTAGGTCCAAATGGAGCAAGTATGCCAAGTCACTTGTCAAAAATTGCCAAATTACTTTAAAAATGCGGAGCCGGCCGAATGCCGTCTGGTTTATTTTGAAATAATTAGATGGTTTATTGCCAAAAACGCAATGTTGCGGCAGGACAAAGCATACAGTTATTGTACTTAAGCTATTAAATAGACAAACATGTACTATGCCATAGTCTCTAATCACTTTTGATTTGGTGCACAATCGTTTGATAAGATGGTCTTGGACGACTTTGACGCCTTAGTCTTCGACGTAGATATGTCACAATTCTACAAAATGTCTGTTACAAAATGCAAATTCACACAGCACCCAAAGAAGAATCTACATTACCAGCTCCATATGGATCAATATGTCAAATCGCTCGTCGAAATATGCAAAATAACTTTACAAACAAGGGCCAAAAATATGCCAAACAACTTTTTCTCATGCCAAACCACTTTGAAAAAGGCCAAATTTCTCATTCCAGACTTTGAAAAAAGCCAGAAAAGGCCAAAGAAACTTGGCACAAAACGTGCCAACCTAGTTACCCTGACTCAGACCTCGAGATTGGGCCCAAGTTTCATGGTAACTGATTTGTTATGTACTGTAACAAGCGTAAAACAACAATCAGAAAAATTCACGGCCATATAAGGGAAAATTCTGCAATATCCTCCATCAAAATTTTTTGTTTCTTCTACAAAAAGATTTTTTGGATTGCATGTTAAGGTCGCACTGTCGCTTAAATGGCTTACATAGTACCACGTTTCGTGTATAGGGATCTACGTTTTGAACTAAATGAAGGATCCCACTCTAGACCTGAGAATGCTTGTTGAAGCGTAAGCGCAACTTTGATAGAAACTTTGTAATCTTGTCTATCGGTTTTGTAAGTTTCCAATGAATGTAACAAGCAAGTTGCGTACCTCATATAAAGCTGTCTTTTCTCAACAGATGGTCTTTTCGAGATGCGACACGTGCAACCGAGCTCGCAGTGATATGAGCCATTTGCCCAGTCACATGATAGATGATATTAAATGGACGTGGTGGCAAACAAAAGATCTGAATCCCAGTCAATACGCTGTGAATATTACGCTGAATTTGCCAAAGGTTTTTATACTGACGGGTAAGAAATCTGAAACCTGCTTTGTTTTTAAAATAAGCACATTTTGTGCACGTTTGATACATGAACTTTAGCAGCGTGTGTTTGTCAAAGAATCAGCCCAAAAAATACAATGCAGCGAATTTATGCCGTTGTTCGTAAGATCTAATCAGCTCCGCACAATCTATGCAGAAGCTGCCAGACAGTGGGGGTTGAAAACATTATTTTGCTAGACCACCTTTGGTAGCTACTAATTTCAATACCGTATTCATCAAAACGTTTGATTCCAATGCTTCATCGTAAGAATTTATGGTTTGGAAAATATTTAAGTCTTGTGGTTCTGATTGATGTGTTTGTGTTTAAGAAAGTTATATACCACCGTTTCATTAATTCCAATTAATTCCACTTAAATGCTTCAACAGCGTAAATCAACTGATTCTCTACCTTGAAAAGATGGTTTTATGCTTCATCTGGGTAAAAACTTTATCAGGGTTTGAACGTTTTTAAATATTACACATCGGATTCCTGATGCTTCGAAAGGGTAGTGTCGCAAGTGTGCATGAATCCCGGGAAAAACATCATTGTTGGTGCACAAAATGCAGCAACTGGGTCATGAATCTCTACTGGCGCCAATCTGATAGAGGTGTTATGACTTGCGGCAAAAACGTTAGAAACCGGGCAAGCAAATCGAAATTCGCGCAAAATTTTCTAAATCTTCTCAGATAACGTTGTTTTTCATGTGTTTGGACAGTTCTGCTTTATTATCGCTGTCAGCGTGCACAGTCCCTGCAGTCAAGAAGGCTATTTCCTTTATTTTACAATTTATCCTCATCTTAGAACGATTTTGGCATCCCTGAATGCCTGCGTTTGGAGAAGCGTGTCCCCTTTTTCCCCTCTCGTAACGTCAATGCACCAAACTTCAGAAGGGAGTTGTTGGTGAGCGATTGTCATTCAGTCCAATTCATTCTGCACTTGCAGTGGAGCAAAATTTTCTACACTTTCTAATGCAAGGGTGGGGAAATTATTTACTAACACGAAAATTTAATTAACTTTCTATTAAAGTTCAACTTTTATCTTCCTAAGGAAAATATGGAAAGATAACTATAAGGAGCGAGAGAGACTTCTCTTGACTTACTGTTTCAGTATTCGCTTATTATAGATTTCCGTTTTGACACGATATTGTGGTCTAATGTGGGAAACGAAAATTCTGATGTGGGCATACAAGTATGTAACCCACGTGTCGCAGGTTCCCCACCCCTGTTCTAATGTTTTCCCTTGGTCTAGAAAAATTGATTCTATCCCTTGCATAAGAACATTTTTTGTCAGGTTTAAAGCAACTGAAACTCGCAAAGTACCGTATTCCGAAAAGGGAGATTAAGGCATTGGTACATTTTACTTTCTGTCATTATAAAGACATGGATTCAGAGCAAGTCATTCTCTGATGACTACCGTAATATCAATTGCTTGGATGGTTACCCAAACATGCTAAAAACTGAGAAATTGTAGCACTTCATTGTTTAAGCTGGTTTACTGCTAATTCAATTTTTGTGGCTTATAATGGCGCTTAAATTTTCCACTATTCCATTACAAAGCCATTGGGAAAGCCTGCCAATCCTGAAATATCCACGTGCTATCTGAAACTCTCTTTAAAAGCTCATGTGTGCACGAATTGCTTACAGTTACAGTATTGTAATGTTGTTTACAAACAAATAGTGTGCTGCTAGTGGAAACAAATAGATGAAACTGCTTGTTTTTTGTTAGATGACATTTTGTTGGAATTTAATGATGGCAAACCAAAAGAAGGAGTTGTTGAGAAATCTTCCGATTATGGAAAAACCTGGACTGCTCTCCAGTACTTTGCAGACAACTGTTTAGAGCGGTTTGGCATAAAACCAACGTAAGAAACATGTCACATATATTACTTGCTAAACGCTATATAATGTCCAGAGCGAGAATAATGTGCAGCGGCTGATTGAGGTTGTATGAGGCCGCCGACTGAAACTTAGAAAGGGGCCCTTTCTCTATAACATACATATATATAGAACTGTCGTTAATAGGGCAAGACGCTAAATTGGGGCCCCTGGTTGAAACCCAGTTACCCCCTCTCTTAATCCGCTACTGATCATGTGGAGCGGTTTCCTGTTCGAATTATCAAATTTGTTACGTCCTTGACCATATCAGGTAAAAGGCCTCATTTTCGACAACTTGGTTACCTTGATAACAGTTTGTAGTTCGCCACTTTTGTCACGTCTCGTGGAACCAATGTCTGCGGTGGCGATATCGCCTGTGAAAGCAGACAGGTTAGCCCGTGAATTAGAGAGAAAAGAAGTGAGGGAGATCAGATTTTAGTTCTCAGTTAGCAACACTCCTAAAAATGCAACTGCAATATTTCCTTTTGAAAGGTATATGATAATTTTAAAACCTAGCATATTTTTAAAATCTATTACATGAAATTTGAGTGGTTACGGTGTTGCAACAGTTTATACTCAACCGCATTGCTGCAAAAATGAAATGACTCAATTTTTACCGTATTAAAACGGCATAAAGGAAACATTAAAGCCTAATAAAAGTAAGTAAAGCGTACGTCCGTGTATAAACAGCGTACAAAAACCTGATTAAGTTGCAGATTTTATGAAATGCAAAACACAAATCGAGTTTTGTGGAAGTAACAGAATATTTAACAATTGTGCGAATTTTAACTATTACATAAGGTTTATCTGGTTTTCTTGAATAAGTATCTCACTGAAGTATAAGCATCGTTTTATTTGTTTGCACAATAATCATGACTGATTAATTCATATCGTCGTATTGCATATTCGAAAATACTCAGATTTTAGTGTTACATTTACAACGTTCCTCCTGAACTGAATAGATGTTTTGATTTTCCTAAAAAATAACGTTCCTGTTTCGATATTAGCTTTGCAAAGGCTTTTTTGTATTTTTTCAAAACGCAAATGTTTTTTTCAGTCAATAACAAAAATTTTAGGAAATGATCTTTCAATTCGAGACTGAGGTCTTAGTCTTTAAAAAAATGTTTTTGTCGTCTACATTCTACAAGGTTTGCTTATCTTCATTTTGACGTAACGTGTTTTTTCGATATACAGTAGGTTTCTGTTTGTGAAAGGAATGTAATTCAGGTACCACATCAATGCCTTTTCATTGAATATCTTACAAAAAGATTTAACTTAAAATATTAATTCTATAACGACAATCTTTACAGAAAAGCGCTTGACATGTTACATACTTGCTTTTTCTAATCAATCCGAAAGCATATCTGTATCTTTAACGATCTAGCTCATCTTCCGAACAGTCGGTCTAAAGTGACAGCTGAGTCGGAAAATTATAAATCATTTATCAATCCATCAAATCAGTTTCAGTGTCACAGCATAGCCAGTTTTGTGCTGAAAAGGAAAACAGACGTAAGTTCTACGAAAACGATAAGTTATTTTCAATAATTTAACTATTTACGTACAACGTAATTAACTCTGCGGTGCAAATTGTCAATACCGTCACCAATCGTGACAAATCTATCAGCAGACGATATGCCTAATTACACAATTTAAGATAAGCATGCATGCCAACGGGAAGCAGCCCTCTTATGCTCTGCAACTGCTGCCATGTCACTTTATTTTTGTAATTTTTGAGAGTCGATGGATGTAAACAGTGAAAAATAACAAACATTGAGCTAAAGACAAAACACAACGCGTGGCGCCATTGCACGCGGACTCTTTAGCGGAAAATAGCCACTGCTCGCAACACTGAATCGCTGTAACTCTTTTTGGGCGAAAACATTCACCTCAACTGCCCTGGTAAGACGCATATTTCAGGCGTTGGTATGCCGCTAATTGCCGCTGCCAAAATTATAAAGAAACATTTCTTGGCACATCTCATGCCATTTTTAATGTTCAGTGGGAGAGTTTCAATAAGTGCCATAAGCAGTGACGTAACTGACGGGGGGTCAGGGGTGCGCTCCGCCCCCCTGACAAGTTAAATATAAGAATGGTCTCCCCTCAGAGATTTCATGAATTGCAGTTTCTACAGTTTTTGGAAATCCGTTGCTTCTACAATTTTTGGAAATCCGTTGGGCTTGACATTTCAAATACTGAAATAGTGCAGTGCTTAGCAAACCAACAATCATTAAATGAATATTAAATTCAAAGTTGTTGCAGTGCAGCGGCGTGCATTGTACAATATATCATCTTGAACGTGCATACTGTGTGTGATGTAATAATCGCCCGTAGGTGTGGAACGTTGCCGCCAATTGTGGCCATTATAGTTCTACTTGCTTTGGACTGTGCGATGGACGGAGTTGTGAATAAGTTTATGTCTGGAAGCTGTCATGTACATTTCCTTGAGAGTAGGCAGTGACCTTGAGGTTAGAATACAGAGAAAGTTGTGCAGTGACACTACAACTTTCTCTTTTGTTTTGCAAAGCCATTTAACAAAGCTGTCTGCAATTCACCGTAGGATGTTGAACAAGCGGTGTTGATTTTAGCATCTCGGCTGAAGATGATAACTTCGTTTTTCTGGCCATCCAGGCCCGTCGCCAGGATTTAGCAACAGGGGGGGGCAAAAACCAAAAAGAGGGGCCAAAAACCAGAAGATGGATGTATGCAGCAAACGGGGGGGCAAA
>JGI24158J21664_10008008_pt1 | contig 14048 bp, 6 predicted proteins | sample Ectturendosymbi3_FD_21664 | JGI IMG/M metagenome (IMG submission 21664) | reverse complement strand
ATGTCGGTTGCGAAGGCTAATAAGCTAAAATACAAGGAAGACTACATCAGATATGGCGTTGCTTGCCTCCAGAAAGATGGAGAATATATCCCGCAAGTGTATGTTGCACATGAAAACACTGGCTAACAACTGTTTGAAATCATTCCAACTCAACCAGCATTTGAACAACGCTTACAAGGAGCAACCTAGCAAAATCGATGAGCAGGCTGCTTGACAGTAAGTCTAAGGAAGGTTGTATCAAACGTTTCAAACTGGATGCAGAACGTGCATTTAAACAAGTAAATTTTTCCGTTGAGGCATCCTATGTGGTTGCACTTCGCATTGCTAAAGCGATAAAGTCATGAGACTTTACAGAACTAGTGCAACCATGCCTCCGGAATGGTGCTAAAATAGTTTTGGACGACAGAGCTTGCAACACGTTGAAAGAAGTTTCCCCCTCTAATAACACAATCAAGATTTTTACCATTAATCCTCGTATGGAGATGGTGAAGTGAAACCAATCGCAAAAATCACATTAAAAAAGAAAAATGAGCACTTTGCTTTTCCGTTTGATTGATATGATGTAATAAGTGAAATTCTTGAGTGAAACCTATGAGTAGACCCTTTTAATTGTTGTATCTATTATGCGAAACCTAGATACCACCGAGCTAATAGCTACTATGAGTATTGGCTAAATAGCGTTCCGTGAAACATCGTCACTAAAAATATCAGGAGGGAAATTCGAACTTGGTGATTGGCCTTAGTGGGAAACTAGACCGAAAAGCTTAAGAACCGCTGACCTAGACAGTCGTAAAACAAGGTTTTAGTGTTTTTGTGTTGGTAGTAAAGCGAGTTTATAGTACTGTATTTTGAGAGACCGTTTCGGTCTCTCAAAACACCATAAAAACACTGGTTGTGAGTAGTTTAGAGGATAAGAATTGGTGAACTCTTGAGCCATGTGACCTTGAGCGAAACAAGGTCAATAATTGCAGGGCGACTGATTTTTATTTAAAAAGTAATTCTTTTTCTATTTAATAGTGTTTTAGTGAACTTAGATTTATTCTGATTAATATGTGTATATACTCCTTGACAATATATTTTTGTCTCAGCAGTTTTACCTTTATTCTGTGGCATTTTGACTACAACAAACTTTGTATGTGCAGAGCTGAAAATTCACGTATCGCCACACACGAAAGACATCTTAGACACATTCGGTACATTTCATCTTGTCAAACGCAAGCAAAGCGTGCTATTGAAGGTAAATCCAGGAGTCTGTTCTGTTAAAAAACTGACCTAGAGTAAAATTTCGTTGCAATACTCAAAGCGGTTTGCTTTGAACAAACAACAGGCTTAAAGTCACCTTGATATTTGTACTTTTACACTTGAGTTTTGTTTTGTGGTTGTGCTTCAGTGACATACAAACAGGGTTTCTTTACCATTGTTTTAGCTATGTTTTATGTTTTGATCTCGAAGTTCTATATTTTGTGAAATCTTGAACCAATTATCACACCAAAGTTCGTATTACGCGAAAATTTGCTCGGAAGTCTTGCATCATATATGCAGTAGTTGATCTCGTTCAAATTCCGTAATGACTGTGTAAGAAAGGAGACGTTTTGTTGAGAAAGCTGTATTCTAGATGTTACAGTGCATAGTCAGCTTCGTCTACGGCAGGGGCGGGCAATTAATTTTGCTCGGGGGTCACCTTTGAAAGGCCGAGTTTAGCGGGGGCCCGTACCTTCTGACGGAAATATAAGCAAGTCTCTGAGAAGTTAGCCTCAGAACTAAAAGTTGGAGTAAATCTTAGATTTGAAGATTATTTCTGAATCAAATGCTTCCGCGGGCCACTGAAAACGTTGCGGTGGGCCACATGTGGCCCGCGGGCCGCTAATTGCCCATCCCTGGTCTACGGCATTGGCATGCGCAAACATACCGGTAGCTAAACTTTACACCGTAACGTGTTGCAGGGTTTGGGAGAATGGAACACGTGGTGGTTGGTTGGCGAGAATCAACCGCACGACGCTGACAGCGTTGATTCATATGCGCAAGACTTGACAAGCTCTGCTGAGAGCGAGGAGGCAATTGCAGGACGACTTGACTCCGCCTGTTGGACGTCTGGGACTTTCTCAATCGATATCAATCATTACATTGCTGGCAGTGTGTTCACTGTTGAAAATGAAATCCCGTACAGAAACACTTTAAACGAACTAGAACAGCCCGCGGTTAACGACTATCGTTACGAACGAAGGCGTTCCAGTTTGAGAAATCCTCCGAGGTACAGGAGATCTGTTCTCTCCAGGCCTGAAAAGCAAAGGAGAGTCGGAATCACCGGAATGCCTTCACTGCCTCTAGTCACAGGCAGTCCCAACCCTGGATGCAAGGACATTAGCTCTGATAGCTCATATTCTGAAAAAGAAAAAACCACTTCAAAATCAGTCGATTTTTACAAACTAACTCCCGACAATGAATCGTCAAAGCCTGTCAAGGCAAGAGAGAAATATAACGATTCGAATGGCGCTGAGGAGCAAACTGACGACACTGCGATACGTGACAGTGGAGTTTACTTGACTTTTGATAATGACGTTTGCATTAGGGAGTACCAAACTGGTGAGCTGTGAACTCATCAAAATTTGTTTAATTTATTTCTTGATATTTCTTTGTTTCTTGAATGTTCAGCCCTACCGTATTCACGTGTAGGCTATGCTGTCCGCAACAGATTCGCGAGAGCACCAAAACTCAAGNGTGACTGTGAATCTTGNCAATAGTTTGGTGATGTTATGCACGATGTAACCTTATTTTTAAAAGTTAAGACCGTTATATCTGCTTATTAAAAGTTGTACAATCAACACAACGCCCGTAGACATCGAGGTACAGTAACTGAACATCATTGCAGTTTGTCTTACTCGTTGAAGGTGGTAGAACAGAGGAAAGATAAGACATGGAAACGAGCACAAAAGCGCACAACATCAAAGAAGTAGGGATGCTTCCATATACTTGTATACTTGTACTGTCATAATGCCAAGTTTTCAAACTGCTTGCCAAGAGTGTGTGCATATTTCAACATTTTACTGTTTCCTCAAGATTATGCGATAAAGACAAGTTTTAAATTCACTTTTACTTTCACTGCGTGTAGAGCTATGCCGTTATGAATAAACACATTGCGTGCTTGCCTGCTGAGATGGCCGCGTAAGTCGATGATAACGGAAAAACTTCTTTGCTCGGCCTAACTTTGAACAACTCTGCTAATGCAACTGCCCATTCTCATGTACTCTTTGTGGCTTGTTCTGTAAACATATATGCAGAACGTGGAAGTAGCACTGCATCAAAGAAGACTAGTTGCCAAAGGCATTTTTGTGAGACTAAGCGGACCTGGTGCTACGCGACGCGCTCGTTTTCACGAGATGCCCGAACCGCATATGCGCAAACTGGTCGAAACAAAGTAACGACACAATGCGTATCACCTGATGGTCAACAAATCTACTTTTTTCAGTTCTGTGAAAGTTCTTAGTCTTCAACTTTATTCTTTAACACTTGGTTATGTTTGCAGAACTTAGGTATTTCAGACAAAAATTTTAAATTTGATGAAAATCGACAAATTCTGTATAGGAAAAAGTATTCACTGCTAAGGAGGAGCTGACAAAGGTTTCAGCCTCGGTGGAGAAAACAGCAGGAGGTTTTTTTCGATGCTGTTGATGAGGGAAAGAAGCAAAGCAACACTAAGCAGCGACATAAATATGATAAAATCAAAGAATTCGGTTTATTTTAAATCAGTGGTTCCCAAAGTGGGGGTAAATTACCCCCCAGGGGTAATATGCAATCCTTTGGGGGGTTATGCGGAACCAAAGCCACAATGTTGTTCTGTATTATGAGCGATCACAGCCAAATATTGAGGGTAATAAGACATAATCGCTACCTTGATTTGGGTAATGGCTCGAACATGTTTGGGAACCACTGTTTTAAATGAACGCAATAGCGTCCTGCTTATTTTACATTTCTAGCCACTGTTTGAAAGAAAGGATGGTGGACGAGGGCTTAAGGTGATGCATCGGTAAATACAATTGTTTCTATACATAAAGTTTGTTGCAGGATATCAGGAACCAAATGAGGGGTTGTAGTTCACAACAAATATCGCCCATACGCTCACTTTACCTGGATCCGCCCCTGGCGTAAGAGAAATTATCGCAGTTGAAAATTTGGGTTCAGCCACAATAACGTTAATCATGATATTGACTAGTACCCTCTGATTCGCGAAATATTAAAGCCAATACATTGAGCTGAGCAAATATCCAGCAGAAACATAAATAAAAAGCCACTTCAAACAGAACGGCGTACTGTGTCTCGCTGGTCGTGTGATCTGTAAACAGAAACGACCAAGATTTGAAGTATTTGCCATGTCAATCCATAAAATGGATACGTTGGTGCCGAAGCCCATACCACCTACGCACAACGACCTTTCGTTTGAAATTTACCAGAGCACGTGCCAAAGTTCAACAGACACAACGTGAAAACAATAAGAGGCACGTAACCATTCTTTGCAAAGTAATAAATTGATTGGAACCAGCAATAAGCAAGGTTGATTTATTTTGAAAATCAACTGATATACTCCCAAACGCCCATATGATGTACTCGTATATGGGTGCATTTTTTTGTTTACGCTAGCAACCGTGATGATGATTTTCTGCCTACAGAGTAACGACGCTTCTTTCCTCTGGGAACTTTGTCATTGATGCTGAAATGAAAAAGTTACACCGTAAAATTAACTATAACTCTGTTTTATTACAAAAACCCACAAGCCAATGCACGTATCTGTTGTCAGTCTACACTCAAAACCGTTTATTTTGTGAAGCTTGACACAGAGTACAGTATATATTACAGCAGCGAGGTTTTGCAGGTTTTTTTTCGTGTCCGTTATACAACAAGCAAGCCTCACATGCTGAGCAAATAAAAACTTGCTACCAGGAACAGAACCAACTATTGGTGTTTTCGCGACGAGATATGATTTGATTGTATGAAGAATTGAACGGAAGTCTAACAAGATGGGCAGGAGCAAAGCCGGGTGGATCCAGCCAATAAGGTTAGAGGGGGTGATTTCAGTATTATGTGGTAGTCAAATCTCATTACGGGTTCACTACTGTAAGAGAGATGAAGTATCGGATGGCAAAATGTCCTTATACCGCGAATGCTGTTTTCCGAATTATACAAAGTCATGGTGAACAAATTTACTTTCGTAGATTTTAAGGGGGGCTATAGCCCCAATCGATCGCTGGATCTGACCCTGGCATGAAGTGGGGTTAATAAACATGAAGAGGTCAAAATAGTTACTGTCTGAAAATATACCAGTTGCGCAAGGCATAACTTTTTACTGAATCTGGGGACAGAGGCAGTGGCGTATCTATGCAAACTGGCGCCCATGGCAAAATTCAAATATGCGTCCTTTCTATAATTTAAATATTAGATGTAGGCACAGATTTTACGAAAGATAAACAACGAACAAAAAATTTTTTTTTAAAACAGAAAAGAATTATGTCCCTTTTGGGCCTCGCCTTTTCAACATCACCGATATCTATCATTATATCTTGATACACCCCTCAAAAATTTATGCACACCACTGAGTGGGGCCCCGCACTTGCTAACGACGGCCCGCATATTTATAAAATGTAACCTTATTTGCGCACTAACAGTGGCTACGGATACGCCTCGCAAGGCGCGGTTCAAATAAAACGCTGTTTATTAGTTAAACCACGCCGGCGTTGTATCGTAGCGGATACGTTTAAAGTTTGCTATGCCAAAGGTTTTCGGTTCGGCTCTCACCTTGGTGACTTTGTTTTGGTACTAGTGGTTGCACGTTTCAATTCATGAGACCACTTTTTCTTTCCAAAACTTTAGGTTTAGGGTTTAGCGTTAGGGTAGAGTTAGGGTTACGTTTTAGGTTTAGGTTTACCTGAAAACCTCTTATTGCGCGAACAGGGTTACATTTTGTAAATATGCCGCCGGCCCTGCTTGTAATCAGTAGATTTTGTACTAGTTAGCCCTTGCAACCAGTAGATTTTGTTTCAGTCTGACTTGTCATATGACTCAATGTTTGCTCTCATGAGTTTCTACCCTTTCGTTGACATATGTGAACTTGTTGGTTTTCAGCATGTGATTATGATCATCAACTTCATGCAGTTCGTGGATTTCATCTCTTGTGGTTATAATTGGAGCACAAGATCAAGCGATATCTAGCATTGTCGTTGGATTGAAAAATTAATTTCAAACTGTTTAACAGAAATGGCTCAATTTTGAGGCATTTATCCACAGTAGCGTATAATATAGTGTTGTAAGTTTTACTAAGATAAATAAAGACAAGTTGTAACACGCAATTTGAGTTTATGGCAGGAATTGTTAGCTTAGGGGCAAAACTTGCTTCTCTGGCAACACCAGATTTTATCGACAAAAAATACACTGCCTTCCGAATATTTTGAGTCCTCTGCGATTATATAAATTACGGTAGTTGAGGGATTGTGTAATTTTGGCCATAACATTTTCAAAAAACAGCCATTTTGGCCATTTTCTATTAAGATTTTGGCCATAAGCTACGAAAAATATCTGTCAACCCTGGCATTGAACAACAGCAGCTTCAATCGTGATGTTTTTTTCCAGCCGATGACGTCAGTACTTGCTACTTAGTAGTCGTGTCCGCAGGTTCTCTTCCAAACATGATTAAGTGTGGCTTACATAAGAGGAAAAATCAATGAATGTAGTGACCTAGAAAGCACCCTCCCAGCTTTATAGAAAGTACATAAAAGTCAGGCGAAGGGATATCTCTAGATATATCCCTGGTCACCGTTTTCGTTTTATAGTTGTAACGCGTCAAGTAACCTCCTTGCGTTTCGACTTCAACAGTGTCCGAGTATCATGGATTTGTTCACTTAGTCAACTTATGTAGTGAACTTGGAGAGTGATGCAAACCTTGACGAAAACAAAAAATATGAAGATCAACAGCCAATCAGGCGGTGGTAGTTAGAAACTGCTTCACTTTGTGTTGCCTCAAAATGGAATTCTACAATTTCACTTTTTTCTCGGGATCAGAGTGCGTACAGAGGAGAAAACTGCCAAAAACATGAAAGTGGAAATTGAGCTCACGCATTTAAAGCAGACTAAAGAAGTTGATTGAATTTTTCGGTGTAAAGATGGTCCTTGTTTTTGCACGAGCACACACATATTTAGATAAAATAGTTGATTCCAGCACTTTTCAAGCAGTTATATCTCCCAAACTTACTTCGACGTTTGGATTAAGAGATGAGCAATGCGGTCAGGGTCCACAATTTTGATCTAAAATTACGAAGTCATTGGTTAAACATTAACATACAGTGCAAAGGTAAAAGCAGTTCCCTTCATACCATTGCAGATAATTCCAGCTTCTCTCAATGTACTTTAGTCCGACAAACTTCGTGTGTTGAACAAACAATACAGAAAACGCCGGATTGCCGTTGCAGACCTGTGTATAACTTTGTTTCTAAATTAACAGAAACGTCAAAAACTGAAACCAACTTATTTTCTTCGTTCAATTTTACAAAAGCAGCTCTGCTAATTGTTCAATATCCATTAAAAAACAACACTTTGAAAAAAATAAATTCAACATATTTGTTTGTAAGCCTATGTTTTGCTATAAATTAAAACTAATTTTTATACATTAATCTAGCGATAATTACAGTATCAACAAATTGGAACGTAAGAACTGTGAGTAGATCCAGGAAAACCGCTGCGTCGATGTATCAGTCGCCTAATACAGGATGTACAATATTCGGTAATAACGTGATACATGCCACTGCATCTCGTTTTTTAAACATCCGCGAACGTTTTGCAAAACATAGCCAGCGATTTCTTGGTTTTAGTTCATCGCTAGAAATATTTTTCATGGTTTCTTGAATGAGAGCACTTTTTCTGATGTTTCTTTAATTCTATGATTTGTACTCTACTTTTAGGTGTTTTCTATATGGCATATTGGTTTAGAATTTCGCAAGTCATCGCGAAAAAAGGGTTCTATTAAGATTTTGAAACAACTATTTGGTACCTGAGTTACCCCGGACTAGCAAAGAATGAAAGCATCAAACTATTCCTGAAAGGGATTTGCGGCTTTTAGCTGTTTTTCTTTGAAACAAGGGCGAGGCATGAAATTCTCAAATCTAATTGTTGGTGATGTACAAGATGCTCTGGAGATCATTAAGAGCTGGTTGCGACTTATGTTTAAAAAATTGCTTCCTGAATACTTCTGGCAAGGCCTTCCGCTTCAAGTTCGTTGCTGCCTCTGTCGCGCAAATCTCTCATTTCTTTCCATACCTGAGCCACACATCTGATACCGACTGTTTTGTTATGCTCACAGAAATTTGAACCGATATTCCCTTTTTTGTGCTTCAGATCGGAGTAGGCTACCTTCTAACAGTTGCTCTTAGTCTTTTCAAAAAGCCAAACGAACAGACACATGACAAGGAAGCAGTGTTGGCATTGAGAAAAAACAAACAAACTGTGTCTTGCTCATGCTTCCAGATTCGTTCTGCGGTAAAGGTTTTCTACCAGAATAGCATATTTCTAAACTCTTTCAGAAATTAAATGTAAATTAATAACTAGATAGTTAGATGACCTTCAAATCAAGTAGTGACTTTTCATATGATATTCGCGTAGAATTCATCTCTAAGAGGTTGTACAGGGCAAGTTCATTTGGACTTTTACAAAGTAACAATGCACTTTACATCTGTCAGAACATAAACTGGTAATTATCATATGTTTAAAAGAAACATAACAGGCAACAGAAGTAAAATAAGAGAACGAATCTACCAAGACCAATCCCACGAACTGATCACACGCAGTGCAAGGAATGATGCCATTAATCACACACTCGTTGAGCGATAGAACACGTTTGATTGCGATATTTCTTAAATACCCGATACAACTTCAATATCTGAAAAAACGCGATGATGTGTATACTTCATTCATTATTATCATGAAGGATAAAGCTGAAGGCAAGTTTGAAATGCTGTTCACGAGGAATTTTTGTGAGCCCATCCAAAGTTTGTTACAGTACTGCATATACGATCTATTACTTTCATAGCCGGCAAGCACAATTTGGCAGCTTTGTGAAAACCAGAGCGGACCCGCAGTCACTTTTTGGCCTGAAACCTGGAGTGAAAAGGTTCTATAAGTTTCATTTCATTTTGACATCATTAGGCTCATTTTTTCTACCATGTGAAAAGTATTGCTGTAACTAAGGTCCCCCAGTAAGGTTGCAGCACAAGTGACGGTGCTACCCTTATAAACCTGTACCAGCAGTGTTCGTATTAGAGTCCTGCGCGAATTGAAATTTTTGTCCGCTCTCGCTCCGCACCCGCAAAATTTAAACCTGTCCAGCATTCACAGGAATTTGATAAATCTTTCCCGCTCCCGCCCCACACCTGCAGACTTCCAACCCGCATCCGACCCGCATGCCTTCCCAACCCGTAATAGCTTACTTTCTGAAGTGGGAAGATCTTCCGATTCCTATTTACAGATGACTTGATGGACAATGTGTACCAAGCAGTTATGCAGATGTGGTCTGAAACGTGGTTTTACAATCAATTTCCCAAATTGCAGTAGGTGAAGAGTAATTGAATAGCACCTGTTCGGCTTGAAAATATCCGTTAACTTCATATCGTTTTTCTTCTCTAAAATCGCTTAATTTGAAATAGCAATTGAATTAACTAAATATAAATATTTTTTGCTAAATACAAATTTAACTAAATAACTAAATGTAATTAAATATAAATAAGAAAAAGAGACCAATCGGATTTATCAGTCTATCAGTCTTCTACTTCTCATTTAGGCAACTTGTCCTACTGGACTTAGAATTAGTAACATAAGTCCAGGGCCGGATTCACCTATAGGCTATATAGGTTAAGCCTAGGGCCTCGAGATCCAAGGGGGCCTCCAGCAAACTGCGGAACGCATCGAGTCAATTGCCGGTATATGATCAGTTCGACAATTATTCGTCAAAATTTTATGCCTTAATTATTCGTGAAATTTAGTTTTTTTCTCCTATTCACATTTCGTGTTGATAACGCCAGGGTCTTCCAACGAGTTTCCATTAATCTCAATATGACCGTTGGCCAAGCCACATGCCGACTATTGTGTCGATATACTCAAAGCACGTTGGCTGCGTCCTGCATTTTCTGAATCGTACCGATTGTTACGTGTGAATCAGGCGAAAGAACTTATGACTGTTCGTGTTTTAAATGCACCTGATCAAAGCTTAAAAGTTGCACTGCAGATAAGAAAGTCTGTGTTTACTGCAACCTACACGTTGTGTAGGGCTAGCAGCATTATGCTACAGTATAAAGCATAGTTGCTTCTTCTGAACAATACTGCAGTGTTGTTAGCGTTTCTATTACGTGAAGCGCCTTTGATATTTTTAGATGCGATTTTTTCAATGTAAATTTACTTTTACAAAGTCATTCAGAAATCAGATTGCTATTGAGTACTTGCGCAAGCCTGCACTTCTCCCATGCTAAGCAAATCAGAGAAGATCTTGATGAGCTTGAATAGCAAGCAAGAGCCACTTTGCCAACTGGCAACCACAGAACTCTTACCCCAAGGAGACAAAGAAAAGGGTAACACCAAGAAAATAACAAAATCGCTTTTGGGACTGATGCCTTACAGTAGTAGTCATAAGCGTACGCCATGGGGATGCAGGTGTCGGGCAAAAATTTTGAACATTTGGGCAAACTATACAGCTACATTCACATTTAACTGAGGCAGTGTCTGTGTTGCCACAGTTCATGTTCGTGGGTAACAAGGATGTATCACCCAACATACCCTTGGGCAACAACAAGAATTACCCTAAATACTCTGAAGTTACCCTAAGTGGGGTTCTTGCAATTGGGGTAAAAACATCTTTGGTTTTGGGAAATTACCATGCAATATCTCACCTGATTTGGGCAAAGGTCAAAGTTGCCCTTGATTTTGGGGTATTTTTCCAAGTGAATTACCTCAATTCTTAAAAAATGACCCACTTTTTTACAGTGCATCAATGCCAAAAGCTTTGTTGAGACTATTTTGCCATTTTTGGCCTCTAATGGCAAAATAGACACTGCCTGATGGCAAGATAGTCACTTACTTTAAGTGAACTAGGATCGTTTGGGAATCCCAACAGCCTTCATCAAATTTTGGCTAATTAAAAACGTCATTCTGGTTTTGGGTAAAATTAGAAACATTTGGGTAAATTCGGAGCATTTTAGGTATGGTACAACGGCTTCAATTAAATCTGGGCGAATGAGAGAAGTTTTATACAAATTAGGGTGGAATTAAAAACATTTAGGCTACATAAATTGGAAATAACTGGATAAAGTCCATCAGCCAAATCAAATTTGCAATTTGTAACAGCTTCATTCAATTGTGGGTAACTTTAAACAGTCATATTCAAAGTTGGGCTATATAGAAAAGCTACATTGAAATTCGAATACATTTGTAAACATCTAAGTGAACTATAAAAGCTTTAATCAAATGTAGATGAAATTATAATCATTCGGGTAAATTTCAAGAAATTCAATCATATTTGGGTAATTGAAACAGTTTCATTCAAACTTGCGTACTATGGGAAGGATCTGGGTAAAGTAAGAGGTTCATTCAGATTTGCATGTTACAAAACATTAGGGTAAATTGCAACAGCCCAAATCAAATTTGGGCTAATTGAAACAACCTCATTCAAATTTGGGTAGACCTCGAAGTATTTTAAAATTAGGAACATGTGGTGGTAGCCCACCATTCTAACTAACCATAACTTTTGTGAACATCAAATTGGTGGTGCTGGTAAGTGCTTTTTAGTTATAATAGCAAAAATGTAGCTGTAAAAGATGAAGTTGATACTGTGAAGTTTTCATATTTCAGGTTTGTTGCATGCTGTGAAATTTTCAAGGCTCCATTTTTGGCTGTTATGCTTTTATAGGCCTACTTAGTTAAAGCAGCTGTGAATTGCTTTCTTACAAATAATAATGCAGGTTTGATTCAATACTGTGAAGTCATCATTGTTGGAAGTAGTACTTAATCAAATATGCAGCTACAAATTGTTTTGTGGTAATCATGTGGTGTAGTTGTGATATGATAGTGTAAAGTTTTCGTGTTTCAAATTTGCTTGATGTTGTGGGATTTACAAGTGTGAATCTGTTGCTGTGAAATATTCATACAACTACAAGTAACCAAGTAAATGCAGCCGCAATATTTTGTGTGGTAGTATTGTAGCTGTGATTTCATACTGTTTAGGTTTTCGTATTTTCCNTTGGTTTCATGTAATAAATTTCACATGTTGCATCCTGCCATAATGTTTCAATTTGATGCTGTAAAGTGAAGTTTTTATGAACAATGGCAACTGTACTATCTATTGCACAGAATAATTCATTAATGTAGTCCAGTGAAGCGCTGCTATTGTTATAAAATAATCTTGTTGAGGTTATAAGTCATTTATCATTGGAAATTTGCTTTTGTACACATTCCTTGGTAGTTGATCATGTAGACTGCAGTATTGATGTTTGAATCAGTTCCATATTGCTATTTCCTCTTGGCATGCTGTGTTTAGTCACGTGCACATTGAACTGTCTAAACTGGAGTGTTTTTTTTGGTTTTGATAACGTGACTTTAAAAGTTTGTGAAGTCTTGATTAGAAGCTGTAGGCCCAATGTAAACTAATGATTGCTAGTTGTGGGCATAAGGCTTTGATCCCCATAGTGACACACTCTTTTCAAGAATGCATTATTTACCTCGTTATTTATATGATTTGGTAAATATAGAGGTGCATAAACAATGGTAATTTCAAACTCAGGCTGAGAAATCTACCAGCTTGTAATTCATCAACAAGATGGAGATACCCACATCAACAAACTTGCATTGCAATACGTTGCCGCCTTGAAATTAATTTGTACATGAAAAATTTCAGGAGCACGACTCAATGCACAAATTGATTTGTCACTGATATTTGACGATTGCATGGTAATTAGACATGCAGACACCTTGGTTTGCTTACAGTGGCACACTTCAGTCTTAACATTAAGACTTTTTATACGCTATTTGGAAAAAACAAGATCACATTTGGGTAAAATTTTTTTGCACCCCCAAAAGTCGGCACCCCCGTACACCTATGGTAGTAGTTCGTAGTTTATCCAACACTGCGGACCCTTATTTCTTAGCTTGATGGTTACTACAGCAACTGCTCAGGAGGAAGGTCTTTTCAAGATTCAGAAGAATTAAAACTGAATTAAAGGGTCGCAATGTTCCAAGAGAGGTTGCCCGCACGAAGCATTCGGTGCATTGAAAGTGCCAAACTTCGACAAACAAATTTTAATGAATTCCTAGATGATTTTGTTATGAAGAACGCCAGGACAAAGCCTTTTTTAATTGTTTACTTTGCTCTGTTAGGTCTTACTTGATTCGGTGATTGCAGCATTTTGTACGTTTTTCTATAATGACAGCAATGAGGGAAGTTTATAACACTCCCATCTCCATGGGGAGCATTGGTGGGCTCGCTCAGCCCTTCCAAATTGAAATATGAAAAGCTATAATCAGTGGAGATTTTAACAAATTTGCAGAATGACAAGTCCCGTTGCACAAATGTAAAGCCCCCTATAGTGAAGTTGATTCTTAGCATTCTGAGAAAGCAACAAGCGCGCGAATCGTGAACCTCCCAGTTGCAACCATCTGGATGCGTTTTGCTTGACGTGTTTTGTTCGTGTGTGTGAGACTTTTACATCCGTGCTAAGCGAGTCGTAACGTGGTCCAAACGTTGTGCTTTTATTTCTTTATGCCGCCAAACGTATGTGCAAGGTGTTTGTTTTTTTAGCATACAAGAAAAATCAAATGTGCAACTAATTAAACCGTAGGCCATGTGTTGTGTCAGATATTTAGCCATGGCATTTCCGCTTGATTTGCCTGCAAAAGTTGATAATCCTGTTCCCGCCAGCCAAGTACGATTTCAACAATTCCGTGTCATTGAACGCTTTTGCGTCGAAGGCAGCAACAAGCGCAGTGATCGTGGGGCACTCTAGTAATGATTTAGAATTTTTTATTGACCG
>JGI24158J21664_10008007_pt1 | contig 14048 bp, 6 predicted proteins | sample Ectturendosymbi3_FD_21664 | JGI IMG/M metagenome (IMG submission 21664) | reverse complement strand
GTCGGTGCTTGGGTTTTCACCCTCTGTTTCGTCATCGTTTCCTGGTCGTGTTTGACCTTATCTAATTTTAGCTACTTGTCTTGTGACTTCTGCTGACGTTTGGTGACGTTGTCTCTGGGGTGATTTGACGTTAGTGTCCTAGGATAGCCGTTTTCAGTCAAGTCAGCTGATTAGTAATCAGTTTTGATTGGTTGTGGTCTTATGTCTTTGATCTGGCTAACTCAGATTGCAAACTTGCCTGTAACAAAGGGGAGGCGAGCGAGGCACTTGCCTCGGGCTCCCCTTGAGGTGTTATGTGTGTAAATTTTCCTTATTTTTGGTGAAAAACGTATTATTCACTCATATAATATACTACAAAACAGATCATTTGTAAGTACTCTGCTTTCAAAGGGCCCCCCTACAGAAAATGTAATGTGTTGGTAGGCTACTTCGTTTTCAAAGTGTTACAGGCAAGTTTTGCCTGAACAATGAATCCTTGTATATAAAATCAACTCTACGGGAAAGCCAAGAAGCCAGACAAAGTAACAACAGCGACAAAATATGACAGCCCATAAAAACTGATTGTCAAACCGTTGCCAAGGCAATAGAACCTGAGAAGCTGTTATCCAAGGACAATAACCTCAAGTCACCCCAGGGAAAATCACAGTGAAATATCAACAGAAAGCACATGATGATTACTTAATGGACAATCATGACAGGAAATGCATGTGACAGGAAACGGAACATAAACTGAAGTCCAGAGGGTGAAACCTCAAGCATCAACAAACTCCCGAAGCTTCCAGAAACTATTTGAACTGGCCAATCAAAAAAAGCCTTACCAAAGGGCAGCCAATCAAAGCTCATGAAATAAAGAGGTGTTAACAAACTCTGAAGCAACACTCCACTATAAATACGGCTGAATTTGGACATAAAGTCAGTCTTCGGAATAAGACTCTCCCTGCCAATAAGTCAAGTGAATGAGGCAGAAGACTACTGTAGGTCAGTGCCGCAATAGGCAAAATTGGCTTGCCCGGATGAATCCCTATCTGGCTAATCCAGAAAAGTTGGCTTGTCCGAACGAAACCCTGTCAAACAAGATAAAGTACTTGTTTGTGTGTTTATTTATATGTTTTGATTAAATTACTGTTGTAAGGCTCTGAATTGTGTCAACTGATTTCTGATTCCTCTGCGAATCAAAACCTGTGGATTACAAACATACTCGATCGAATGTAACAGTGGATATACGTGGATTAATGGATATTTCCTGCACGAATGTGGACTACCTTTTTCTCAGAAAGAATCGTGACTAGTCAGGTTTGAATTGTCAGTCAGTGAACAGTGCCGAAAGAGTCAGATAGATTGTATGATTTCGTAAGTAAAGTAGTTGAATACGCAATTGTTGAAAGGAATTACTTTTGAATGAAATATGTGATATTTCATATGATATATTTGTATGCATATATAATTCTGTGCTCGAGGTACAATATTGATAGAGTAAAAATAGCAGAAAGACAGAATTTATGCACATAGTGAAAAATGCTTGAATGGGGGAGCTGTTCTATATAGATCATTGATCTCCCTATCGCACACTATGGAGTCAGTAATAGAAAATGAAAGATACGTAAGTGTGAGTTGTCTCTTGTCGAGAAGTGTATGAACAATATTGGATATTATGAATTGGTGAGTACCATTGATGTTTTATTTTCTATTTGCTCATTACTGTTTGATAAAGTGTAAAATATACAATATTACTTTCTGATAATTTAACTGGTATGAGAAGTTTAGGAGAAACTACTTAGGATTTGGATAAACGGGTTGTTAAGCAGAATTTCTCTGTGATAACGATCCATGATCGAGTAAGTAGGACCCACGTATAAATTTAGTAAACTACTGGATCTAAAGCGTGGCCATGCCACCCCCGCCGGTCGTATGACATCGCTTACATTTTGCCGCCCTATCGTGGTTTGTTTTCAAAAATAACATATTGAAAACTTTTATGAATAATCGCTACAGTTTGGCACCCAACGTGATTAGTTTTTTTATGTATACATAAATTTTCTAAAAGTTTTAAGTGCCGAAGCAACATTCGGCACCCACGGTGACTTGTTTAAAATAAAAAAGTTTTTCAATACAGTTACACAATATTCTTAGGCGCTGCGTTAATGTACGCACCAACATAACACTTCAACGTTTAAACCTTGGATTAATTTTTAACATAGCACCTTCTACATTTTTGTACACCTCGAGGTAACCTTTGACACACAAAGTTAATTGTTTTAAAAATTAGACATATAAATGAATTTTTTTTACACGTTACAATACACTTAATAACGGCTTGTTTTCAACTTAGCTTTCACATAATTTTAAGGACCCAATTTTACAATTTAACACTTAGAGTGTGTTCATGTATTCCGCAATATTCGCAAAAACTGCGTGACTGCAAATCTTTTTGCGACATAAAATATAACTTTTTAAATAACAATCACAATTTTTCGCACACCCCAAGGTAATATTTAGGTGTTTATTAGCGAGTTGGTTTTAATCCTTATGTGCCATTGCAATGATTTCATACTCAAATTGGCTTGTTGCAACCTTAGGGAAATGTTTTGCTAATTATTGGTCTCAGTCAATTAGTTTTTCTCTTCGCCGTTGGAGGCTTAGGCCCCCTTCCACTTCCACCTTGAGATGCCTTACATAAGTGTGCAATGCACCTTATGTGACGCCGTAGCCGAGCTACACTGGGGTGAGGTCATTTTCATCGTTTCTACATGCGTGAATACTTTAGTGTTCACCCATATCCTGCTTGGCATGTCGATCACATCTCTTTGTGAAACGCTTGGGTCGAACCCAGCTCTGCAGTATTCACAAAAATACTTTGATTCCTCTTCGAATCAACCCCTCTTGACTGAGATCACGTTTGAGTAATCATAAACTACAGCTAATGTTTTATGGTTGCAACGCTTAAATTGTACGGGTGACTGAGACAGAACGATGGTTGTTTTAAGCCGACTTTGGCAACTTCGCTCTAAACAGAGTTAATTTAGCCTGAGGCGACTCTTGCTTTGGTGTCAACTGTTAGCCGGAACTAGAAGTGGAGATGTTTTTGCTAATTATGTAATAAGTTTTGTAACTTCGATTTTTACATGTAAAACTTAACACGACGTTTTGGTTTCTGATTCATTTGTCGCGGTTAAACCTACGCAACTTTTTATTGCGGTTGGGAGGTTTCTTACTCTCCCTGAAAGTTTATTAGTATTAATGCATAACTCACATGTTAGCATTGCCTTCAGGCGATGGGACTGCAGATACGCAGTGTTGTGTGGAATTGATTACATATTTGGTATTGGTTGTTGAATTTTTATTTCTTTCACTTGTGGAGTAAGATCACTTGAATATTAACACATATCAAACCTCACTCACAAACTATTTTTTTAATAAAAATTTTTTACTACAAAAAAGGATTCTTTTGAATGTGACTATTACCTATGTATGATGCATAGTTTCTACTACTCAACGTATGCTTATTTTTTACAGGCTATGCCTTCTCGACGTGAGCAACCTCACTACGATCCTCACAAGTTAGAATGTTTATCATATCTAATATTCGATCCTTTTCTAAGGCCAATCACTTGACATAATAAGAGACAGCAAATATTTAAAATTAACATAAAATGACTCCGAAATGGGTAAACATGGTAATTTCATTTGTGCTATTCCTTGCTTTATACAGAATAAGGAAGGTTTTAACATTTTGTTACTAAAAGTTATAAATTCCTTGTAAATGTGTTTAAACTATAGATATATTATAACTACTAACAATAGCAAATTTTGACATTGCACTGGAGCCTTACACAATTTTAACGACACCGATATTTCAATAGATGCTTACTCGCAGTTTGTTTTCAATAAAATACTTCTGTTACCTTTCAAGAACTGACACTTCGCTTATAAATTCATATTCAATGTTGATACAAAAAAACAATAACCATACTACAAATTTCGATAAGATGATAAAGCACTATTCAAACGTTAGCACATAAAGTAAATATGGTTCGTGGCTCCCCGACATTTTTTTCGTGAGTCGTTCTTGTTCAGCGGTGCAGCTGTTCTCTGCGCTGTGACGCATTCCATGAGTATTTTCATAACAGAATCATTTATTGCTATCAGTTCGCATTTTATGCTGAACATAGGGGTTGCATTTTTTCTTGCACATATTATCTAGGCCAATCAGCCTTATACTTCGTGGTTTGTTTTTAATAAATTATTTTCAAAATTTTCACGCGCCAACACAACATTTTGTCACCCAATGTGGTTTAAAAATAAAATATTTTATTTACTCAATTTCAACAACCGCCGACGTTACATTTGACGCACAACGTGGATTAACACCCTTTCAATGTGCTCAAAATATTGATCTACTGTCAGCAGTAAGAACCACAAAATTCAGAATTTACTGCCTCACATCATTCTAAAAAGGTGCCATCTTAACACTTGCCGCTCAATTCGCTGTTTAAAAATTTCTTCATATTTTTATTGGCTTTACTATTTGATTGAAAACTACTGAGTGCCGACGTAGCATCTGATATCAGACGCAGTTTCAAAACAACATGCTTCATTAAATTCGCCTCAATAGACGCCGGCCTAACCTCTGGCGCACAAAGTAGACCACTAGCTAGCCATACAAAATCATAAATTAGCTAATCGCTAAAGTAACATACAAATAAAGCTTCATATTTTTAAGTCCTAATAATTATTTCCTCAAATTTTCATTTACCGATAACGTTACACTCGCGCTTAAATAAAACTCAAAACGTATCAACTCTAATCATTATATTTAGTAAACTACACTAAAGGTGAAAGCAACATTTTGCTTTCAAAGTAGTTCAAAATCATTGCTCTGTATCTACTGGTTTTGCCAATTTTGTCCATTGTCCTTCACTGGACGCCGACTTAACCTTTTCACGCCCTATCGTGGATAAAATCTTTAGTACTGCCCACTAATCATATCAATAAAAATAATATAATTCAAGCTATTTAATAAGATGTGAATACGACATCAGACGACTAACGCGGTTTAAAATTTATCTCAAATTTTCATTGAGTTTAGGATGCATATTCGTGAACTCTAACCGATATCAACGTAACCTGCAACACTGATAAAAAGTCCAGAACATTTGCACGGCAACCATTTCCTTCAAAGGATATTTCATTACTTTCACTCCTATAGGCGCCAGAGTTATCTGAGACCATTAACTCGATGTTTCACATTTGCGTGGGGTCAGACTCTTATTCTTTGATACTACGGTTTCCACAATATCCTTCTTGTTCTTTACTCACCGCAGATAAATACTATAACCCACAAAGCAGACTACAAAAATAAAGGTCCTTCCTTCTCGACATGCCTTATTTCTCCACACACAAATCTACTCACGTTCACTAAACTGTAATCCGCTCGTTCTCGATTTTCATAAAAAGCGAAAATTTATAGATTGGTTGCGCTACCAGGTAGTCAGCAAGAAGAAATGATACTTATATTATGTATACTGAAACACATAAACCTAGTAATCGCACACCGCGAAGACTAATTGCGAAAGAATTAAGCGAATTGTTTTTCGAAAAAACGGACAGTGACAATAAAGGTGCTTCAGAAAAAAACACATACTAGTTTTCAAGCGGCCTCGCGAAGCTACTTGTCAAAACATATATCTGAAGAGATAAGCCGCTTCACGACAAAACAACACGAACGGGAAACTGGCCCCCTCTCTCCGCGAAAGTTTAGGCTACGCCTCAAGCTAACATTCAGCGAAACATCAGCAATTCTTGACACGCTCACTCAACATTTTCTACTTAGGAAAGTCATTCCTCGACGGCAGACTTCATGCAATTTACCCGTTCCAATATACTTAAATTTACAGGATTTTCTCCGCATTTTTTTTCAACTACAAAATAGTTGCGGCATGTCGCTTATTCATTGGAAAACGGCAAGAGCTGAGGTCTCCTCTGTAGCTGTGGAGCGACCGACGGTGTTTGGAGGGTTTCCGTTGTCTAATTTGGCTGAAGCCTTTACCCTTAGTGGATCGGTGGAGGAACGTGTCCTGTGCGGAATCCGAGCTGTGCTGCACATCGCAAATGTGGAAAGCAATCCAATAGCTTACCTGCTTTATCAAAGAGTTGACACTGGCTTGATGATTATCAATTTAGATGGATGCGAGTTAGTAGCAATAAATTCTTCACCAGATACCATTTTGGATTGTCAGATCACCGAAATCCCTTATCAACTTTTATTTGTAAGAACTATGGATGCCCTCCAAAACGCTGTCTCAAGAGCAGCAGTTATGATAGCCAGTTAACACCGTTTGCCAATCTGTGCAGTGGGATAGCAATAGATCCCTTGAGCTGTCACCACTGTTTCTCCAACAATGAATCTTTAACCCAACTCCGACGCTGCAGCTGGAATTTCATACTCGCACGAGTTCAACACATCCCACCCCACATACGCAATTTTCTAAGGGCAGATCTAGCCACAGAAGCTGCAACGTCCCTTCCCTCTTTAGAAAACACTCACTCAGTACAATGAATAGAACAAACAACCAACAAGCTTCTACCGCTGAACAGGTCACAGTTGACCCACTTTCACAGTATTCCCTTTCTAGAAAATAATATGCTTTTTGAAAAAACTAAATTCTTAACAAACCTAACAATTTTTTTCAGACGTTTATAAAATACAGTTTGACAACTGTCCACAGATAAACATTTTTTTGACATAATGTCTATAGGATTATTGAAAAAACAAATTATGGTACGTCCATCCCTTATGGATACTCTTCACACTCCAGTCAACCAAATGGCAATCGTCCACTTGTCATCTCTATTTGGCTAGAAACGCCTACTTAGATNACATAGCTGCAAACTTTACTTTAGATATATCTGCATTGCNTCCCGTGTCTTCATATTTGGGCCATAACGCAAGACGGTGTCCCCAGAAAATATAAGCTTTTATAGACGTCGACTCATCGGAGCTCGCAAGACCGTCAAGACCAACAACTTGACATTTACACAGACATTCTCCTCTATCAGGGCTTAGTCTACATCACCACAATTTTTGTCCTCTAGTGCGACAGCGAGTTGTCGGAAAATTTATCACGACTTGGTACATACGCCTGACAAGATTCTAGCCCCCTTAGTAGCGAACAGTGATCACCAGCACAGCTAACGACCTTCACACGTTAACGCAGTTTTCAGACACAAAAACGTTGATGAACCAAGCAAGCACAATGCAGCCAGAAAAAGCCGGAAATATACCAAAACAAAACGTGATCCCTCGTTCCTTAGCGCTTCAAAACAATACCAAGTTGAAAGCCAATCCCAAGCAAGTTTACAAAAAAAGCACTATACCTGCAGCCTAATCCACTTATTTTCATAAGGTCCTTCACTACAGCTTTCTAGCGAATAAACTTTAAAGGTTTATATTAATTGCAAATTTTAAATAACACATAAAACAGTAAAAATAGCGTTGCTACTACATTTTTCTATAAAGACCTTCGACCACAACAACAGTGTTCTGCAAGGCACATCAAGCCATACTTCAAACGAGACTTCCTTTCCCGTTACAATTAGCACACTTGACGTGCTAAACACTGGACTCATAAGCAAGTCCAGCCATTTTTCACACTTTTTTCTCGCTAGTGCTACCTGCTTTAAATCCACCAATCTGAATCGAACGTTTCTCCTTCGATGCTAATTACTCTGAAAGAAAATCAAACATTAGTCTGAACGCAACCCTATATTACGAAAGAACAGCATACCACACCATAGCATGCATGATACAGCAACCTCTAAATTTTATATTTAGGTAAACTTCCTTATTTCTTCTAATGTTTTTGGACCAGTAATGCCACATGTGCTACAACAATTCATTCCTTCAACAATCCGCTTAAAGTGTGCAGCATTTCTTCAAGTTGCAGCCACATATATTAGCAATATGCATACGACACATACCGCAGGTTTTCTGAAAATCATCTGCTAAATCTGCGTTGGCATACGCCTTCCTCTATCAAAACGGCATTGACATCCTAACGTTCGCAGTGTCATGTTTTTGATTTCTGGGACCAAACTTTCACTTCTTGCACTATTAATTTTTTTTCAAACTACTTCCAATGAACTCCTTTACACTAAAATAGGTACGCGTATATAATCAGCACGTAAGGCGCGACAAATAACAATACGTTTTTTACTCACCAAGCTCAAACCTACATTTTGGAAGCTTATACAACGAGAGCTTCAACGTTTGTTTAGTGCTACGTAAACACCCGATTTTTGTTCGTATATTCTTGGAAAGATTTCTATAGCATACAAATTCATTTTTTTCGATTTTCTGAGTTCTCGGGAAAATATCAATTGCAAGAGTCATCTATAGGTCTTAAAGGCTACATAAAAGTTTTTTTCAAATTTGCTCATTATTTTGATGCGCTATAAATCAAGTCTATTTTTTTCAACCACCCACCAACTTCATGATAGGCGAAATGACGACCGCCTATACTAGTTTTTTAAAGAAAACAATAGCTGTGATATGAATACATATGTCAACAATTCGCAGACAGTTGTCAAATGTTCGAGATTGCAAGTAGAATCACTTATTGCTGCAGTGTTACAGTGTTGTTGTATGCATGAGTCATAAATTTTTTACGATTTCGCAATTTTTTATGTTGGCAGTATAGAGTAGACATTGGCCGAGTCACTTCAGCAAGGCCATGCGTAGTGGCAGAGCAGAGACATTTCCTTATTTCATACTTTAAATAGGCCTCACATTACCATAGAGACATAGTTGACCAAATTTGCCAACACAGTGGCTAAGTACCCTCAGTCAGATCACATGAAATGCTGAGAAGGTTAGTTCTAAATCTTAGTGCTGTGATATCTGATCACTTGCTCCGTTGCATATTTTGCATTGTTCTGAGATTGACATTGAGAGTACAGCAAAATTTGAGAAGACACCTTCCAATTTTCACCACCTTAATTTCAATTTGGTTACTAGCCTAGAATTTTCAGAAAACGTCCCTATCCGAAGAATGATTTAGCATACTTTTCCACTGTTTCTAAAAATATTTTTTAGCGAATTCGGCACGAGGATAAAAGCGCTAAGGGAGATCTTTCCATGGTAATCTTGAGAATCTCCTGGCCACCCCCTGGTCGAGTTTATGACAAAACCACAGCTAGGTTACCTTTTACAAACGCTCACAAGCCACCGGACACGTCCACAACGTTAGCAAAAAGTTCAGTTAATATTATTTTTCACCACAGACCCGTTTTAGACAAACAGCGAAATTAAATAAAAAAACGTCCAAACGTCTCACTGGGAAAGAAACGTATCTATGCCTTTTTATACACTTGCTTTTATCCTAGGAATAATTAAATGACTACTTATATTAAATAATCATTTCAGTTTTCAATTTACAAATCTCAAGGTTCTTATTCTTTAACAACTATTTTGCCAGTTTAGTTACACTAGAAACAAACAAAGGAAATTTCACCAAAATTCCAATCTAGTTTCACTTCTTGAAAAATTTTTCGCATAAATCACCCACACTAACTATCAAACACTGGCAACATCCATCCAAATCCTTTGACAGATCAAAGAATCTGTTCAATCTGTAAACTATTCTACTAAAACTCAGATAGTAAGCCTAAAATACATCTTTTCATACATTACACTTTTTATTCAACTTACAGCATTTTCATTGCAGCTAGTAAATAGCTGCATTACGGCTAGGAAATAGAATAAATGCCGAAACCGAAACCCTTCAAGCAATTTGTTAGACAAAGAAAGGTGAAAGAATTTCTGTCATCTCTGCCTCATCCATTCCCAGAGGACATAAATCGATTGGTCAATCAGCAACAAGCAAGTGCAATCAACGCACAGAAACCGGCTCAAGATCCACAAGAAAATGTTCAAAAAGACACAAAAGATACACAAGCGTTTGAACAGGCAGTTGGACTAACACACAAACATATGGTTTCAAATTTACCGACAAAAACGAACCAAATTCCAGCGATTTCACCGACAGCACACTTATCCCAACAATTAAAGGATATACAATACAAATTGAACAACATAACAATTGGAAAAGTCAGCGAAAACATCACCGACCAGGTCATTGGTCGAACACGACGACCAGAAACAGGATACCAGCCCTGTATAAAGCAAAGGCGTCATCAACTTCGTCTTTGTTACAAATGCCGACAAGCGAGTCATTTCAAAAAAAATCGTCCGAGAATCACAGAGCACAACATCGATCCAACAAAAATTAACTATGAGTTAAGGAAATCGTACGGCAATACATTTGGGGAAGCACTTTGAAACAATTCCCATGTGAATAACCTTTTTCTATGTGGACAATTTGTTTCTATGTGAACAATTGGTTTCTAAGTGTACAATCGTAACCTGTGTCGGCAAACCGCTTGATGTCAACAAGTGCAACATGAAACCAAAAATATATATGTCCACTAATTGGAATACAGCACACACGCTTCTACAAGAATTCACCAGAGACAAAATATAATGTCCTAGTTTTACAAGGGGATATTCCGAACGTTTGACAGAAACTAATCTTCTATAATCCCAGACATAGAAAGAAGTATCCAACCTATTTCTCATTCACACCTCCACCTTTACCAGCTGTCAACTAAATATTCAGAGAGAGCAATCAACAAGCATCGCCACGTTATATGAAGACTGTCATTTCACTGACTTCAACCGCAAAGCTACACCCACTTAACATAGCTACATATGCTGACTATTGACACAATAGTAAAAGGTCAGCGGCTCATACCCCTCAATTTTAACAAAACTTTGAGACACCTACATTTTTCCTTTAAATTGTTTACACATGTGCAATTCTTCCTTTTCATATTTTTCAGAATATAGCTTTAACAAAACATGGCTAATCCAAATTTTGATACTGAGATTTCCAACCTTGAACAAACTCCTACTGACGAATCCATGGAGGTTCTCACACCCTTGATGGCAGACCCGAAAGGGGTACAGGACAATACCACTGACCTGACACAGGCAACACCAAAAGCAGAAGCGTCAAACCACCAAAAATATAATGATCAATGGTCAACATGTGAGGAACTACACACAATCAAGGAGACCTTACATAAAATGAATAAAAAGCTACACCACATTCACACAGCTCTGGGGAAAGTCAGCAAACATATACACTTGCGAAATCAGTTGCAACCGTCAATACACGACTTCGTCACTAAACGCACCTGTTATAACTGTGGGAAAGTAGGGCACCTTGTACGCAACTGCAGAACAACTAAAGTTTCTTTCGATCCGACCCCGAGAAACGCACATAAACCGCGATCCAAAAATCGCCAATTTTTAGACATCACCAATCGAATGATGGCGCAGTCCATTAATTCCCCACAACAAAGTGACTTCAGACCGCAGGAACTTCGGACCAACGGGTCAAACTCTTCGCAAGACACTTTTCAAAACAAGTCACCGAACAAAGTACAAAGAGATAGAAGATGCCACATTCCAATTTCAAGTAAGAACACAGTTGTCAGTAGTGCTCCTACGATTAAGTTTGTATAATTACATTAATTTTCGAGTATGTGAATGCAACAATGCTTGCAGAGTGAATAACATAAAGCCAATGCCAAGCAGCACTCACATACAACACTTTTAGCAAAATTTATTGTTTATTTTTTTTTGCACAGTTATCACACGAAGCGTTAACTTGACTACTTGACCCTCACGCGGCACATTTTTCTATCTACTTTTCACCTATCTTTTTCTCTATCTCCTACTTTTGTTCCTTTCTTGTGAGCTTCAGTCGGTCAGTTTTCGCTAATAGGATTTTTTAGTTAGAAGTCATGAGATTATGAAAACGAAATTTTCTGAGCGAAGGATACCAACTAATTGCCTCCCTGAAGTTTAACTTGACCAGCTTACACTAAAAAAGTGGAAATAACACGAAAACAGTGCAAGCTCCTGTGATTAAGATATTGCGAGTATATGAGTGCCCCAATGCTTGCTGAGCGAATAACTTAAAGCTAATGCCGACGTGCACTTGTGCCCCCCCCCACTTTGAAAAAGGTTCCGCCACCCATGTGTAGGCACATAAATTATGATAACGTTATTATTTGAATGTTTTGATATTCTTCATGAAACGAACTATTGCCATTACCCGAGGTGACATAGTTGTTTGCAAAGATTAATTTTGATGTAATTTATTTAATTACTCCGTTTCTATTAATCTACAAGTTGTGAGTCCTTTTAGACCTAGCTGACACCACTTAACTAACTAGGTTGCCATGTATTTCAAACTTTCTCTAGCCGAACGCATTTAGCACCAGCACAGTGACAAACAGAGACTACTTTTGTGCAATCTCTGGAGTCATGTGGTGATTTAACATAGAGCAATTTTATTCTCAATAACCAACGGCTTAAGTTGCACTCGCGCTTTAACACAAGCACGTCACTACACAATTCACACTTCTGCATGAGCTTTCTTTACAACAAGACGCCAGACGCTAACTAATTATGAATCTCAAAACACAACATTGTAAAGACAAAACTTTATCTGAATAAAGCGCATGACTATATCTGAAAATCAAGCATGAGCAACCTCGCTAAAACCCTACCTTCCAAAAAGGTTTAAGCCATAGCGAAACATTTTCCTTACCATAATCTGGTTTGCGACCGACCTCCAGGATCAGTTGGTACTCATATGAAACCGCTCGCTTTTCCAACTTCCCACAATCGGTCCTATATGGTAATGTTTCCCCTACTTTTGTCTACGTCACACTTGTTTTTCAAATGCAGTGACATTACGTTTGCATCAGCTTCCTGCTGAGTTCGCAATCACATGCGCAGTGCTTCCGCGAGTCCCATTCTCATGCTATTTTTGCACTCTGTTTTTCGTTTTGGCAAGACATATGGCACTCGCGACCCGTGCTTTGCTTCCTGTTGGTATCCCCAACGTCACTCGTTGCTTAATCGTTCTTTTGTAATTTCGCAACTGTTGTTCATATTTTCATTTTGGGCCTTCAGCCGTCAATCACTTTAAGACTAGGTTGCGCGACTATTGCACATCACTTAATCATTACATAATGATTTTCGCAATGAACACATTTCTCTTTAAGCCCGTTTTTGTACTTCGGTATTTTTCGGTTTTGACTTTAGTTCGCCCTTCTAAATGTTACGTAAGTTCATACTTCATTTCCCCCGTTTCACTCCGTTTCGCTTGAATAAATTTATAATTTCTAGCTAACTAATTAACATTTTAGCATTATAGCTCGGTTTTAAATGCTTGATTTTCACACACATTCACATTTCACCTTTCAATATACTTAAGTAAAAATACATTTCATTATTCTCGTTTGTTTAGGGCAGTAGTCAACTCTCTATGTTTTCGTTGCTATCAGTAGTTCCCAGCACATGTTTCCCTAATGCCAATATAGCGATTCTGACTTTCCTACTATCGTTTGCAAATCCTAATACACTCAATGACACCCACTGCAACATACAAATACTGCGATACACACATACACAGTCACTGCAATAAATATACGCATGTTCCAACGGTGGCTTATCAGGGCTTTGGTCTGCCAGGTTATAACTTTGCGCTGTGCATAATTGCCACAATCGATTTATTACGCACAGTATACAACAGTTTTGTTTCATCATAAACTTGTTTTCCATCGATGTACCATCTTCTCTTTAAACTCCCTTCGTATGACTTCATAGCTGGAGTACTCTTTGACTGTTGTCATCTTCGCACAGCCGTCTTTGTTGTCTTGTCCGCCCGTTATAATGGGACGTCTTTTACCATGGAAATTCCTCTGGACTTAGCATGTAATCAGCTATCGTAGCTTGTTGTTTTCTTAGTCCTTCTGCAATTCATCATGTAATTAGTGCATACAACTTCATCACGCTCAAAAATAATTTACACACTAATTTTTCAAAGTTTTATAATAAATACTACGGCCAAAGCAAACGATACAACTGACATCTTGCAAACGTTTCGATAACAACTGTTATCATCTTCAGTGCA
>JGI24158J21664_10008006_pt1 | contig 14048 bp, 8 predicted proteins | sample Ectturendosymbi3_FD_21664 | JGI IMG/M metagenome (IMG submission 21664) | reverse complement strand
TACAGCATGAAAAATGTGTGCAAAGTAACTACTAGTGCAAGATTGAAGGTAGTGGGATAGGAATAAGATGTGGAATCCCAGTGTTGGAAGTTTCCAAAATACGATCAAAGTATAGGCCTAGATCAGGGGTTTCCAACCGGGGGTACTCGTACCCCCAAGGGGTACGAGATTGAACATCAAGGGGTACGAAGATGCTTGGGTCACAGAGCAGCTTATATATCTCTTATAGAGCAAAATTTTTTGGGGGGTACTAAGAATGCTCTGACCTGACAAAGGGATACGAGCAGCAAAAAAGGTTGGGAACCCCTGGCCTAGATGATAATGATTATATGGTCCAACATGCTGAATAGATAAGTGATGACCTTTTTTGTAGCCTTCAGGTGGAGCTACCAACTTGTCTTCCACACTAAAGGGTAGTCATACCTTTACTTTGCACTTTTAGCCTAAGTGTGACAAAAGCATGGAATGGATGTGTTGGTCATGCAGTGTCATGCAAAAGTTTTTTTTTTATCTCATTTGTTCACCTTCCACAGATGCTGTTAGGAAATGTAGCTTCATGTTGTTGACAACTACTGCAAAATCTAGACTGATTTATTAGTTTAAAAGTTTCCTCATACTCCTTGTATGTTTTGATGCTAAGCAATGAGGCTAGATAAACTGGATGTATCATTTTTCAAAACAATTAGATCTGACTAAATCAAGTTCCAGTCTTTGTGCCAACTTAACACTTTTGTTCTTGTGCCACATGGATCTCCATAGTTGGTTAAGGTCACCAAACTAACCATACCATGTAGGTCAATGTTTCTAGACTAAAAGTTTTTATCTGCGAATGAGCTGTAATTTTTTTCTCTTGTAAGAACATAAATCTATGTGTGTGCAATGTAAAACAGATTCTTAAAATTTTGAAGCATATGGCCCTATTAATAAACAGAGGGTTCATGGCCCACTGATTGTACACAGCTTCTGCAATGTGACAATTGTTGCACATGCGCAGCAGAAATAAAACAACTAAAACTATCTTTAAAAAATAACAAATAATAACACATGTGTTATAATCAATGTGAAGGTTCAGTCTGTTTGGTGTCAGAAAGCATAGATATCTGAGACTCAACACATGATAATATGTACTGCAGTCAGTTGTCTTCCATGTTAACACTTTGACGGCCGGTCTACGAATATACCACGCCTGGATTTCAGCCTAAAACCAGCAGTTTTCGGTTGCCTTACCAATGCCATAGCTCCTCCGCCGATTGCGCTAGAGAGCTGTTCAAGGGCTCAAACGGATCATCCAGTCTTCTTGTCTGTACTCGAAAATAATTTTTGGCTGGGAGATGCGGATTTTTTGTGAGTGACGTCATAAGTGAAGTAGTTTTGGGTCATTTTGGCTCATGTTACCTGGCCTAGGGCTCAACCACTAGGCCAAAGTATTTCACTGAGGTTTTCATTGGAAACTAGGCTTGAGTCCAAGTCTTTTGAGCCTTTGATCAACTTTCTAACGTTTCTGGTTCAAAAGTTACGATCTAAGATAAACTTATTAAGTAATCATTTATCTAATTAGCTAATTAGTCAAATATTTTTATTACCTTAGATCATAATTTTTGAACCTGAAAACCCAGCAGGTCATCCGAAGTATCAAAAGACTCGAGTTGTAGCCTAGTTCCTAATAAAAACTTCAGCGAAATACTATCGTCTAACAGTTTGTGCTCAGGGCCAGGTGAAGTGGGTCAAGGTCGCCTAAATGTCCTCCACTTATGACGTCACTCACAAAAAATCCACACCTCCCAACCAAAAAATTTTTTTTCGAGTGCAGACTAGAAGACTTGCCACGTCTTTTGAGCCTTTGAACAGCTCGCTACCACTTTCGGCACCCGAGTTACGCGCACGCAAAACCATGTGCGATCCGGTTGTTTTGGCACGAGAATCCGGATGTCAAAGTGGTGTGCTTCTAGATTTTGTTTTTGTGGCAAAAAAAACCTGTCTGCCTCAAAATGCCTTCAGTAACTGCATATATTGTAGACTACATGGAAATTTCCATGTCGAAATAATAATGAATATAATAATGACAGGTGCCATCTAATGGCACTTTTACCAGGCTGCAATATGTGGAGCATGTTGTGACATTTGTATCTCAAGAGCTACCTACATTTTCAATTAAAGGTTCATCTAATCAAAATGTGTTCAATTTCAATAATACCAGGCGGTGACTCGTCAGAAATTCTTCTTTAGCCCACAGGTTGAGAAACCTTGCTGTTAACAAAAGAAAGGAAGCATATTATAGGAGCGAAATGCACTTGTGATTGCAACCGACTACCCAGCAACCGCTGCATTTTTTCTTGACCAACCACCCTGGGAGTAAAAGTATTAAGAGAAATGCTGTTGAAAATTGTTCTCATGAGCAAGCTTAATTGAAGGCAAAAGTTGTGGTATTACCCATTTGTATCTACAATGAAAACCATTGTAGTTTTGTTGAAGTACAAGTGTCACTGTTTATATATTGAATTCGAAAATTTAGACCATGTTCACCATTATTCATTAGACTAGTAAGCTTAATGTTTTCATCTGATATTTTGGCTAAGATTCGCAGTGTGACAAGTAGTTGTGAGATACCTAGAAAGTTAGTACTGTATTATCTGTTTGTTTTGCATTGGCTTTCTTTCTTCCAAATGTTTTTTCAGCACTTGCGAATAGTTTTTTTGTAGTTTTTTATAATCCTGTCTTAAATCTGTTGGTAAAATTTAAATGTAAAAAATGAATACACTTTGTTTGTAAATTGTAACCTTATATTCTAAATTATTATTTTACAATCAATGAAACCTATGTATTGAATTTACCTACATTTGAAGATGCTGTTTCAGAGGAAGACAAAATTACCTCCAATGAAAGAGACAAATAAGTTGGTCTCTTGTTTCTTGATGATACTGTGGCTAAATTGAAAATACTCTCCAAATTAAAATGACAACAAAAAATTTAAAATTGCTATAGTGTTTCTAAATTCTTGCATTCCTGACCTGAACAAATGTTTTTCACTTATTGCAGCCTTGTGTTTAAATTTTTCTCCACAATAAAAACTTAAGAAATATTTTGAGCTTCTAGTGTAAGCCATTATGTGCATTTTTTATCATGAGTGTGCAAACAAGATTTTGTTAAGAGGAATTGAACATCGAAAAGTAAAACTGCCATTTGGCATAAACTGGGTAGTTTGCTCTGACAGGGTTGCAGCCTTAAACTCACCAAATTCTCCTTATTGGAAGGTTTAACAGACTGAATCCCAGTTAATCCCATCAGTCTGCTGTGGTTCTTAAAATGTTTGGCATATGAATGTTCATATGCCAAACATAAAATGGTATAAAATGTTATGGTATAAAATACATATGGTATAAAATTCAAACATAAAATGGTATAAAATTCATATGCCAAACATAAAATGTTTGGCATATGAATGTTTACTGGTTGTTATGTTTTGTTTTTCTTTTCAGATGTGCCAATGATGCAGAAATATCTGATGTTAAAATTGTAGCTGTTGATCTGCAAGCAATGGCACCTTTACCAGGTGTTATTCAGTTACAAGGGGACATTACAAAAGTAAGTTGCTTTTTGATAGGTACATGTGACACTGGACATGATCAGTCAGCTGCACCAGTACATTTCCAATTGCATAGAGATGTCCAACACATGTCTGGGAATAATGTATTGAATATGACCTGAACTAACATTGGAGCCAGTCACCTTCCAGATTTTCTTTTTCCCTATAGAATTCTGTTCTGTTCTTCCATGTTGGTATTTGAAATTGTCAAGCATTGTGACAAAAAAAGAATTTAAAAGTTTTATTGGATTAATGCAGTTCATTATTTTCTTGTGGTCATGGCCCATCTTTCATTTTTATACTGAATATACACTGGTAACTAGTGAATGCGATGGTGCATTATAGATACTGTTGCGATCAGAAATCCCGAGCGGCATGTGCGCAAAGCTTCGCACCGTGGCAGCAAGCAACAATAGAGATCACCCGACAAGATCACTCTTGTCATCACCATTAGCAAGCACAATCAACTGTTCACCAGGTTCACAAGCATCGTTAGAGGTCACTCACCAAGATCACTCCATCGGGATCACTCTATTATTGCTTTTTCGTGCCACATACATGTATTTTTGTTCTTCGCGCACATCCCGTTCATGGTGAATCACACAATCAACGCTACACCACTGGAGAGATTGCAACAATACTACCTGTTTTGGACATTTGTATGTAAATACTTTTTTTCTCTCTAGGTTTCAACTGCAGAAAGTATAGTATCTCATTTTGAAGGGCAGCCAGCTGATTTGGTGGTATGTGATGGTGCACCTGATGGTGAGTCATGTTACCTGCCATTTTTTGCAATGCAACCTCATGATTCTTAGAGCTCTATTCTAAGAATCTTCTCTTTTCTTGGTGTTGCTGCTAGGTAGTGTAATATATGCCATCTTAGTTCAAATTATAGTGCAAGTCAGTACTGGGTTTGTGTTTTTTTCCAAGTTAACTCAAACTGGGACAGATTATAATTTATACTGTTGAGTGTTGATCTAATGCTATCTAAAGTGATTTATGTATGTTTCAGAGAGAAATTTCATTATTGTACTTAACTGCCAAATATCAATTTGATGATGTGTTCAAAATATTTTAAATATGTTTTATAATGACAAAACAGATCTCAAATTAGAGACGATGTTTTAACAACCTTCTTCTGAATAGGTTAAAGTTAAACTGAATGTGTCTCGTCTTTCCCCAGAATTAATAAAAATATTGTTTTTTAGTTTTTGATAAAACTGGAATTGCATTCTTTTCCTTTGAATTATAAAACATATCTGCAGCATTTGGCAGAACAAGCCATTTTGGTGTGAAAAGTAGCATTTAGTGCTAAAATTAAAATTGTGCCAGTGTGATACATTGTTAGTTAATATTTGGTTGTGTCAAGGTTTTTTTGTCATTCATGACCAAATTTTTTTTATGACTGAAACAAATTAAGTCAGTTCAGTCATAATGTCTGAAAATATAGACTAGTCAATTCTGTTAACGAGTTTAATACTTTAGCATAGGACAAATCACCGAAATGCATCAGCGAAAAAAAACAGGTTTGTGGTGCGTTATTAGTAATATTCGTTTAATGCTCGTTTACATTGTACTTCTGATGCTGTAGCTCTGTGATGGCAGTAGCTGGTTCAGGTGGTGAATAAACGAGCATATTTTATTGGTAGTACTTTTGCCATAATTACTGTTTTTGTGTGCTTCACTGCCAGACACATAAAGGATTTTGTTTACCATGGATTGTTTTCATGTGCAGTTACTGGACTTCATGACATTGATGAGTACATACAAGCTCAACTGCTGTTGGCTGTAAGTCGACGTTTGTTAGATGTATGTGTTGTTATTCTTTCTTATCGATTGACATTAATTTCACATTTGTGCTTACTGCACACAATATGCTGGGTCTTACCATAAATAAAATAAACAGTTCGCATTTCGTGCTGTACATTTATTGTATCATTTCATTTTGTCTTTTGTATTTTAAAGATCACAAGTAAGACTGTTCTGATGACATGAAGCATTTATGTTTCAAAGAAACTAGAGTTACATAATTATTTCAGGGGTTGTCTTGCTTTATCAGTTTTGTCTTCCAGTTGTTGAAATAAGACATTGAGTTATCTTTAAATATAGATTTCTAGGCAGAATGTAACACTGCGTTAGTGTTTTCATGCGCTCTTCTGTCGATAATTTGACATAAGTTTTCTTTAGTCCTGGCAAGATAAACACGTCATCTCTATAAGAACTATTTTTGTGCAATATTTGGTGATAAACATTTCATAGTGTCTTAGGCTAAAACACCAATGTATGCTTGAACATGTAACAGCCTTGAAAAATATTGACCCCATATTTGCCTGTGTTTGACAAAGATTTCTCCTCCAGCACCAGTAAAAATCTGCATGAAAGTATTGCTGTTTGAAAAACCAAAAATGGTTTGTAAAAGCTGAAGACATATTTCCTGGTAAATACTTTTGTTTCTGTTTTGAAACTACACTTTGCTGGATTGAGTCTGTAGTTCCATATCAGCTTGCGTTTCCTATGCCTTTCTCCAAAAAAAGCTAATGCTGCACCTCGAGTGTTTCTTCATCAGAAGATGAAAAATGCGAGGCCTTGCACGGACGAAAGTGTAGCAGTAAATCTTTTTGTCTAGCTAGCGATAAGTGCGTTCCTATCGTGCCCAAATTCAGCAAGATTCGTGGTTGCAGGCTTTAAACATTACAACGCACGTGCTCAAGCAAGGTGGAACTTTCGTAGCAAAGATATTTAGGGGTAAGGGCGTGAGTTCACTTGGCTAAGTTTTGGCATATGAACTTCTGTCAGTTAACGTATATATATATATATGACTTTGCTATCTACAGGTAAGGACGTTTCATTGCTGTATGCTCAACTGCGGTTATTCTTCGACAAAGTTACTTGTGCAAAGCCCAGAAGTTCAAGAAACTCGAGTATTGGTGAGAAAAAGTGTTGGATAAACGCATTTTGACGCTTTATTGAAGTGACTTATGCATCGTATCAATGCCACAGTTAATTGCAGTGTTGACTTGGTCGTTAGTTTCTGCAGTTTTTCTGTCTTATCATATGCGCCTAATCACGTGTCTTGTTCACGATACCAGTGTGTTTCCAATTCAGGATTTTATAAGACTCGAGCAGAGTTTCGCTTAATACCTTTAACCTGCGATTGTGAAAGTGTAGTCGAAAAGAAAATAGCAAAAGCACTAAACGTCGCACAAACGCAACCCGGGTGTTGTGTCCTACCTCCGTGGATCTGAAAATTGTTGCCATTGACCCGCTGCATACTATTTTAGTCGTTTTTAACTGATTCACGTAACAAAGATGTCGCTTTCTTGGTTTTACTTATTTTACCGCTAATCTTGCCTGTACTTGCANCGGTTTTGTCGTGCACCACAGTANCCAGTCTTTGCAATTTGCCTTGACAGAAACTCTGTTAAGTTGTTTGAAACGTCAATACCAATGTCATTTTAAAAATTGCCGTCAACCAAATTTTTTACTTTAACAGCACCTGCTGCTGATTTTGTTAATACCTTGGACAGCATTTTTCTGTATAAAAGTGTTTCCTGATTTCGACTAACACATGACTAGGAGAGATTACTGGAGTCAGGGCCAATCGAGTCAATCCAAGCTCACCAAAAATACAGCTTACCTTACGAAACGAAAGATTGTTTAACGTTCGCAATGTCCACCTAGACTGTTGGGTTCTTCCCAAGTTGACTTGTTTTCTCTTAGGATCGCCTGACTGACTTCCCCATTGCTAAAGCTTGTGTGGCTGTCGTGGCGCCAAGTTTCTTTTAAATTTGTTCGCTGTACGTGACGCAGATAGCAAAATCTTCCCAAACACATCTTAACCGGAGCTGGTGATCTTATGCGGAGGTAACTGATTGCTAGCAGGGTAATGTTGCGCTGAAGTGTTTGGTCGTTTGACGTGCTTTGTTAGCACTGTCTTTTTGGTTTTAGTGCGACAAAATTGTACCAGTGTATTTTCAGAGGCGTTTGTCGTCTGCGAAGACTACCGGCCGCCGGAAGGTTACGTGCCAAACATGTCGAACCCGCTGCTGGATATGAACTACGACCTTTACAGCAATCAACTGGAAGGTCCCAACCGCGTCATTACTCCATTTCTTGCCTGCGGCGACTTAAGTGGTTACGACTCCGACCGAACCTATTCGTTGCAGGTAAACTACAATATGAGACAGACCAGAAACGTACGGCCAAACATCCTTTGTTGCTGAACGAGCACATGCTCAGCTTTTTCAACTTCGCCCAGTTCAGTTCCTGGTAATTTTGTTTGATGCGCAATTCTTGCAATGCAACATCTTGAGCAATACTTAATTACAACCCTTACGGGCAACAGCGTAGTGGCAGCAAAGGCAGTTGACAGTGTTGGATACTTTTTCCAAAGCTTTTGGGGTGCTAGGGTGCTATGACTTCTTTTTTTCAGGTAGAAAACAGTCTGCATGTTTTTTCAGTCCACAGATTAGATATTTCTATTCTTAATAATCATTTACATTTACCAACAGAAGTCTATAAATTTCACTGACAGTGTTGCATGAGTGTGCTTCCCATAAGCTTGAGTTTTGCTGTGGATCTTACGTCATAGCTTTCAAATTACGATACGTTAACTGTAACAGCTCGAAGGGGCCACGGAATACAAGTACCATCCTCCAGCGCAATCACCGATTGACCCGCCCTACAAGCACGCCTGCCAGCTCAAGTCCACTTCCATGCTTGCCAAAGAAATGCCAAAGCAGGAGCACGCGTTGAAAGCGGCCGGTACCGATGAGGAGACATTCCAAAGACTCGGCAACCTATCCGTGAGCGATGCAAGCAACTCTGAACCAAAAATGGATGAAAAAAGGTAGTCCAATCGTGGTTTCGATGAAGACTTCACTTGCACTACCCCTCGCTGTTTCAGTCGCACCCTCTTGTGAATGTCATGGCATCTGGCCAAGCGCAAGTTTTCAAAGAGAGATGCTGTAAGACTCTTGACAGTTATGGACAGTGCTGCTTGCTCACTGATAAGATACTCCTGCCTCAAAAAACGTGGAAAAGTTTAGTTGCCTGGTTTTGTTGCAAATTTTAAAGTGTGGTTGCTGGTCGCGGTGTAGCTTGCACGCAGGCTGTGCGATTTGAAAATTACCTTGAGCGGTGATCTTTCATAGGTCTTTTTTTTTAATTTGTTAAAAAAAAGACCTTTTTAGCAAGCAGACTTTTTAAATTTGTAGTATTTTTTTATAGGCTCAAGTGTCTTTGCCATCAAAACACACCAAAATTATACCTGTTGTTTCTGTTATGGGTCTACCATCCAAAAACTTGTATAACAAACGCTTCGAAAATATGACGATTTTTTAGATTTGGCTTACATCCATACAAGCTGGCAACACTGCGTGCAACCAAAGGACTCGTTATCATCTCGTGTTATTGCATAAAACTTACCAAAATCAGGAGATTTGTTACGTCACAACGTTTGTGGCCCGCAATAAATTTCCTCATGTGAAAGTGGCCCGCAACACTAAAAAGGTTGGGCAGGCCTGCCGTAAAGGTTTGACTTTTTTCTACGCTGAGGAAGCGAACATCAGTTAAGCAAGCCTTGAATAGATTCCGTGATTTCATGCCGGGCCTTATAAGATTTTGAGTGGAGAGACAATATGAACCTCGAAGTACCGGACAAATAATGTTTGATAGTTCGCGGTCGAACATCATCTCTGTCCTTGCTCAGAGGACTCTTGACCGGGGTGGGGGAAATCTCTGTGACTGGAGAGGAAAGTGTGGGAACTGGGGAACAATTGCCCCCCAAGTAAGTAGGTTAAAAATCCTGGGGTACTTCATACACTGGATTTGACCCAGAGTTTTGAGTAAACGTTTTATCAATTTGCTCACTCCACAACCACATTTCCTAGTTTTTTAGACTACCAGTCTTGGGCTTCTGAACACAAAAACTGAAAAGAGTTAGAACTTTCAAAAATTAATTTTTTACCAACAAATTGCCACCCTCCCGAAAGTTGCCACCTGGAGCCCTTCTTGCTATGCCACTGCCTCAAGTACAATACTCAACGTAATTAAGTTTCCCGCTCAATGCAATTCAAATAATTTCATATGGAACAAGAATCCACGGCAAGTCTTATGATAACGATCGGTTTGATATCGGAATCATGTAAACTCTAGTTACTGATGACTGGTGTCCCAAACAAAATACTTCTCTATCACGCTCTCAAATTTAAACTTTCTGGTCAATTATGGCTTGCCTGACGGAGATTTTGAGTATCAAGACGGGGAAANATGGCAGGTTTACATTTCCATGAAGCACATTACAAGTGAAAACAGCTGCTTCTANTTCTCATTTGAAATTAAATGCTTTATGAATGTACTGTGTGCCTTCTTTGGACAAACTGAAGCATGCAGTGACGAGCTAATTAGAAAAAGATTAATAAAAAGGACTCATTAGAAAAAGATTCGCGATAAGTAAACAAAGTTTCATATTTTTCATTAAGAAAAGGCGGATGAGTTTCTTAACAAACTGGAGATCCTTCGTCAAGTGTTGACCGCCAACTGGACTGACTTTCCGAATCGAAAGAGAATCTTACAAAGCTTTATTCACGAAGTCTAGCAGAATCTTTATTTTATGCGCATAACACAAGCTATTCTTTTGATTAACAGAAATTTTAAGTAGTAGCCTATTAGTTTAGTACTGTTGACATTAATCACTGCCACTTTCGTGACACTTTGTGTGTAACAGCAGATGCCATTATTGTAATCACGGGTTACGCTTCTCAAAGTTGGGAATGCTGGCCATGTTTCTGAACTATGATACCATGTAACATGTGCAGCAACAAATTTGAGTACGAGATTAATTTATAAATCATCTCATTGAATAAAGCGAAAAGTGATTAGCGTTGCTTTCAAAACACGTCTAAAAAACAAGAATGCAAAGCTGTTATGTACTGTACTTATACAGCTTCACAGTAGCATCGACCCGAAGGCTGTATTGTTTTCACACCAAGCTGTCCCCCGCATTTTTCAACAAAATTGTGCCCGTGGTCTCAACATGTTGGTTACAACGAAGGGGTCTCAATCTTCTTTTACTGTAAACGTAAAAGCAAAATGACGTTGCATGTTACTGCCATGAAGGATTGAAGTATACATAGTTTGAAAGCGTTGGCAAACCATACACGCAGCGAGGTGAGGCTAGGCCATTAGCTTTCATTCAGTGAAGCAAAGAACTTGAAGTGACTCTTGAGTCGCAACTGAATGAACCGGGCTCGATGTGAACACGGCGGAGTGATGCCTCGGATTTCGTTCAACTGCACATAGTCGTGGAGAGCAACGTGATAAATGAAAAGGGCGCAAACAGTTTGTTACGAAATAAATTTTTGAGAGGTCTTTTTTGAATGGGGTTTGTACCATTTACTTAAATATTTCATGCGATGCTAATTGCCGTAACCTGCAAACTGCATCATGATAAATTGCATTCATTCATCTCGTAATACATGCATCAAAAATTGCATTCATTCATCTCGTAATACATGCATCAAAACCATTTTTGCCCTCACTTAAAGGTTTTATTTGTCGTGTTGCAGTAAATAATCCAACTTCATACAAATGTAAGTCTGTTTGAAAATAGTGGATATACTGTAATGTACATTTCCCGGAAGATACTTCCGACAAGACAGCAAATTTTTTAACAAAATGTGCTTCTTAATATGGAAAAAAGATGGTAAAAATTCGTGTAGAGACTATTTTGAAGAATGATTGAAAAAAAATTTATTTAAAACTAGAAAAGATTTGCACGAATTCAATCAGTTAAATATTCCACAATAATACGGACATTCAAAAATCAGCGATTCTTTCATTTTGACAAACAGGTTTTTTGTGCTTGTCATCGGCGTCTTTTTATTTGCGCTATTTTTGATCAAGAATAAGAGAAAATGAACACATTTTTAGAGATGAGCCGAAAATTAATAGAATATTCTACTCAAGAGTGAGTCATTCTTACATCGAAAGTGAAACAAAACGTGAAGTTACTGCGAATTGCGTATGACGTGTCCGTAACAACTAACAAGCATATCGTACATTTTCTGGTTTATGTACCAGAATTGCTTTGAGAAAATTTATTATATAGTTTACCCTGAAGTCGGACAGCTGTTTTCAAGCTGTAGATATTTTTGCGCAGAGCTGCTTTGGCATAAAAGCTTGCGATATTCATTGTTGATAACTTGATGTTTTACATAAAATCACCGTCTTCACGTAAAATGGTGGGCAGAGTGTTACAAGCTTTGCAAATATACTTATTAACACATAAGTTAATAGTATCCAGTGATATTTTGCAACTGCTTCAGTTCCGGATCGGGTTTTCCAAGCCCAGACGAAAACATTCCTTTTTCTTTTACGGATCATCAAAAACCGGTTTTATGGTTTCGTTCGATTCCATGGAATAACCTCACAATTTTTGGGCGTGAGCTATCGTAGCGCAACATATTCTTAAACTACTGTTACATTTGCAGCGAGGATAAAAATTTATATGCAAGCTGAAAATAAATTTTCGAAAGGCCATTGTGGTACTACTGTAAAATTAAAGCTATTGACGTTATCGGTTCAACCGCAACCAGGAACGGGCAGACCGGGCAATTGACACCCCCGAAATTTTTGCAAGCATGATGGCGTTCACGTACTACACAAGAAACGTTGTTTATCGAGACTGCGTTACTTTTACGCGAACTTCGAAATACCATTTTTTTAAATTAACCAATCAATGTAGCTTGCCATGCCTCCGAAAACTCCCAACACAGAACCGGAGACAAGCTTTGAGGCACTAGTTACGAAGTGAAACCATCCGTTTCATGAAAGTGACGTTGTGGTTGTGAATGTGACCTCACAGTGCAGGAATCCATAGGCTACCAATCGAGGCTACTGCTACAAAGTGTTGCCAAGTTAGCTGATTTGCTGCTAAATGTAGCAGGATTTTCTCACTGTTAGCTGCAAAATTTTCAATCTGGGAGTTAGCTGATTTTCTCGCTGGATTTTACCAAACATTTAAGAGGTTTAGCAGGCAACAAATTCCTGACCAAAATTTTGTTTCAACAGTTTTTCAAGATAAAAATATTTACGTCTTCATCACAAAAATATTTTCTTCATGACGCTTTAACTTGGGCAATACAAGGAACAGGCGCATCCAGCAGCTGCCTTCAATCGTGTGCAATTTTGTGGTCTGCATGAATGTTGTTCCCTGTGTTATTTGTATAATGTGTCATCTATTCTTCTGTGTCTTTTTTTATATTAACTGACGTCAGTAGTCCCCCTAGAAAATTTTCCGCCCCCCTGGAAAAATGTTTTGGACATATTTTAAAACTATTGGACATAGTTTCAAATATGTATCCCCCTCTCAGAAAACTCTTCTCCCGGCCTGGTGTCCCAAGCTGGTTACGGGCTTGACTGATATCTAGGATTGATTGGTTTTGCATCTGAAAACTTCAAAAAGACCACTGCTAAAATATTAACAGAAAGCTTTTGGTTAAACAGTGTGTGGAATAGGTAATAATCGTGAATGAGCTTACGCTTTTCTGAATTTATCATCATTTCCTCTCTTTTAATTGTAAGCTGATCACAATCTTGCTACGCCTAGTGATTTTTGAGTAGATCTAGCCATTTTTGGGCTAACCTAGTGATTTTTTGGAAGGTATGTGTTGAAGATCGGATGTGTTATTTCTAACTTTTCAGCCCGTTTTTCAAAAAAGCAATGGACAGTGTGTCGTGTGAAGATGTTTACCTACAGAACAAACAAAATTTTTTAATCACAATTTCTTATTTGTTGAACTTCTGTGCTGTTTATTAGTGCAATGTTATCTCCATTTCTCTGCAAGATCAGTGCAGTAGAAATATGCTGATTAAATATTAGGTTAAATGATCTAGCCTACAGTAAATTATTCGTTAGTGTTGTCGCTTTAAGCTCTTGGAAGAAACCTAAACTCTGAAGCTTTCCAACATTAGATTTTCCACGCTTGCATGTTCTGTTTTAACAAACTTGCAAATGTTGTTAAGGTTTTTAGGCGATAAAAGACATGAATAAATTATTTCAAGCGAAACTGTTCACTTCAACGCAGAAATTTTAAACCTAGTGATATTCTTTAGATCTAGTGCTTTTGGTGAATCTACTGATTTTTGCAAAAACGCCTGTGGCAGTATAGTGGACACATTAGCGCTATCGACGCGATAATGTTTTGTGCATTCTTACTGCGTAATTCCCAGTAATATTCTATTGGTGATTCAACGCGATGTACTTGTTTGCGAACAGTCCGACCGTCGACATGATTGCCTGCAAACCTACATAACCGCAGTCGGTCGCTGTTTCCTGTGGCGCATTCGAACACCCAACGCTTTTGTTCGTCGTCATTCTGATTCCGACTCTACATCGAATCGTTACGTTACGTGTTTCTGACTTCACGCCCAAGTGTATTGGCGTTTTTGTTGTATATCTGAA
>JGI24158J21664_10008005_pt1 | contig 14049 bp, 4 predicted proteins | sample Ectturendosymbi3_FD_21664 | JGI IMG/M metagenome (IMG submission 21664) | reverse complement strand
GTGTGGGAATTTGCTTCTGCGTGAAAGTCAATTTCACATTGTAAGTTGTTTGAAGTCATTTGATTTTCAACTGTTCTTTGTCTAGGCCAGGAGTTCTCAACCTTTTTCCCGCTGAGTATCCCCGAGTCATAAAAAACTCAACCCGAACCCCAAGCAAGCCGACAAAATCTACGCGGAGTTTTCAATCGGCGGAGTTTTCAAATCGGCGGAGTTTTTTCGCGCAAAGTTCCCAGCAATCTCAATGGCTACTTTTCGCGGCAACAAACAAGCGCTATACGGCATTTTTCACGATGTTCTTACAACTCCCAATCCACCGCAACAGCACCACTATCAATGAAGAAAAATACCACAGAATTGTTACACAATATGCTAAAAACGACACAATACAAANAGACATGTTTTCTCTCNCAATCTTGACTATGCATATTTTTCAGATCTGACGATAAGATTCTCTGAATCCGTCAAAATTCCGGAGATAAGAGTACAGTATTCTTTAAAANTGTTACCGGACACAAATTTCAAAACTGAAATTCTGGACATGTCCAGGAACTTCCGAAGGTATAGCAACCCTAGTCTATTAAGTAAATTATCGTACCTTACTATTGCTGCCAACAAAGCATAGGCTTAGCTAGGGGGACAAAAGAGGCCATCCCCCCAAAAATTTCTAGCTTATCTTGTGGTTTTGTGCTTCCAGACGCGATGTCCCAAAACCAAATACTGTTGCTCCCTAATTTCAAAATATTTACCCCAAAAAAAATTTTGGGCTGGCTACGCTACTGCAACAAAGCGCATTTTTGTGACTGCTGTCGTAACATGGAGGAATTTCTATGTAGCGCAGAACAGTGACGCATCCATGAATTTTGTTTGGGAGGGACGTACGTTCGATTGTTCCTTCCATTTACTTTCGAACAGTTGAAATTGATATGAAGCACCAGGGAGAAATATTAGCAAGCTTGTTTCGAGGAGGCATGGTCTCTTCGGCCTCCTTTTGGCTGCGCTACTGGTGCAGACAGAACAAAGCGTTTTGTAAACGTCTATTTACAAGTTATCGTTAGCAATCTGAAACAGATAAGCAACATGTCGACCTTGCCCCCCCCTGGAAACATTTCTGCGGACGCCCATGCTGCTAGCCGAGAACTTGCAACACCGGTGAATAAACTAAATAATGTAAATGTTAATTACAGTATTTGAAAATTCCCAAAAAGCATCGCGGGCCGCACAAAACGCCCTTGCCACTACAGGGTTGCCAGATGCGTTTTGTAAAAATACCGGCCATTTCGTCACCAGTGACAATCTCGGTTGCATTCGTAAGCGCATACTGCAATGGCATTGGATTCCCGAAAAACATTAAAAAAAACTTTTTTGACATGTGCATTCACTTTTTTCGTGTTATTTTCTTTACAATTTCATGAAGCTTCCACAATGATTGTTTTGAAAAATTTTCAAACATTGTACAAACGTACGCTTTGTGAGCATAGTCTATATCCCTATGCTAAGAATCAGTAAACTAACCCTTTTTTCATTAACAATGAAAACCGATAGCTGCAGCGATTAATGTGAACGGAGACGTTCTAAAAAAATAGTGCACTTAGTAAAAGTCCAATTTTACATGTTGCATATTAATTTCTGAAGTGAACTTCTTCCCGTACAATTTGATGGCATTTGTTTTTCTGCGGTAGTATTACCTGCGTTCGCTTCAGTTTGCAACAAACATTTTCTAGTTCACCGGAAACTTTTCAAAAATTTTCTCTCTACTTGCTGGACCACTAAGGATGACTGAGCGATGAACACCCAGTTGATTCGCTGGCCTTTGCATGAGCCAATTATAGCCCTCTGACGAAATAATGTGTCTGTTCAATGCAGCTCACGTGATTGTGAAAGGTTCGCTTGTCTCCACAATGTCATTGTCGTCCTGTTCATTTCTACGATTTTCCTCCATTCTGCCTGCAATAGCCTACTGTAGTGGAACAGACAACAACTCCACCTACGCCGGTTACACGGTTAATTGCCAAATGAAATGCTCTTACAGTCTTACAGATCGCGTTTAGGACGACTGAAGATGCAAAGTATGACCAAACAAAGGACGAGGGAAGAAGAAGAGATAATGAGTGTTAGCACATGAACTTCGCTGAGGAACTGTCCTGACAAGATCGACTTCTAGAGTCGTTATTATTTGAGAGGTTCTGGGTTAGTTATTTTTGCACTTACTGCAAATTATTTATTTTCAAAATACCGGCTTCAGGCACAGACTTTCAAAATACCGGCTTCTGACCGGGCTTAGCTAAATTAGCAATAAAATACCGGCCAGGGCGGTGAAATACCGGCCATCTGGCAACCTTACTCGCCACATGCAGCCGGCCGGTCGCGTGTTTGAGACCCTGGGGAAGACAAAATATTTTGGGAGTAAGAAGGAGATTGTAGGGTGTTTGTTGCAAGCAAAATGAGTTAATCAGCAATCATTTGTTTGTGAGCTGAGTCTGACCGATATCCTAAAAAATGTTAAAAGTCTGGAGCAGCGGTAGGGCAGGGGGCAGGGGGTAGGGGGCAGGGGACAGGGGCGCAACGAGGTTAGATGGTACCCGGGGCAAGAAACAAGTTTGGCGCCCCCATGTTCGAACCTGAGGTCTTTCGGAAGCAAATGTACTGCTTTGAAGAAAGTACTTGTGACATTGTTGGGACTTTCCGGCGCCCCCGTAGTGATTCGGCGCAGGCCCGTAACTAGGGGGGACGCAGGGGGCTCCGTCTTTCCTACTTCAGCTTTCAGTCGAACCTAATCAAAGCAGTATCGTTTACATAATGTCCATGATTAATGAAACGTTGCGTATAATGTAAATTCTGGAGAATTCATATCATATCTGATCTTTACCTGAGGCTTAAGTTCCGTGTGGAAGTTGGTGATAATGAAATACAAACTTTGTATCTAAGCGCTTTATAGTCACTAACTGCAAGTAAAACAATGAGTAACACTTTTTCGCGGCTGTTTCAGGCAGACAAGCTTAGTATATCCCACCTAATGGCGATGTAAACTTCATTTCAAGTCCATCGCAAAATTTTCTCTCTGATATCTGTAGCGTGCTACATATCATGCATAACTTACCCTTGTCTCCAGCATCAGCTGTAGCCGTGAACATCGTAGCTTTTTGTTTTTGTGTAGTTTTGAAACTAAATGCTTTAATATGGCGGTGATATACGTTTTATATGCCTTGAAGCTCAAACTTTGGCTAAGAAGCAATCCAGTTTCAAGTCTTTTTTATACGCAGTGAGAGGATAGACACTGCTTAGCAACGATAGCATTAATTCTAGACATTTATTTGTGACGATTAAACATGCACTTTGTCTGTGACGGGTCAATCACAATTATGTGGAGCCTTAACGTTTTCATCACTGATTTCACATACCTTGCCGGAGAGTTTAAAAAACACTTTTTTCAAGTAGGCCTAATCAAAGTCCGACCTGTCATAGGCGTAGCCAGGGAGGGCCAACAGAGCCATGCCCCCCAAATTTTTAGATTATGTAGTCATTTTGTGCTTTGAGAATCGGTATCTCATAAAAAATACTGTTGCTAGCCTAAAATCAAGAATTTTGCCTTCCCCCAAAACTTTGGCTGGCTACACTACTGCGACCAGTACATGGTCTGAAAAGTGAAAGTGTAACTTTCATCTGATGTTAATTGCCGCCCTATCCTACAGTAAATTTGAAAATCGCTCAGCTGCAACGGGAAGGGTCAGCAGCAAAATCTAACATAAGTAGGAAGATGTTTTTCATTTTGCAAGTGCTGAGGGCATTGACACTGCCATGACTTACAGATACTTTGCAATCTGTTTTCTCGATAAAGCGCCTATGACTAAAATGAAATGGAAGTAATTTTTTTCCCCAGCCGATTGGATCTTGTTATTTAAACACTAATGGGTTTAAAAAGACTTCAACCGCTTACGCTAGAATGACTAGATAAGCGATTCCCAAAGTTTTATGAGCAAGACCTAAATCCCAGTTTGTTGAACACTTCGCGACTAAGTTCGTGTTTATTAGCAGCAATCACACTCTTTTCGTAAGTAAATGCTACAGACAGGCACAGACAAGCATTGGTAACGTTGAAAATATGCAACTCCGGTTTGAATCGCCGCGGCGCGACCCTTCTTTGACCCTTCCCTTCGCCACCCTTGTTTGGGTTTTGACCAAAACTTTTGGAAGCCACTAGGCTAAATCAACTAACAAACCGTTGTGTTAACTGTGGCAACAAGTATTTCTTAACTTTAGAGAGCCGTGGTGATAATCGATTGTACCTTCGTTTTCACAATTACCTGACTTTTCACATTTTGTGTAGACTTAGTGGGTCAAACATATGCCAGTTTGTTCAGAGAACGTGTGGAAACTTTCCCCAATTTACGATATTGTCTTTATAATACTTGTGAATTATATTGTGAACTCTAAAGAGCTAGCTAAATATCTAATCGTATTTGGGAAGCAAACTTATTGCAAGTAGCATAGAAAAATGCTACCGCAATTCACAGAGTTGACGTAGAATCCAAACATTTGATGCGTTTTAGTGTAATTTACTTTGTCATGCCTTCAACTAGGGAGAAAACTGTGCAGTTGCCCCTTACGGCAACTTTTTGAACAATATTGGCAGTCTTGCCAAAACATGATGTTTAACATTTCCAGTAAGATCTCAACCTCGAATTTCTTATCTGTTTTATGCGCGCTTTCACCTAACATTTTTAATGGAAGCCGCTTGAAATTTAAGAAGTCGGCACCACCTACATCAGCGAAATAAATTAACGCATCAAATATTTTGCGAATGCAGGTATTATGGGCCCAGATGACTCAAAAGCGTCATCAAAATAAGTTTTCCAATAATTTAATTTTTTTATCATAATTTTGATTAGCTTCAACGGCTAAGTTGGGATTGGTTGGAAACGTTAGGGAAAGCCCAGTCATTTTTCCAGTACTGCTAGACATAGGCGTACTGGAAGGGATTTTAATGGGGGGGCGGAAAAAATTTGCCCTGAAAATAACAATTTGCCCTAAAAATAGACAATTTGCCTTTAAACTAACTTTTTAGTTTAATCCGAATGGGGCCGGAAACCTCACGCAATTCTGTTCTATGCAGTTGAATTCGTTTATAACGGCTTCCTCTGTGACGTCAATTCGCCCATAACGTTACATTTTGTTCGGTCTCGATGGCATCTTTTATATGTGTTTCAATTCGCTTATTATGTCAATTCGGCAATAACGTTCTTTATGCAATCCCCTAGAGATGCCGTTATAGGCAAATTATGTAGCTACCTTGCTTGTTAGCTCAAGGGGTTGAAGTTCCTTGCGTGTTGTGTTCTCCCAGACAAGAAACTTTACGGTAATTGCTTTCACTGATGCAAATATGTACGCGACTTCGATTACGCAACGCAATGGTTAAAAGCGACGGTTCCGGATCGAAGGGTTTGAGTCCCTGCACCTGCCTGTGTAATCGTTGCTGTGCGATTGAGCAAGGCACTTAAAGACGCGCACTCAAAGGATCCAAGCAATCTGCACGTTCGTGCTGCCCGCTTCTAAAACTCCTGTTAATCAAAAAATCTATCATCTTAACACCCTGCACTTCTACCCAGCGCAAACTCGAAAACAAACAAAGAAAGAGTTACCGAATTCCTATATCAAGCTGTTGAAATATTCGATTGTTACAGAAAACGAGGGATTGGTAGAGATCAAAGTCACTATAACCAGTCACGACTTTGGTCCAGATTACAAACTACGCTAGCCCAAATTACACGGATCGCCCCAAGTGAATATACACTGTATACCAGGGGTCACCAAACTTTATGTAACAGAGAGCTACTTCTTGGGTACCGATTAACGCTAAGGGCTACTAGTTTGCTACACACTTCTGAAATAAAAATTTTGCTCAATTTACCTTTGATTATGTTATCATTAATGATGTTAATCTATGTGACGATACTCATAATCTTAATGCTATTTTCAAAACAGGCCCGCAGGCGATCAACGTGCTCCTTGGGGGCGACCTCTTGCCCGCGGGCACCGTGTTGGTGACCCCTGCTGTATACAATGTATTGAAAAATACATGTCCATGATTTTTCACCGTTCACGATTTTTGAGGACCTCGCGCTTGCCCTGAAAAACAGAGTTGCCCTGAAAATTTCCCTGTATTGAATATACTTTTTACATTCAGGATTTTCAACAACTTGCGCTTACCCTGATTCCTGAATACAGTTTCCCCTTGAAATTTTTCACTGTACTGAATATACTTTTTACCATTCAGGATTTTGTTTTTCTGGATGAACGTTAGAATCAGAGTTAGGGTTAAAATTAGGGGTAAGGATTCAGGTTTATACTTCCCTATAGGTTAAAGTTAAATGTTTGGGTTATATTTAATATGCCAATGCTAACCCCAAGCTTTGACTCCAAACACGATCCAAAAAGACAATGGCTGATTCCACACGAGGCCCAGCTCTTGTTGTCTTCCTCTTACCACTGATATCAATCTGAAGATCAAAGCGTTGCATTCATGCAGGATCACATTGCTCCATGATTGGCTGCCCACGAGTGAAGAAGCAATAAGTAAAACTAGGTTTGCATTTACAAGCAAAAATCTTTTGTTGAATACAATTTTGCAAATAAATAAAAATGAAGAAAACATTTCAAGCGGAACGCGTCCGATTCGCGGCAGCCTTTATGACTGCGGCGAAATGTGGTTAGAACTTGCGCATAAGTAGGGCCAGTTAAGATTTACGGCAGTTTGGTAGGGGGACATCCCGGCCTCCCGACGCTTTCTACGGCTGTGACCTCAACCGTAACATATTAGGCATGAACTCGTGAACTCTGTTGAACGTGATTCAATTCGAATTTGCCAAGTTTCTGAACTGTCTATCGGTGACTGGGTGCAACGAAGTTATGCTTGTGCGTTGCGCGTGATCGACTGCAAACCAAAAACAATGAATGTTATTACAAGGCTGCTGTCATGAGCATCGAAAAGGGTCAGGGGGCAATGGCGTCCTTCCGAAATATTGAAATTTGATGTTTTCCTATTAGCTTTTCAGTGGAAAATATTTTCTCCTCAGTTTCGAGTTGGCAAAATAAAATTTCAGGCTCAGCACTATTGCCTACCCCCTGGTAAAAATCCTTCCGACACCCATGGCTGCTCTGCTCTCAGATCATGCCAAATTTACATTAAGTCTTCCACTCAAGCGACGCATCGTGTGACCAGCACGCCGTATTTGACAGCAGTTGATTCCAAGGATTTAGTAACAGTATTCTGCACTTAGAGCGATCGAAAGTTTTGCTCCTTCAAATCGAGTCATTTCGCAACAAAACAAAACCGCCACTTAGTAAAATGATTGGGTTCTCATCGTGTTTATGTTAGGGAGATGAAATGAATAAAAAATTCTATTGAAAGCATGCTACGGTTCATAAATTCTGACTATTAATCAACTGATATCAGAAGCTTTGATCCAGCAAGAAAAACAACTGTGTTATGAAAGAGCATTTGTGATATTCTTTAGAGCTATAACTGACTTCACCGTATTTGTTAGCCTAGCTGCAGATAGGGCTAAAAACACTTCCGAACAGTTGCAGATAAGAGAAATTGGTCAGTTTTTAGAGTACATGGACAATTCTGCCAGAATCTTTTTATAGATTTAACCCGTCAAAAAGATTTTAGTGATCTTATCAGTTTCAGTGATCTTATATTATAATATAAACATAATTATCTTTAAATTAATGCAGTGGCATTTCTTCACACAAGATGTTGGCAGTGTTTTTGTTTTATGAAACGCTAAATAAACTATAGTTGCAGCAGACGACTTTCACAGAAAGAAAACCACTTATAAAGGAATTTGTACACCGAATTTTCTTTGTGTTGTGACTCTTTTTTAAGTGGATTTACAAGGCTCTGTTTAGCGACCAGCAACAATGAATCAGCACGCACAAAAAAAATTGCACCTGCTAGAAAAGACACTGACTTGTTCTATGGAATAGCATTAGTTCAAGTTCGGTTAAACAAGATACAATTACGTTCCACAACAGACAACGTTTAGAGCCGTTTCAGAAACTACTTCAGAATCGCACAAAGCGTGCGTCGTCGTTAAAGAAACAGTCCCCGACGTGCAGCAGCAACGCAGCCTGGAGCGGCGTCTCTTTTTCCATCTTAGGATTTCAAAACATTGCTTTTTTCATTTTTCTTTCTTCGCTTCATTTTGGGTGACGGTAATTGGCGGCAGGCCGAAGTCTGAAATTTGCTTCTCGCCAGTGCGATTAACAATAACGCTCGCTCTTGCTCGAACAAGGTTGCAGCGACGTGGCCGTCGATTGTTCACACCAGTGTTTGCACCAAGAGCGCCACGAAAGTAGTTTTTGGCAGAGACAGTGCTCTCCCGTTGGGGTTTCTGTAGTTGCAGATGTTCCCCCAAGGTGCGCCGAGCACGAAGCTTTGCGTTTGTTCGAATCCTTTTTCGGCTGTTGCTGACCGCGTGGCTCGAATTGCTGGCAGGTGACGCTCATTTACTAATTTTTTATTTTTGCTTTGTTTGAACAAAGGTTGCTGGCAGCTGTTGCTGGCAGGTGACGCTCGAATTGCTGGCAGGTGACGCTCATTTACTAATTTTTTATTTTTGTTTTTGTTTGAACAAAGACGCCGCTGATTTCGCCGGTCTTGCATGATGACGTTGTTTTCATTTTCTACAACGTAACGAGAACAACGCTGTTAAACCTGCAACGTGCGAAAGCCGTCTGAAGTTATATTTTTAAAAGGTTTTGACGTCGCCAGCAAGCAAGCAGTCAGCAGCGGTTTTGAAAACAAAGTCTGCCGCCCCGGTTACCTTTCGCGGCGATCGTAGCTGGACATATCGCGAGGCGAGTAGCTGCGATGCCGGTGTGGTCTCGTCATACGACGATGCCTTCGGCCGTGCGCGGTTTGGCGATATTCCGCCTCCGCCTCAGGCAGTCGGTGGGATTTATAAGCGGAGGAGGCGAGGCGGTGCGCTGAGTGATAATTTGCGTGCTTTAACGGATGCTCACGGTTGCGGCCACCAGACAACGTCCGCTCTGTCATGTTTTTTTCGCGTTTCCAGTTCTTCTCGGATTCAGGTTCCAGCAAACATTGCGGTCTTTGTCTTCGACTGCCATCTCCTTGGTTTTCTTTGCTTCTCTTTGCAGCTGTTTCGACATCAAAACTCTCGCCTTTATCACACGTTAACGCGGATTCAGCCTGCTCGGCGTTCGATTTACGTTTACTTGCTTTTTTTGCGCTCAGTGTGGAGTGTACGTAACCACTTTTTTTAACGTTGCCCTCTACTTTGCTGCCAATTCCAGCTATTCGTCGAAACACGCCAAGTTTCCTCATGAGCAGGAAAACTATAAAGAAGGCGACTATGATCGCGATAACAATTATTACAGTTTTCACTTCGTTGGAAAGCGGCCTGGTGCGTTTTGGACGAGGTCGGTAAGGTTCTGTAGAAAATAAAAAGCGTTCAGTTAAAAATTTTTTCGCATCAGTGAGGCATTTTATCGTCGTTCATGTTTTTTATATTTTACAAGATGCTTTGTTTTGGTGAGGCCAATAGGAAAAATTTATCAAGTCAAAGCAACAACCCAAACCACTTGCACTGGTCGATGCTTGAAACCCGGAGCCGAGACGTAAAAGCGCCAGTCAAAGCTGGCAACCTCTAAGGTAGAAACATGAAAAGAGGAAATATCGGAGAGCTACACTCTGAAAAACTAATTTGACGCAGTGGCGAATCCACGGCAGCAGTTTGGTGCGAATGCTTCCCTCAAAGAACTAAGGCTCTTCCATGGAGCAATGCCTCATGAATAATTGCGATTTTTGAAATGAATGACATTTATTTCTAGACTTTTTTGAACGAAAAGTTAAAAAAAATATTCATTTCGAGGCCTTATTTGTATGACTTCCCCCTCAATGTGGAGTATGGATCTGTCAATGATTTGACAACATACCACACGTAAATGGCAAGTAAAGGGATATTAGATATAAAAGAAAACTTGCATTTAAGCCTATTTTAGGTGATATCGATAACAAAAAATCACTCAGAACAAGACTGAAAACATGACCACGAGTGAAATTTCTTGGGCAAAATTACGACGTGACAATGAAAGCCACGCACTCTTGTTGCGGCTCCTTATGGGAGATGCGAACACACAACGGAAAGAACACCAAGTCCGCTTGTGCAACTGGGAAGCAACAACAGAGACTGCCCGCTTGACCAAGTTGCACTCTTGTTGCTTGTATGTAGCTGCATTCTTGAAGTACTTCCCGATTGCGCGCCCTAGGCATGTGACGCGATGCGCGGTCACACCACACATACAACATTCGAACAATAATCTTGTATGTAAGGTGAGTCTACAGGAGGTCACTTGGTACGGAATATAGTACTTTTGTTTAAGCACTTCGCAGACTGTGCCGAAGCATAACGTTGCAAACGGTGACGTAGCAACCAGTTGGTCAGAGAAAAAAAGAACTTGGAAGTGACGGCAAAAACTTGATATCAGAAAGGCCGTGGAGAGTTTTTTTGGAGAACGCAGGAAAAACTAAAAATAACTTCATCATCAACAAGTTTTCCGAACGCCCCAACTTGGTTTTATTTCTAAAAATTCGAATAAAGGCACCGTTAACTTTTAATGATGGTACTGCTAATGAGCTAAGCGCTTTGATGAGAGCACATTCATCCCCGAACTCTCATCAGACCTATAAGAACTGATATTGGTTTGAAGTTTTTTATACCAACAAGTAAAGCAACAGCAAAAGTTTCGTGTTGGAGAAATTTCGGGAGGGTCAAGGTCAATTGTATATAGCTTATCAACAAAAAAAGAAGATGACAGACTGACAGTGTGAAACACAGCTTCGTTAAATCTAAATCGTGCGCTATTGCATTACAAAGCTTTAAAAATCAATTCAATGATCTGAGTAGCAACGAAAACATTTTTACACTGCACTTGGAAAGCGCTACAACTTTTAAATAACAAACTATCCAAACTACTTTTGATGACTACGCACTACTTTGCAACCAGACCGAAGACCACGTCCTCTTTTCGTTCCATCCGAAGTATGACTGAATCTGCATCCTATCCTTGACAGCATTTTGATTTGTAAGAAAGCTCATTCACGTATTGCAAAAAGTGATTTCGATGTAAGAACTGCAGTATACAGCCAAATTAACGAAGTCCATATACTTTTACCATAAAGCAACGCCTTAAACTATTGGGAAATGTTAGTTTAACACTGGTTTTCAATTAAAGCATATCGTAAAAATCATTCTTTTAGTGACCACTCTTTGCGAAAGGCTTTGATGTCAACACCAGTTTCTTATTTTTTGAAAAAAAATTACAAATAAATCTACGGTCCTGCGTTAATAGTATCAGGAATGTGAAAAATCCTATTAGTTGGGCATTTTCAAACTGCATGCAATGACAAAAAGCTTCAAAAACATTTAACCCTGTCGGGCTGGTTATATATGTTTGTTTTTGCCTGCTTATTTTAGTTATTTTCTCCTTTTAATCGTTGAGTTGAGCCTTCCCCCTATTTCCGTACACATTAAAAATATTCAGCTTAAAGAGATAACAAATTAAATAATTAAAAGCTCTAGGTTTTCTGTAAGCCTTCGAGGAATCATCCGACTAAGGTTTGCATTCATAATTTTGCGATGATTCAAACTTGCACATATCTATGCTCAAGTTAATAGTCTCAGAGTCGTATCAATAAAAACATTTTTGCTGAACAAAATATTGCTTATTGGTTCGACTGCGTCACCATTGCGGTGACTAACCACTTTAAGCAAATAATTTGTTCGTAAATGCTGCAACACTCAGTTGAAAGTCATGTTGCTTGATGAACTCCGGCCTGGTGCTTCCTACCGTAAGGTGGCTTCTAACATCACAACGCAATCAAAAGCTGTCAGATGTAGCCCGGGATTGCTCTGGGATGGTGAGGAGCTTGCTCGTAAGCGCGAGGCCCTGCTCCTGTAGGAAATGACGCAAAAACTACAGAACTATGTCATATCTGGCATCCACTTTTCAAAACTGAAAAATTGGTGAATTTATCAAAAATTTTCAAGTTATAGAAGCTAATTTTAATGTTTCACAAACTTTCAACGAAACGGTATTCTTGTTGGATGTGTGGCCCCTCTCCAATGCACCCTCTTAGCCTTAGCTGTCGCTTTTATGCAAAGTAATTGTACCTGGAGAATAGCTGGTAGTTCTTCTAGGTCGACGTGTGGTCACCACACCGGCCTGATCTGCACGTTGTCCGTTGGAAAGAAAATACGGATTTTCCTTGACAGGGAGTCCCAGATTTCGACGTCTGTTCAATTCTTCTACGTAATTGTTTTGCGATACTGGCCTTCTCCTCGAGTTTGTTCCGGAATTCTGCCTCAGGCGGTTGAGGACCGACCCTAGGGTTTCACGGGTAGGCCCGCTCGGAACGCTCGTCTCACGTTCAGCCGCAACAAGGTCACCTGCGTCAAAGACTTGGTTCAAGCACAGCCACTCGCCATTAATTGCTTCGATTCTAAAAGCATACCAGTTTTAGTTTGCAGCATCTCAGAAAAGGGTAGAAGCTCCAAAGCAGGAGCTTCCAACCTTTTTACTCCTGCACCCCGAACAAAATTTTGCTCTGACCTCGCACCCTCTACAAATTGCGACCAAGAACTACCTTTAAAAAATTTAGAAAGTAGTTTAAATTGTGAAATATGTAAAGAAAATCAATCATATGAACAAGAAAGGATGACACAGACTGACATCTGATTATATTCTACAGAAAATAATAAACTTGCTTGAAATATGTACAAAATAACAAAATCAAAAGGCTGACTTCCAAACGTTTGCTAGTGTATTTAAGTTCAATGACTCTTTATTCCTGTCTCTTGCTTATGCGTGTTCCAAAACGTAGAATTGTGTTGCTCATAGCAACACGCATGTGTGTTTGTGCATTCAAGTGATTTCGTCTTAATTGACAAAAGAGTGCTAATACTGACTCGCATTAAGTATGTTGTAGCTAACGGAATGAGCACAGTTATAGCGCAGTTTCCTACCGTACTTTTTACTCGCAAATTGCATTTCAAAAGCACGATTTGAACGCAGTTTTACAAGATCTTCTTTCAGCTCTCGATCATCTGGCATTTTATCCAAATTGTATGGAGTATGGATTCATGATCCATTGTTCAGACGTTTCCATCTCCCCGACGTCAAAATATCTATTACATGACGTCGACGACCAGTGGCGGATTAAGGGGGGTGCTGACTGGGCTACAGCCAGGGGCCCCAGCCTTTGGGGGCCCCAATCCCTAAGTCGGTGAAAATGTGTAATATGTGAACAATACACCACACAATACGCTGGAAAAGATACCATCGCCAACTGGAACTGATAAGTAGGCGTTCTGTGCTCTCATTGAAATTGCTTCGTTGACATAGAAGTAGTTGATTTTTTGGCGTGTGGTCTGGCCGATACTCAACAACAAGTTAGTACTCCAAGGTCTAAAAAATCAACGTATTCCATCCGATTATTGTCTTATTTTGGTTTCCGATGAGCATGCGGTATCCACGTCATTTGAACATCGATCCTGAAGATAGCCCCGAAGGAAGTTGTGAATTTGTAAAGTGATGTCAAGTCTCTCAACAATGGTGAAAGTAATTAGATTTTAGCTTAGGATAATAAATCATGGTGTTAAAAGGCAGGAATGCGACTGCCAGAGTTGGTATATACGCCACGTATATATCCTCATGTACTTTCATATATTTGTGTGTTCTTTGTTATTGCGATGCATGTTTGAAGTCTGGCGCGTTGCGTGTGGGAGTGAAGACCTTACACAACACACACGTGTCAACTTGTAGTTTAATACCAATTTTGGTACTATTTACTTCCAAGATGCAAGCTTGGACATTTTGGTACATACTACTTTTAGGTGAATCGCCATTATTTGCTATAATAATTGATAACTGGCTCGGTAGTATCTCCACTTCATTCTGACGATATCCCCTGAAGAGTGTCAGACGAAAAGCTTTGGGATGAATCTCCTACTTCACGCCATCTTC
>JGI24158J21664_10008004_pt1 | contig 14049 bp, 8 predicted proteins | sample Ectturendosymbi3_FD_21664 | JGI IMG/M metagenome (IMG submission 21664) | reverse complement strand
ATTTATGGGGCACCTGACTAGATAACCTCTGTGTTTTTTCGGTGCCCCGGCGTTTTTTTCTGTTTTAGCGAGTATATCTAGCGCAATTAATTCAGTATCGCCAAAAAATCTATCTATCTATCTATCTATCTATCTATCTATCTATCTATCTATCTATCTATCTATCGATCGATCTATCTATCTATCGATCTATCTATCTATCTATCTATCTATCTATCTATCTATCTATCTATCTATCTATCTATCTATCTATCCATCTATGAGGACGCGCCAGCTTCATCAGCTTCGCAGATTGAAGAACAAGATTTTTAAAGAAGGCTACCGTCGAGAATAAGCTCCCTTCAGCAAGATTTTTATCAGAACGTCTTTCAAAAAATTTCTATTATGGGGACTTTTTGGTTGGTTTGCTTGAATCCCTATGTTATAAGGAAATTGCATTAAACGCCTTGCAACAACTGGTGCTCATGGGTACCACTTACATGTCAGAGTAAGGATTTTCGTATTTGGTCGAGCTCATGGCGTCGGAAAGGGGGGAGGCAGGGGGGTCTTCGCCTCACTAGATTTTAAAATTTTGTATTTACCTTTTCATTTTTTTTGTATAAAATGCTTTTCTGTTAGCTTTGAGTTGGTAAAGTAAAATTTCACCATGGTTGGCCCACCCCTGAAAAAATCGACTATTCTCCCCCCTTGGAAAAAATGCTTCCGACGCCCATGGCCGAGCTGAAAACTAAAACACGAAATGCGCTGAAATGCATTGACTCTTTGCTGAGGATGGCAGTGGAAGAATTAATTCATCTGCAGTTTGAAAAGTTGACCACTAAAGTTCGGGAGCAGTTCAGTAATTAGTAAACGGCTATCTGCGGAAAATATAGTTTCCTATCGATTTTTGTGGTTTCGACATTATGTCTGCAGTGGTAGAGGCCTGGAGTTTGATTCTCACTGAGCCCATTGTTTTCAGGTTCTGTGTCGTAGCTCGTTAAAATGCATTGATGACAACATTGGTTCCTTTCGTAGCTTCCCATTTCTTGACAGTTGATGGGGATTCAGCTGTCTTTAAATGAGTTATTAGCTTATGTGGATCTTGTACAAAAATCAAACTCAGCAATAACTTTGTACTGTGTATAGTTAGGTTATTATTGTCACGTGGGACATGCATTCGCAGTAGGGTGAATGCAAGGCCGGATTTAACTGATTCGAGGCCCTTGGCTAATCCACTTGTGAGGCCCCTCTCCCACTGTTTCGAGGAAAAATGCAAAAGCGTTGATCAATTTGCACAAAGTCGAAAATGACGATATTGACTCTCTAAATGTACGGTCAATAAAAAATTCTAAATCATTACCAGAGTGTCACACGGTCACTGTGTTTAAGTTGCTACTTTCGACGCAAAAACGTTCAATGATACGTAATGGTTGAAATCGTACTTGTTGGCTGGCGGGAACAGGATAATTAATTTTGCGGGCAAACCAACCCAAAACGTCAAGGTTAAATGTTTGACAAAATACATGGCCTACGTGTTTTATAAGTTTCACATCTGTTTTTTCTTATCTGTGCTCAGAAAAATCAAGCACACTGCACATATCTGTGGCGGCATAAAGACGTAAAACCACAATTTGAGGACCACGTTGCAATTTGCTTGCCACGTCCGTAAAAATATCGCACACACGAACAAAACACGTCAAGTAAATTGATCCAAATGGTTGCAACTACTAGGTTCACGGTTCGCGTGTTTGTTACTTTTTCAGGGTCCTGAGAATCGAACGTAACGAAACCGTCGCGAAAAAGGATGTGAGGTGTTGAACCAGAACCGCAGCCAGAAAGCTTTCAATAGGGGGCTTTACATTTGCGCAGGTGGTCTTCACAATCTGAAAATTTGATAAAATCACCACTGATTTATATGGTTCATATTTATTTGGAGTGGCTGACCCCACCAATGCTCCCTTGTGGCGACGGGACTGGTTTAAATATCCCGTTATTCCCTTATGCTGTCATTATGGAAATACTTACAAAAAGCTACAATCATCGAATCAAGTAAGGCTGAATAGAGCCCAGTAAACAATTAAAAAGTTTTTTTCTTGGCCTTCATAAAAAATCATCTGGGAATTCGTTAAAATTTATTTGCCTATGTTTGTCACTTTAATGCACTGAATTCTTACACTGGGCAACCTCTCCTAAAACATTGCGACCTTTTACTTCGTTTTTAATTCTTCTGAATCTTGAAAAAAACTTTCTGCTGAGCAGTTAGTGATCATCAAGCTAAGGATAAGGGTCGGCGTGGTTGGATAAACTAAAAACCACTAAGACTAAGGCATCATCAGACGCAAATGCGATTTTGTCATTTTCTGCTGTTACCCCTTTCTTTGTCTCTTTGGGGTAGAGTTTTGTTGTTGCCAGTTGGCAAAGTGACTTTTGCTTGCTATTCAAGCTGATTAAGATCTTCTCTCACAAGCTTAGCATGGGAGCTGTACAAACTTGCGCAAGTACTCAATAGCAATCGCATTTCTGAATGACTTTGAAAAAATTAAAATGGAAAAAATCACGTTTAGAAGTACCAAACGAGCTTTACGTAATAGAAACGCTAACAAAACTTCGGTATTGCTCAGAAGAAGTAACTATGTGTTTATTAGTTTATTGTAATATAATGCTGCTATAGTCCTACACGTAGCTCTTATCTGCAGTACAACTTTAAGCTTTGCTCAGGTGCATTTCAAACACGAACAGTCACACGTTTTTTCGCCTGATTCACACGTAACAATCGGTACGATTCAGCAAACAGAGGAAGCAGCCAACGTGCTTTGTGTATATCGACTTAGTCAGGGCTCCCATTGCTGTTTTTTTCACTCAGATCTGGTTTTTCTTTCGAATGCATCTGATTGTCTACGTTTAATTATGAAAAATCCCGTTAAATCTGTTTTTTTTCAGAATATGAATTTGGGAATTAACTACAGTAAATCTAATTGATCCTCCGGTCATTGCGGTGCTCTTATGCTATCACCAAGTAAACAAAGTACTTATGTCGGTGAAAGAAAGCATGTTCAGTCAATGTTGCACCCTCACACCAGCATCGATATCAAAGACTGAAGGTTGCTTGCGATCCTGTAAAGTCAGTCATGCAGTTCTATGTACAATAAAAGTAACATGAATAAGCAACAAACGGTTACGTAAACAATTGAAAGATTTACAGTTGTGTAAACTACGTAAAAGGTCATTGTCTCAGATGCCAATTAAGGGATTGAATATTGATGAAACAATGTTTTAAGAATGAATGTTTACACTTTTTGGCTACCCTATGCATGCAAAAAGAAAAAACGATTTCCATTGCAGGAAAGATATATTGCCAGCTTAGGTATTTTAGATTTCGTTGTAGATCAAGACCTCACAAAAGATCCAAGTTCACTAGCAAATGTGGTCCTACATTTTCCCCACCTTGCACCTGAAGAACAGCTGGAGACGATAGTTTAAACATGTCTTTGTCCAATAAATCTATCCCTGATTTCTGGTATTATCTGCGTAACATCAAAGACGGCTTAGATAACCCGGAGTTCGGAATATTTTCTGATTTAATGACCAGATTTATGGTTTTGCCAGTCTACTGCATCACCAGAAAGAACATTTTCACTTGCTAATCATATTGAAACAAATACAAATTTGCTGAAATCGAGACTGTTTAGAAAAATTGTTATCAAAACAAGCATTGTCAAGAAGCAGCCATAAAAACGGTTATTGGATACCTAAGCCTGAATTACTGAGAAAATTTGGAAAAGGAACTTCAAGTAAATCAGGATTTTTGTCACTGTTTCAGCTCAGGTATTTTCATCCGTTCTTTTTTTGCAAATTAAGATTTCCGTATTTTTGGCAGAGAAATGTTTTTTTCATCTACAATCTGAGTGTATCCGAAATTACTGAATGGGAGACCTGGACACAGTAGCGGGCGACTCGTCATGCGACTTGACCAACGGTCGTACTGAGATTCGCGCAAACTTGTTGAAAGACCCTGGCGTTATCAACACGGAATCTGATTAGGTGAATAAAACTAAATTTCATGAATAATTAAGACATAAAATTTTGACGAATGTTTATTGATTTGATCATAAACTGGCAATGAAATTTATGCAGGGGCGTAGCGAGGTTAGATGGCGCCCGGAACAAGAAGCAAGTTTGACGCCCCCATGTTCAAACCTGAGGTCGTTTGTAAGCAGATTTACTGTATTGAAGAAAATACTTGTGACATTGCTGGGACTTTTCGGTGCCCGCCGCCGTCATTAGGCGCTCCCATAGCGATTTGGCGCCCGGGGAATTGTGCCCCCCTTGCCCCCCTCTCGTTACGCCCCTGCATTTATGCGTACCACAGTTTCCTGGAGGCCCCCTTGGATCTTGAGACCCTAGGCTTAAGCCTATATAGCCTGTAGGTAAATCCGGCCCTGGGTGAATGGGAATGCAGCAATCGATGTCAGGGGTGAAAGAAACCGAAAAAGGTTAAGAAGCACTGCTTTCTACCTAGCACTATGTCTTCATCCATCTGTAGTTTAAGAGTGAAAAACAGCAATAATAAAACTTTGCAAAGCATACTGACGTACAAGTCGCGATTATACTGACTGAATGCAACGGTTCGAGGCTTGCGTCACTGAAATTTCCATTTGCTCTCATTCTGGCTGCCACTATATTTGTTTTGCGACTTATCCACGTAACAATGAATGAGTAGTTCTCATGAGAGTTCGTCCATTGTGGCGTAACCTTCGTCACAGAGCAAAGATAGCGCCACAGTTAGTCCTCTACGTACTAGGCTCATTAATATTTAATCCAAGTTACTGGACAATTCATAGTTCGTTTGAAATTATTGTCGAATGGGAACTGTCCACACAATAGAATTTAAACCCAATGCTCTATGCAAATCCATTACTTCAAAAAAAATTCAATCATGTATGACACACTCTATCGAAAGGAATCCTTTCCCAGCAAAGAATCAGGCACTAAGATCTTACAGAGTATATATTTCGCCTACGAAGTAGGCATCATCAGCTCTTATTAAAATAGAATCTTATATCTGATATGAATCATATTTTTAAAAATACTTCTGATATAAATCATATTTTTGAAAACAAATCTGATATGAATCATATTTTAAAAAAACTTTTTTGCAGTGGGCAGCTCGGGCTCTAACGGATGAGCCCGAGTAAAGCGCGAGCCAACGAAGCCGAGAGAACGCCTAACTACGAACGATTTTTATTATTTATTCAGGTCACCTACAACATGAACGCGAAAGGTTAGACATGGAACGAAAATAAAGTATATGAACAGTGACAAGGCCCAATGAAAATACCCCGAGTTGACAACGTTAATTAGTGAAATGGGTGATAACAACGTTAATTAGTGAAATGGGTGATGAATGGGTGATGTCAAATCAATATAAAAAAACACTAAGCCGGATTATGCCAACTGTTGTTTAGTTGTTTATTAAATCACAATGGAAGTGTGAAAGTCAAGGTTCTGCGAACAATGAATGTAACAGCGGCAGAACTTGCAGGACGCAGTTTGTAAAGTTCTTTTTAGCGTTTAATCTCGTTCTGAATGCATACTAGCTTACGTATATCTATCGGATCTGCTAATAAACAAAAAATAAAAGTATGAGTTTTTCATTTAATCATGTTCAACATGCAGTCTACATATTTGCTTGAGTTGACAATTCTTCTAAATCAACAGTTTTCTTCTGTTTCCCTTTGAAGGTCCGCTTAGGCGAATGCTACTGCACTGCACATCGTCACCTTTGTATTACATTGCTGGTATTTGCTCCGGAAAGAATTTCGCTCTTTATACTTTAGATTCCGATTATCCGGATGCCTCGCTAAACCGACAGTATAGTATTTGACGAAACAAAGTAGTTCGGTTACACGAGGTCTGACTGTATACAAAGCAAACCAGCTCGCGTTCAACAATGTAAATCTAAGCCTGAGCATCCAGAGTGACAGAGTTGCCACTGGAACTAACTAACTCAAATATTTAAGTGAACACTTCCACGCAAACAGTAAACACTGCTTCAAATCTGAACAGTTCAAAACGCCTGCCAACTATAGGCTATGGACTAATTGAAAAAGGTTTTGAGCACTACACGCGCTGTCTCGTCTTTAACCTTGCATACAGCACAGTAGATATTTCTACACTGCAGCCGTTTAACATTTTTGGATGTTGCATCGAACTTGTTAGCTCTCGTTGACTGATCCACGTTTGTATTCTGTTATTGACCACGGAACTCTGTAACGAACGCTATCTCGCTCCATGCAAGCGTTTTATGGTTTTCTCATCGCAAGCATTCTCGCTAACTCATGAATTATATCTGTCCAACGAATGCCACATGTACGAGCATCGTATGCTGTCTGCTCTATTTATCAACGTGCCTGGCTATCGTGTGTGCAATTGTGCTGTCTACCTGGCAAGCTCTGTGGAGTAGTAGAAGGTCACATAGAAAGTGATTTTTTTTGCGTTTTTTCGAACTCTGTGTAGTTGTTGGAGACACAAGTAATTGAAATTTGGTCAGTTTTTGCAAATTAAAATTACAATTACATAAGAACAAAAAAACTCAATTGCAATTACACGAAATTATGTCATTAATTACAATTATATAATTGATCTAACTCTGATATCTATTGCAGCTTATGTTACACGGCGGCTAAAGTCCTAACAAACATAAAATCTTTATACCATTTTCAACACAAACATTTTTGAATTGTAATCACATTAATCAGCCATTTCTGACAGTTTGATGGTTTGACAGTTTTGTTGATTTCAGCCGCAAGGCCCACAGGACATGGCTTAGCGAACATATAAAACAAAGTAAGACACTTGCGAATTTTCATCATACTCGAGGTAATTATACACGCCTCAACACACACGAGACGAAGCTATCGGCGTCGAACATAGAAACAAGCATTTTAACGATCTAGAATCGTACTTTAAAAAAAACAAAAAAAACAAAAAACAAGTGAAACCTTGCAGCCAGGACACCGAAAAACCTTGCGGTTATCGAGTCGAAGTGCCCCAGCACAATGAAACGTCTCAGTGCTTGCCAAAAGTGAAAACAAATACACAATTACGTAAAACAGTGAAACAGACCTGAGATAAGGACCATGGAAAGACTTCAGTTGCCTACCAAAAAATGCCAAGCGCCGCGTTACAAACCACACGAGCAATCAGAAACGCATACCAAACGTACGCGTAAACGATGAGACATATGAAGTGATCATCCTTTTATTAAAAATTTAACTAGATGCATCCGGTAGCATAGTTTTTCAGATATTCATTCATATTGCAACGGCAAAAGTGATCCGTATTGATTACTAACGGCTTTGTGGGATTTATCTTTGAACTGCTGTTCTACGCTTGCCCAAACAGTAGCTCCTCAATGCGAAATTGTTATTTTTGCCAGCCTTTGTTGAAACTTGTTGAATAAAATAGTTTTGATTGGTTGCATATCTTGTACTATGACAATGAACTTCAGCCGTTTTCTGATCAAGTCTTTAAATGATTGTGGGCAACATTTCATGGTGAAATGTATGCATCAGTTTAGCTAACTCTAATTTATAAATATCATGAAGTTTAAGAATATTGAGAGATTTATACAGAGGTGTAATATGACATTTAAAGTCGTTTCATGTAATAGTTCGTAGAATATCATTGTGCACTATTCTAGTGGTTGCAAACCAGAATTAGTAGCCGTGCCCCATGAAACAATGCAGTACTTTAGATGAAAATGTACAAGAATAACATACAACATTTTTAAAAGATCAACTGATACCACATTTCGAATTTTATAAGAATAGAAACTATGCCCTAACTCGTTTTGATTTTATGTATTGCACGTGAGATAGCCAACATAACGAGCTGTCTATCATCCCCCGAAGCAATTTTCACATGTTGTTCGTTGAAAGCAGCTGTCATTAATATCTTTTTGGAAAAAAAAAGTTTGCGATAGATTGCTATCATTTTTCAAAGATTTTGTTAGCATAAATGTTGATGTGGAGTAATTTAAGAACAATTTATTGAGCGCACCCAGTTGTCCACTTTAATTATTTCCACATTCACCGTATGCATTTTTCTACTCTAATTAGTTCCACATTCACCATATCTGACAAATATACAGGTTGACTTCATTCTTTAATCTGTTGAATAAAGGCTGTGATTGTTCAACCTGCGATTGTGAAACTTTTTTATGACGACCTCAGAATACAGTAGTTAACCAGGTTCATCAACATTTCCCTAAAATTGCAAATTGGTGTCGTTGCTTATACCGTTGACTGAAGGCTGCGTTTGCTGATTCGATGCTTGGGAGCTTTCCTTTGACAGTGGCGACTTTAAAATAGTTAACCACGTTTCAAACGACATAAAAATGCTGAGAAGATTAACAAGCATGCTAATATCGTAAACAGTTGAAGATACGTGTCTAGTTGTTTTTTCTGGAACAACAAACGCTAAAGTAATCATAGCGAGCAAGTCACTTATCATGCATACTCCAGCAAAAACGGCCGACCTTTTCATCATTCTCACAATTCTGCCAGCAGTGTTAGTAGTAGCTTGAGACCGAAGAGGATAAATGAACAAATACAGCATTGATGCTTGACCCAGCAGCACGATTCCTGCATTAAGATAAACCGGCCACACCGTAAAACTGATTTTTGGTCTTGAAACACACCCACGATTGGAAAATGTGTAGTTTTCTGGAACAGTAAATGCTATTCCTGCAAACACATTTGCAACGACAATGACGATAATACTAATCCAGCTGAAACAATGCACCCTTCTATTACTCACCGATTGCATTGCAGGGTGCTGGTAAAGCGAACGCTGTCGGAACCATAGAAATATGTAAACAGTAACTGACGTGAGAACATAACCAGCAATGGATGCATCCATTGCGCTTTCACAAGGTTTTGACGATTTATCTCCATATCCTAAGTTGAATGTAACTTGATCGGGTAATAAACGAAAGAAACTGAAAAAATATGCAGCAACAGCAGCTGTGTATACTGCTCCGGCATTGACTTTTGTTGAACTGGATCGATTCTCCTTTTGCCATTTGCCTGTCCTGAAGCCGTAAACTGTCAAGCTTAGGCAGATCCAAGTAACACAGAAAATTGACAGCAGGTTGAAAATTTCTGCAAGTAACCATTCAGGCTGTGTGAATCTGTCAATGACTTCCAATTCACTGTCGTTTCCTGAAGGAAGCTGCACCGTCTCTGTGGTCTCGTGGGCGGTTGATGTTGAGCTGAAGTTTGCGTTTGGTGCCATAGCAATTTCTTCTGGCAATCTCATTTAGCTTTGCAGACAAAAGAGAAGAAACTTGATGTATTATGTTCTTCGCACTCCGTGCTTTTCTGTAATGTGGAACAGCTTTCTTGTTTTCTTTGCAGCTTCGTTATGACCACTGGATTAAACATTCAGGTTGGTACTTAAGTATGATTTACAATAGATCACAGAAGAAAAAATGTTTAGGCAATCTTTATCTTGCTAAGCGCTGTTGCAATAATATCTGACGTAAAACCATATGCGGAGGCAGAAGCACGTGTTATTCACCCTCTGGTTCATGCGGTTTCCTCAACGACTACGAGCTGTTTGAGAATTAGCCTAAATTAGCGAGAATATTTTAAAGACAACTGATGCGTAATTAGGTTCTTCAAAGATAAATCAATGGTGTGCGGAATGTGCTTTTTCACCATGCAAACTTGGAAATTGATATCCTCTCCGATCTTTATCCTACTTTAATCCAAGATATGTTACGCATATCCAATAATTCTAAATTACGAAGTGCTTAGAAGATATCATCGTGGCTGTGCCTCAACCATTACTGCGCCAGACTTAAAACAGAGACTTTTTCGCATTTATTAATGAAGGATTTTAATCATTGTAGGTTATCCACATTTTTTCCGCATTATTAAGTGGGATCTTTGGCAATTTATTTATCCAAAATTAATTCTCTATCCGATGGGATGTACATCACTGTGACAGGGTTTGTACACCACTGAAACAAGTGTGCTAGATGAATTGCCGTGCAGTGGGAGGGCGCGAAAGGGCTACAGCACCGGGCAAGCAAGGTTGGGGGCATTCAAAGAGTGAAATTACAAAATTAAAATGCTGTAACTATATGATTTTTCCTTATGTGAAACTACTAACACAGGCTGCACGGATTCAATTTTTCGAAACTTACTTTTTGTTTTTACGTATTCAAGGTCAAACGCCAGTAATTCTCACATTCTTGTTCAATAACAGGGACCTATACTCTAGTTGTACGGTGCACATCCAATCAAACTGATAGTGAAGCTACTATTTATATCATGCGATCAAGGGAAATCACAAAAAAAAGGATTGAAAGATAGTCATGGACGTTCAATTGATTTTCTGAGACAAAGTTCAAAACTGGCCTATTTCAACTTGTTTGATTTAGCTGTCTTTTTCATGCATTACTAGTTTCCCGTTTCGTTTTTTGACGTAGCAACCCTGGGTGTGCGCTAATACAGACGCACACCTGTGCATCACTTCGAGCTTCGTCATCAATTGGCAGTTCAGAATAAGGTGGATTGATCATAACGGCTCACACAAGCCCGTATATGTTCTGTCTCCCCAGTAGTTGTAGATGTAACAGTCGCATAATAAAATACGAAAGTTTTCTTGCGTGCTTTATGCGCATTCTCATTTCTTGTGTAGTTTGCAAGTTGCAAGTTTCAAACTGTCAACCGTGGGTGTCCGCTATTCCAGTCACATACCTTCGCTGCTCGACTGCTATTCAACAAGAGACATTCGCGCAGCCTGGTGTTTTTGCAGTTGTGAACTGCTCTGACGTAGCACTGAGTGTGTTCTACTCCCCTGTTTTAATGTGTTGCCGTATATTTTTGCAGGTATGAACTGTTTAGCGTTGAGTGCTGTGTTTTGCTCCGGTCTCCTAACTTGGAACGCAGATAAATTATAATTTTTGCTCATTACAGCTCATTACATACACTGTACAACGAATAAGGAGAGTTCGTGTAGAATAATATGTATGTTGTGTCAACAAACTTCGCCAAACCGTTGGTTTGCAGACGTGAATATGAGGTGATATTGTGACGTCACAAACAGCGCATATCAAGTAATGATCACCATGCGCCACTGCACAATACTGGAAGTTGGTTGGTAGGGGGGCATACAGTGGTGTAGCCAGGCTGTGCCACCCCGGGCCGACCATAAAAGTCTCGTCCTTTCCACCCCTCAAATTTGCTAACAAGAATTTAAAATGACAGAAGATCATGGTTCGTGCTTGTTAGACACAAGGATGAAGAAAGCATCTTGAAGATCACAATCAAACACTCACAAACTGAAATGGGTCTTGTTTTTCATTGTCGAACAGGAGTCTTGCTTTTTCTGCTTGTCGCCACCTTCCTCATGATTACTTTTTTATTTTTTTCTTTCTTTGCATATACATATACAGACCCGACGCATTTCGCCAAATTTTCTTCCCTGATGGTGTTTAGTCTCCGGAAAACCCACCGTATGGCTTTTCAATACTTCACTCATTCTAGGGGATCAAACGAAAAAATTAATGAACGTGATAGTGGTATACCTACTTTACAGATGTAAACATTTATGTATGTTAATATTTCGTGTAGTATCCCCGTCTTTAACTAAGAAATGTATATATACTGCATATAGCGTGCTATAATAAATCTGATAATACAATCTCAGTGATGTAAAGAACGTTTCATTGTTCACTTCACGTTTGAGTAGTAGTTTAATTCTCTTATAATATACAAAAGGCTTCAAACGTTAACTTTGCCGGCACTTGCGNGGAGCCCTCTGTAGGTGCGGCAACCCATTTTGGTAAAATAGGTCAAAGAGGCTTAAAACNGGTTCTGGATGAGAAGCGTTTGACTTGCAGCCTTCATTNTGACCCGCACGCTTGGTCTAGCTGTTGGACTTCTTCGAATTACACGTGCATAGTGTTATTTCTTGCCTTTGTTCGTTACAAACAAAACTATCGCCAGAAGGTCTTCAATTGCGGTACTTTGCGTTTTAGGTTTGCGCGGAGGGGTCTTGAAAATCTAACATTTGACAAAAAATCTACTGATTAATAGTGTTTTACATTTCAATTTGGGCAAGCTTGGAGCTTTNCTTGGGGGGGTAAGCCCACCAAAGCCCCTCGGCGACGGGACTGGTTACCAACAAACGTCTATTTCGAAAACTGTATTATCAAACTATGCCAGGTGGGATGTAAACGTTTTTAATACTCAGCAGTAATTACAACTTCTTACGTTCGACGGTAATTGTGTTGAACAACTTTATTCAGTACAGCCATTGTCAAGTTGAGCAACTGTTTCCCTCAAAGCCCCTTTTCTATGACTGCAAATGTAATGTATACCGTTGAACAAAGGAGAATTTTGCGAAACTCAACACTGCATATGGGCTGGCTCTGATTCACTGTACTTGCAGTTCAAACCTACAATCTAAGCTCAAAGTTACCCACGCAAATGCACCAACTGCACTATCTCGTTTCAACAATGTCATTTCCCAATACCACTACGTCATGCAGAAACAGAGATCCAGCCATTAAGGTTAGGGGAGCGATTTCAGTAATTTTAGTAGTCAATTCTCATTACGTGTTCATTGAAACAATGGACGACAAAATGGCCACATATCGCGAGTGCCGTTTTCCGAATTGTACAAATCAATACAAAATCAAATTTAGGTTTTAGGGGGGTCAATCGCCCCACTCGCCCCACTCGCCCCCCGCCTGGATCCGACCCTGTGCAGAAAAACATCAGTTGTAGTGAAACTGAGCAACGTTACCTTTGCACAGTTCTTCACTTCAACCACCAAATTTTAATGTTAAGCCCACTTAATGGCTAGGCTACAGCTTATGGTACTCATTGAAAATATTCCACTGAACATTAAAAATAGCATGAGATGTGCCAAGAAATGCTTTTTCATAATTTTGGTGACGGCAATTAGGGGCAGGCCAACGCCTGAAATACCCTCCTCACGGGAGCACTTGAGGTGAACGCTCTTTCTCAAGTAGCGCTACGACGATTCACTCAGTGGCCATTGATTGAACACCAACCTTCCATTGAGAGGTGGACACTCTAACACTGAGCTAACGCCGTGTCAGCGATATGTTCGCCGCCAATGCCTTGGTGTTAAGTGATGCTATGACGTGCCGTTTGGGCGTTACTGAAGAACCAACGATAAGTGAAGAAAGATTAAACTAGCCTTGCCTATTTACCGTGAGTTCATACAAAGCCTTTTTAGTCAGATTTTGAGAGGAGGGCAAGACAAACAGCGAACTACCGGAGCCCTGATGTTAGTTAGCCTGTGGTCGAATGTCATCTCTTTCCTTTGTTCAAAGGATTTCTGACTGGGGTGGCGGAAATATCTTTGTTTGGAGAAGAAGGTGTGGGGATTCGGCCTTAATTGCTCCCAAGTAAGTGTGTCAAAAATTCCTGATTTCAAGACAAACACTGGGGCTTTTCAGCGCATAGGTTTTGACCCAGAGTTTTGAGTAAACGTTTCATCAGTTTGCTCGCTTTTGTTCAAACGAATTTGTGACGTACACGTTGATGAAACGTCACGCACATGACAAAGCAATACAGTGCGACTTCACCGCGCTAATCCTTTTCTTCACAATTCTGGAGTTGAAAAATCTTGAAATAAGAATGAGGGTTGTGGAACAACATTTTGAAATTACTTAATATTCTTCATCATTGGCTATGATTTAGGACTGCATTTCCCTAATGTTTTTTGTAGAGAAGTTAAGTAAAAATTAAGTTTCGGCTGTGGAGTAATGGTGTGTTTTGCTGTATGTGATAATGTACATTTGGAAATGTGTTCTAATTCTGATGTGCTTACGCCCGTTTGCAGCCACTGTGTAGGCCTACTGCATTTTGGGCCGGGTTTGAACTGAAAGCGTCCGCCCCCGAATCCAACTCTGTAACGAACAACAACCATCGCCCACGACGAGGCTAACCTGTGTTTGTTTCTTATGATTTCATGATTTCAGCCCATTGCAACGTAGGCGAGATTTATCGTCGTGTCTAACTA
>JGI24158J21664_10008003_pt1 | contig 14049 bp, 9 predicted proteins | sample Ectturendosymbi3_FD_21664 | JGI IMG/M metagenome (IMG submission 21664) | reverse complement strand
TTCTGTATTGTCTGTTTTTATCAACCTGCGTTCTGCAGAGTGTGTGTGTTCATACTATGGACTTCGTGTCTGCTAACAAACAAATAAATTAAATATCGAATCTAAACCCAAAGCATTTATTCAGATCCATGCTCTTTTTTGGTATTTGCTGAAGTTACTCTACATTGTTTTGCTTGAGCGTTTTTCTGATCAACTGTTGTTACGTGGGATTACGTGGGTTCATCAACATGCATCACAATGCAGTTAATGCAGTTTTGTCACTTCACTGCTCGGAGCGACAGAATCAATCTGGAAAATCTAATCACAGCATGTTAGCATTTGCTTGATTAGCATGTAAGCTTTCCAGAGAAACTGCGCAGGCTAGCAAAGAAATATATCTTCCTTGCTTTGTAGTAAAAGTGCAGACTTCCCCGGGAGAGGAAGTCTCAAGAGAGCTGATCGGCGCGGGATTACTAGTTGGCGTTATAGTTCCGCTCGTCACCTGTTTCCCAGAACTAGACTGATGGAAGTCATCGATAGGATAAAGCATCAAATAAAGTTCTTTTCCTCACAGAGAGTACAAGCGAGTTATAGTCCAATGGCCCAGCGCTGGGGATTTCCTAGTCTGTGACTTGATAGCACGCAGACAGAAGAACGACGTGGAACCAGGTGCAAGGGCACCTGCAGAGCAGTGGCGTAACTGACAGGGGAGAAAGGCGAGCGGCCCCCTGGCAAGCTAAATGTAAAAACGGGGCCCTCTTTAGTTGACATTTTGATATTTAGTATTCTTTAGGTTTATTTTTTTACGTTTTTCGATGTGTTTTCGTTTCTTATTAGCTAATATAGACATCCACAACATCCAGAGATTCACTATCATTTCTTAAACTTTTTTCTGAGTTTTGGCTAGTGGGCCCCCTTCAGCTAAGCTTTGCCACCCCCCCTGGCTCAAACCTTTAGTTACGCCACTGCTGCAGAGTACATATACGCTGCCAATAAAGCGAACAATTTAAGTTATATCTGCAAATAAAAATCACCTACGCTGATCACTCCGTCCGACCACGTTTCATTTGATCACGAGATTGATAGCCTCAGCCATACTGGCATGGTGCAGTAATACAAAACCACACTTCTTGTTCATTCACCAGTAACAATCAGTTGTTCTCGTATCTTCTCACACAAGCGGTTTTCACGTTCAGGAAAAATTCCCACAATTATGCCCAACCTATGTAAGTTTTGGCGCGGCTGAATCGGTCGTGGGCAGCGGCACGCACTGAGAAGGTAGTCACGCATCACGTTCTGTTCTTGAAACGTCAACGTGGGAGTGCCTTCCCGTGAAGATTATTCCAAGCTTCAGACTCTGCTACAACCACTTAAATTTCACCAAAAGTAGAAATGCTTTCATTACAGTATAGTGCGACTTCCCCATTGAGACCAAAAAGGCATGTAGGCTTATTAGTTCGCATTTTCGTTATTCAAACTACGAAACAATAGAAACAGTGGCGTAGTAAGCCCAAAATTTTTTGGGTAGGCAAATTTTTTGATTTTAGGCGAGGAACACTATTTTGCTGAAGATACCGGCTCTCAAAGTGCAACATGACTAGATATGCTAAAAATTTGGTGGGCACAGTCTCTTGGGTCCCCTGGCTACGCCTATGAATAAAAATGCAATAAATAGAAAAAGGAATGAAACATCAAAATGCAGAAAATTTAATTGCATACTAATGATACTAACAGAGCGCAAAATGACGTCACGATATTGACGTCAGGGCTTTCGAATCTTGGAAATCATTAATTTCTATCGTAAAGTATAGAATTTAATCGTGTCGCGTGAAGCTATCCTCACTTTCAAATTTCGGTCACGATTGAACATTCAAACTGTTGTATTGCGACATTCCAAATTGCGGAGATACATTCGAATTTTAGCAAATAGTGAAAAATAATACACAATCAGGAAAAAACTCCCTGATCACATGCAAAAATCTGCTTGAATTTCAATAACATAATTTTATGGACACAAAAATCGAAAACACAGCATAAAATTGGCCAGAGTTTCACCTTGTTTTCTAAATCTAAACCATGGGTTTGTCAGAGCCTATTGAATATCCCGAATGCCGCGTGCCCGCTTGTTCCCCAATCTCGTCAGGTCTGCGGTCACAACCAGGTGTGTGCNGTCNGAGCCCAAGCAATTTTGTATGGCTAGAGCCGGATCCCAAAATTTTAGATGATGGAGCCGGACCTGAAAGTTTGGTTTCCGTTCCANAGCCATGTGGGGCAAGTCAGTTGTATAAAATATTTCAATTGTTTTCAGTTTTCAATAGACCAAATCATTTCGGAGGCGGAGCCAAAAACTTTTAGATGTTGGGGCCGGAGCCCAAATTTCAGGTTGATACCTAGAGCTGGAACCAAGGGTCCACTTGGACCGGGGTCCCCAAAATATAGGCCTACCATTTTGATAATTTGCCAGATTTACAAAAGGTCATCGAAACGCAAACAGTCCACAATAACATGCACATCACACAAAGCAAAGTTTGTCCCCGCAAACTTTTCTAGCAAACTCGGCCCCTGCTATTTGGACATCCCGATCTACCTAAAAATCCGTCCTTATGCCTGTTTAAGTGGACGTGTTGGTTTTTGTCAAAGCATTCACCCTTTAATGATATAATAATAGTTGTTTATTGTGGACTCGTGTTCCATATGACAGACGGAATCATAGACACAAGAGCAAAAATAGTTAGCCATACACTAGCGCATTACAGAATCGGTGTTTGCACACGCAGTGCCGTAGCAGCCCAATTCTGTGCTCCTCAAAATGTTTACAGGCCCCCCCCCTAATGCTCATTTATATAAAAAAGTATTCGCTACATCCCGAGACAGAATGGCCTCCAAACCAAAATATCCTAATTGCAGACACAATTTTGGCAGAACCAGTCCCGTAGCCAGGTTTTAAGGTTTGGGGGGAATACATTGTTAGGGGGGAAAGATTTTCGTTTTTATCATATGTTTAAAACAAATTTTTGTGAGCACAACAAAATTTGAGGGATGCAAAAAGATTTGGTGGTAACTGCCCCGAAATGCCCCCTTCCCGTGTCTGCGAGTCTTGTCAGAACCGTCGCCAGAAAGTCTTCCATTGGGAGCCTTCACGTTTATGCTAGGGGCTGGACATTCTGAAAATTTAAATTTATGAAAAAAAAATATTGTGAAAAATAAGACCTATCTATCTTTTTGGACCTGCTTCAAACTTTTTGTGAAATAATGGTAAAAGGCGATTTTTAACTCTGGTGATTCCCTGAAAGATCGCATAGTTCGACCAACAAAAATAGCCATTTTCTTGGCCTACAAAAGGAAACCACTTTTGTGTGATACCTAACGATTGTCGGCAGACAAGCTGGGGTATTTAAACCAGTGAAGACTTTTTGGCGGCCTCTTATTTGACCGTCCCTCCCAAACGCCTGGCCTGGATCCGCCACTGCAGGCTCGGAGTTTCCAACTAAAATTTTTTGAACGAGCTTAACAAAAGGAACCGGGTCGTAAATCATTGTCATTTAATGTTTTGGCTCAAGTTTTTTGTGAACCTGAAGTTTAGTGCCATTTATTGTGGACAAGAGTGAATTGGAGGAACACCAAGGAAATTAAAGCTTTACAGAAAAAAGGACTCTCACTAGGAAGTATGAAGCGGAAATGAAAAGAAGAATAAGACACTCGGCTTAACAGGAAGTGGATATTCTGAACTGTCTACATTTGAATGTAGAGGACATATATTTTACAAGTGATTCGTGAATTGTAGCAAGGATGAGAGTAACCCTCAACATTGTAGAAATAATTCGCATTAGTAAACCACCATGATTTGTTGATAATATTCACGATTTAAAGAGATAAAAAGATACGCACTGATACGTAATCTCGATTTCGCATTTGACGTGATCACGCGTCGAGAGCGTGACCACTAGTGTCGCGATTGGACCACGCAAGGCGCAGCGCCGTGTTGCGTCATGGAGCGCGATGTCCTGTCACCCGAGGAAATAGCCAATGAGAGTCAAGAATGACATTTAGTCACGTGATATGGTGCGACGCAGTGTGTCGATCTTAGAACCAGAAAAACCTCACTAGAGTCAGTCTAGCTCGTGGCCACTGCCTGAGCAGCAACAAGATTCCCACAGGAGTCTTTTAAACAGTCTACAGGTAGTCTGATAGACTGAGACCTTAACCCAGGATATTATAAACTTATGGCTTGTTTTAGCCCTGATGTTTCAGGATACTACGGGTTACTCTCTCCTCCATGAAAGAATTGAACTCGTCTTAAACCCCTGTTGTTATTAAATATTTTCTGACGTATTTAAGATTAATAGTGCAGTGCTTAAAGTTACATTAACAAAACCATGAGTGAATACAGCTTTGTCTATTGTTAAACTGAGCGTAAAGTCGAATGGCAAAGGGCGGGTCTGATTTTCTTCATTGTAAATTCAGGCGTGCCTTGAACATGTTCCTATTATAAATTAACCAGTGCTCTCGTGGAACTGTTCTAAATTGCAGGCAAACATCCCTGCTACAAGTGTACCATCGACTTGGTAAGTGATGCACAGATAGAAGGCAAAGTGTCTGTTGCACCTAAATCATGATTGCCACGCAATAATAGAAAAACATATTACAATACCTTCGCGGCATCTGCCGAGCTAGCCTATGGTCATCCATCACAAGAGGAACCAAAGAATATACGTGACCTAATAATTGATGGATAATAATTTTTATGTACTTTCTGGATTAGGCTATTGCTTGAAAAATGTTCTTTTTAGGCAGCTTGTCAATTCAATGCAAAATCAGGTGTAATCAACCAAGTGACACTCGGCGATCAACCGGTTGATGCGATCAACCTGTTGGTCACCCATGGTCTGTTTTCGGTGTTTAAGCTGCAATACTTTTTGTTAAAATTTTGAACATTCCTACCTCAACTTTTATGCAGTCAACCTTTGCTAAAAGACAGTTCGAGTTTGTAGTTTTTGTAAGCTACATAGTTTTCCTATATTTTATACTGTGATCTACTCTTAGTGTTACAAAATATATTTTCTTTATTTTGTCAATTGATTGAATGCTGGAGCTCTTTTGCAATTACTTGATGGAGGTGGAATCAGTCACATGACAAGGGCTATATCCTTGGATTAGTGGATCTTCTTTGCCATATAACAAAAAACATAACCCAAATTGTAAACCCGTGTCTGGTTTTCAAAACTTATTGAAAGAGTGCTGTAGCTTACATCAAAATTTTTCCCATAAAACGAGCTGTCTCTATCAGCCCAGCCTAAACAACAATGCTGCGAGCCCAAACGACGACCACTCGCACAGCAGGAATTCCCTTTGGACTAGGTTCATCGTACCAACTGCTAGTGCCGCGAACTCAATGTTATAAGTAGACAAAGCCAGATACACAACAGTTCAAATGGAAGAATAACCACAGCAGAGCTATACGTCTGGCAGCAAAATATACACTAATCTTCTGTTTTTACAATTGAAAGTGCAAAACATGTGATGTTATTTTTATGGATTGGGTCACAAAACAACAGGGTGTTTTTGTTTGGAAGTGGCTATAGGTCCGCTGGCAGTGACACAGAATAAAACGCTATTTGTCACATTAGCAGCACTGTCATGATAGTCAGGTAGACGTGTCTTACTGTGTGAATGGTTTTCGTGCTGACTCTTGCCATAATTGGGTGCCATTTGTATTGGTAGCAGTGGTTGCACTTTTCATGGTACCGGTTTTTATTTTCTTTTTTCAAAACTTTCTAAACTCTTGTGGTCAGATATGTGGTTTAGACTTAATAAGTGTTAGGTTTAGGTTTACTAAGTTTCTACCAAGCGTAGTCCAGTCTATTGCACACTTGTCATGGATTAGTGTCATGTTACAGACGATGGATGAATAAGTTTTCAAAAACGAAGGTCCACTGGTGGACCTATAACCACTGCCTGTTTGTTTCGTATTTAACCAGTGTCACATTCGGATACAGATTGGTATGGGATACTAAATTTCAGAAATTTTCGGATAAGGATTGGATACGGATATTAAAAAAATTTATCGGATATGGATCAGGAGTTAAAAAATCAATATCCGCTCACCTCTGGTGCATGGTGCAGAATTACCCGACGCAATAAAACAAACAAAGGATTACGCCTGGCGACTCCTGGCTCGTCCTCAGTGTAGATTGGCCTTTACACTACGCCCTAAACCAGTGGTTCCTAACCTGTGGCACATGTACCCCAGGGATGAATTTGCCTATCTGAAGAGGTATAGTGGGTTGTAAAGCTGCAACAAATGAAATTTAAGACATATAAACGAGGTCTACCTTTGTAGTTCTAAAAATCCAAAACTTGCTGAAGGGGTACATATATGGACAGACAAAGGTTGGAAACCCCTGCCCTAAGCACTGTATCTGCGTATTGTAGGCTACTTACCATGTAACCACTTCAACTAATCGTGTTCGACTAAAGGCAAAATAGCCCGAGCATAGCTTTTACCTTGTTGCAACCTCTCCCCAGTGGTGTTGCGTTGATTGTGTGATTCACCACGAACGGGATGTGCGTGAAGAATAACACCATAATATATGTAACGCGAGCAAGCAATAGTAAGAGAGATTGCGACGTGGTAGCTCTGCCGATATTAACGTGTGAACGATTGAACTTGATGACTAGCGTACGCGAAGAAAGATTGCGAGCATGATCTCTGTTGTTGCTTGCTGCCACGGTGCGAAGCTTTGCGCACATGCCGCTCGGGATTTCCGATCGCAACAACCTCATGGGCCAAATGCACTGCCATATACATATCGCATAAAGTTTTTCTGTCAAAGGTCAACTCNTTATCTGCTAGAAACAAACAACTTCAGCTGGACTACATTTAACATAAAACTCATTTTTCATATTTAATGTAACTTCAGTTCACTCACTAATAGCTGGGCACCTTAACGCTAACAGTGCACTGACAAATATATACATGAAATACTATGAGTTCAAATATTAATTACAGTGCATATTTAACCACCACTCCCTCATACCTCAACATTGGATGAACATTAGATAACTCTACTGTCACACAACAATGCTCGAGCCAGTAATACAATTCTAAGTGAGACACAATCGATGGCTGCCAAAAACTTCCTTGTTTGGTACTGCATAGCATTACTGTATAAGTCTATACGTACTATATATTACCACAATTTAAACGTTGTAGGTAGATTATGCCTAGGCTACATTAGAGAATGCTGGCAATAGCCATCAATCACACACAAGCCACGACCAAGCAACGAAACATGGGTTTGGGTAAGATTGCAATTTAACCACAAATGGACGTAGGCTATTGTTCATCTGTAGCCTACAGGCCTTGTCTTAGACTAAGCAGATTGCGAAACCACATGTATTACTAATAGGTGTTAGGCGGGTAGACAAGTAGCCCTGGACGCTTGATTTTAAATGTCCAAATAATATTAGACTTTGCATACACTGTAATACATAAGAGATACAAAAACAGACATTTGAACACACAAAAGCTTCATAATGCTGTGTCAGCAAAGCCGCTTATTTGAAATAATTCTACAACATATTCCAATAATGAGTTTGAACTTTGCAAAGAAATTTAAAAAAAAATCGATCGATCTCCTCTGCTCCGTCTCCGCCAAAAACAAGGGTTCTTAGACTCAGACTCCGCAAATAAGCATGCGGAGTCCACCTCCGCGGACTCCAAACTCCGCTTTTTGTCCAACTCTGCTGGTTATTCCCGTACTGTAGCTTGTTGTGGGTGTCTAACATCTAACCAAAAAGCTGTAATTTGCCCAACACATCAAAAAAGTAATCGACAAACTTTATTATTTCACTCTCGGAGGGAAAATAACTGACAAACAATAGGTCAGAAATTTCGCTTGATACCAGTAACCAGATCATGTTCAACACTGTACTGTGAGATTTCGGCGCCAGAGTCGGATAACAAATCCGACTCCAACTCCTAGTGTGCTTAGGATTCCGACTCCACCCAAAAACCTCCGACCCCTTGCGAATTCGACTCCGGAACCTTGCCTCCAACAATAATCAGTTTAATCAGTTAAAATACTACAATGCGATGTGACGAAACCATCGCAGCAATGCATGTGACTGAACAATCGAAACAATAGGAAGAAGATGGAGTAACATAGAACTATGATAGGACGTAAACGAAACCAAATCATGACAACAAAAAGAAAAAAAGTAAGGGGACCCGATCTTCCATCTAAAACAATGGCGTGATGGCGACTTCTCCAAAGCACCACTTTTTTGATGTGCAAACTCATTTTATTTATTTAGGCCTATTTATTTATTTATTTATTTACAAACAGCCAATGATAACAGGTCAACGCCTGAAATAATCACTGGCTAGGCAAAGGTTAAACAAAATAAGGAGGCACTCTCACACACACAACATTGAAAAGAGAAGCCACGGTAGATGGTAAAGATATATTACCATGTGAAATACCTTGGTGTGTGGATAAATGCATCACTAAAGGATGATGATGATATTAGGGACAAGCGAAATTACTGTACCGTGCAACAAACAAACTCANAGGCACTTANTGTTCTGCAGTAAAAAACACTCTATTTGGAACCTATTGCATTCCAATGTATGCTTGCCAATTGTGGAGCAAATACACACAGACTAGTGTGAAGTACTTACATGCTGCATATAACAATGCCTACCGATTTATCCATTACACACCCAGAAATGTAAATGTTCGCCCACACCAGGTTAGCAATCATGTCAGGACCTTGGATGCCTTGCTGAGAAACAATTTGTATCAATTTTTTATACGATGCGCACCTTCAACCAACTTTTTTATCCGATCGCTTAAAATGTCTGATGCTTTTCAAAAATGTTCATTTTTCCTCGAATATTCAACGCTCCTGTAGATAGCGACCTAAGTCAATAGTAGTTCGTGCATTGTTTCGGTATTCGCATCTCATCAGTATTGCTTTGTGTAGTAAAAAATGTGTGTGCAATGTGTACAAACAATGCATACAAAAAGTAAGAAAGATAACTGGTAAAATGCTAATTGCGAAATCCTACTTTAAATTTAAGTAAAATGAATTGGCTGTCTATCTCACGACAAATGCGTTGCAAGCATTTGAAACCTTAATCGGAACAGTCTACATGCCTGTGAGCGCCAATGTGCGCCCCATCCGAATTATCCTTCACTTTTTCTTCTTCTCTGTTAGCTGTTTGGCTCAAAGTTTTGATGTTAGAATGCTTTCATTTTTCTCAAACTACTAGATCCCGCATTATGATGGGTGAATGACACTGCAGTTGGGGTGTTGTTAAAGTGTTTTTCTACTGTCAGTGTTGGTTGTGTGTACAGCGCCATATCAGCCGCACTCCATACCCTCCAATTGGGTTGGGCCCACGTTGTCATAGGGGCCCAAATTTCAGTCCCGTCACCACTTAGCCCTCCAAAGAAAGCTTCGACCCCCCAAATTGAAATATGAAGCACTACAAATCAGTAAAGTTGGGGAGCCCTTTGAAAGAAAAGTGCTTAGGCTATACATTACAGTTACTTTTGGCCCTTTTGAAGCAAGGTATTTACACATTACAGTTGCTGTTGGGGGCCGTTTTGAAAGCAAAGTAGCCTACTTATACACTATAGTTGCTGTTGGGCCCCTTTGAAAGTAAGGTACTTTACACATTACAGTTGCTACTGGGGGCCCCTTTGAAAGCGTGGTGATCCTACTTATACATTACATTTGTTATTGTGGACCTCTCTGAAAGCGTAGGGGTTACACATTACAGTTGCTCTTTGGGGGCCATTTGAAAGCAGAGTACTAAATTATGATGCGGTTCGGAAATTATGATATGAGCGGATAATAATTTTTTCACCAAAAATGAGGAATATTTACGTGCGAAATACATTGAGGGGCGCCCAAGGCAAATACTTCGCTTGTCCTCCCCTAAACATACCACTGTATATTACCCTGATAATGATCTTATATGAGAATATGAAACCGACTAAACACATTCTGCATTGTCTGAAATGTGTACTTTCTCACGTGATGTGTGCCAGAGGTGATCGGATAGTGGGTTTTTACTATCCGATCCTCTCCTGTTTTTGAAAAATAGTATCCATATCTGATCCGAATCCTGTTTTGGTTAAAATCATACTGTCCGTATCTGAAAACTATCTGAAAGTGTATTATGATGCACAACACACATTTTTGTTTAGTGTCTATTTTTCCTTGTGAGGCAAAACATACATTTTTGTGCAGTGTTTATTTTGCCTTATTTTGCCTTGTGAGGCAAAATAACTGCTGACATTATTTTGCCTTTAGCTGAACACGATTGGCTGAAGTGATCACATGACAAGTTTGGAACGCATGTCGTACTTAGTTGACCATGACATCTATAACAGCTCAGTCCCACATCCATGGACAAGTGTTGTAATGGCTTCAGGGCTGGCAAGCAGTTAGCAGTTTCTTGTTTGCATTAAGTGAACTGCAGGCTAAACCCTAACTCTAAACCCTGAACCACTAAACCTAAAACTGGACCCTAAACCTTTACCATAAGCACTGATCCTAAACCCTAACCATAAACTCTTAAACCCCAAATATTGTACTTGTCACATGACTACTTCAATCAAGTGTGTTCAAATGAAGGCAAAATAGTCCCAACACAGGTTTTGCCTCATGAAGCAGAATAGGCACTACGTACCTGAATATGTTGTGCCAATGTTGCGTTCGGAAAGCCTGAGCGGCAAGTGCGCAAAGCTTCACACTGTGGCAGTAAGCAACAATATAGATCACAAGATCACTCTTGTCGTCACCATTAGTAAGTACTATCAACTGTTCGCTAGGTTCACAAGCATTATTAGAGATCACTCACCAAGATCACTCCATCAGGATCACTATATTATTGCTTGTTTGCGTCAAATATATATGGGTGCTATTCTTCGCGCACATCCCGTTCGTGGCGAATCGCACATTCAATGCAACGCCAACCGAGAGGTTACAACACCACTTTGAGCTCTGTCATGCTTATAAACAGAAAGTGTGACATATCTTGCAAGCATGACATATCGTGTAACCCAAGTAATTATCCGAGTCAATTGCATTAAAAGCAAGCTGAAGTTTTGCCACACAGTCCATGGCCACGGGGGGGCTTTGGTGGGCTAAGCCCTTCCGAAACAAAGCTCCAAGCCCTCCCCCAATTGAAATATGAAGGACTATAAAACAGTGATGTTTGTTCTAATTTCAGAATGTCAAGCCCCACTGCACAAATGTAAGGCCCCTCTGTTGAAGAGTTTCTAGTGACGGTTCTGTTGGCACACCAAGCTTTTCATTAGCCATTTCCTTGGAAACAATGGTTGGATTTTGACACCATCCATGAGTTCACATTCATAACTCATTTATTAATCCTACCCATTGTTGCACTTTAATCAAGCCTAACTGTAACTAGTGTAGCAATGCTAGTCTACAAACAATACACAACAGTACACTGGCTAAAATATGTCATTTATATTGGAATGACCGACTAAAAATTCAGTCTAACAAGTCAATGTCACAAAACAACAATTTTGCATATCGTGTTTAAGAAAGAAAAGAGCTATCTGGCCTGGTATCCAACAACCAGTCAATGCAGGCTCGCGTAGAACAGACTGCACGTAAAGACTGCAAAGCCTGGTGTAGACTACAGACCACATTAAAAGAGTTAGAGTGCTCTAGCTAGCCTAGACTATATCACAGTAGGCCTACACTAACTAGCCTTAGTCCAGATACGCACCAAAAAAACGTCCTTAATCTATACTGAAAGAGCCTTATCTTGACACACCAGGAACAGTTTCATGCTAACAAATTTGGCGTGTCCAATTATCAATTTAGGAGGGAAATGAAATTACACAACGGTACAGAGATTACACCATAGACAGACTTGGAGTCGTGGCACAGAAGGCTAAAAAGATGCTTCTGAAAATAATAAATGAATGATTGTGCAATGTGCAACTTTTTCCAAAAGTCTGAATCCTCGAAATATCGATAAAAGCGTTTTGGATATCCGGATCCGCATCCGGTTCACATTTGAAAGCAGTTCTTGGATATCCTGGTCCGTGTGCAAACTCACTATCCTGCCGGATATCCAACCGGCAAACTGGATAGTCATCATCTCTGATGTGCGCATGTAAACACTATAATGTAAAATTATCTTTAGATTATTGAACACATTGAAGTTGTTAATAAATTTATCACTTCAAAAAACACAGATTCAACGCCATTTTTCATAATTAAACCTAGACACCCAGGTCGACTTATAAAAACAGATCTGGGTGGAAAAATCCTCAGTGGGAGCCCTGGTCACACGTGGCAAACGCCTACTACCTTAGATTGAAGTGAACATTTGAAAATTTATTACGGTGTTATAGTTACGCAATAAAGAGCAAGAGTACAACAAATCCTCTAGCAAGTCGCAACTTGCCTCTGCTGGCAAAGGATCGGACATGAGTGAACTGCGCAGTTGCGCTAAGTGTTTCGGAGGCCTCGCAGTCACAACTTTGCCTTGGTGGGTCTCGCGTTCATTTATCCTGCCCTGCCTACATGCCTAGTTGTATACGTCCAGAAGTCAGATTTCCACTTGATCAACGTGTTTTGTGTAATGCAGGGATCACCAACGTGGTGCTCGCGGGCGCCAAGTTGCCTGCAAGGACCAAGTAGGTCGCCCACGGGCGTGTTCTAAAAATAACATTAACATGATCAATGTCTTCACATTAACGAATATCAGTACTGAAATAACTGAAGGTAAATTGAACAAAATTTTTATTTCAGAAGTGTGCATCAACAAACCAGTAGCCCTTCGCATTAATCGGTACACAAGAAGTAGCTCGGAGTTTCAGAAAGGTTGGTGACCCCTGGTGTAGTGATTGTTGTGAAAAAATGTAGCCTACTATGTCTAGGACAGGTAGTCTTCTCTTATTTTGTACTGCTGTGGCATAGTGATTCGCCACATATAACCTTGAATTCGTATCAGCAATAGTAATCTACCTAGCCGAGTGGGGAAACTCTATTATATAAAACCTTGAATTCGTATCAGCAATAGTAGTCTACCTAGCCGAGTGGGGAAACTCTATTTCGGTTACGCCGAGGGTCGTGGATTCGACTGTCCATTCAGGTGGCTCATTGCAACGCAGCATTGTGTTTGCAACACTGCATAGCAGCAAGATACTTTTGGTCCTTACGACCAAAGTTACACATTTGCCCAGTCTGTTGTTCAGATTGCTAGATGGAGTTAATTGTTTAGTTAGAAGAGTCTATTTAGCAATTATTGCCAAGTTATCCCAAAACAGAGTAGTGCAGTTAGTGGATTATGGATGTTAACCATTGCGTCCACGTAGGCCTTAGTCTATATTTGTTAACATTTATAGGTGATTTGAATACAAAATATTATTAATCAAAACATGTGCCATGCACCAGGAGATTAACAAGTCCAGTCATCAGTAAGGTTTATGCATGCGTATTTCAGCCAGTAAAAAGCCCAATGCACATGCTTCATAAGGTAGAGCATAGCACGACCAGACGGTCAAAATAGACAATTTACACAAATCTTGAACGTTGCTGAATCAAAAATGCTCATTTCCTTGTGTGCAAACGAACTGAGTTTGCCCATCAGAAGCTCAAAGATTTTGTAAAAATGATTCTGACTCGAGTCGAGTCACTAGCTTTCTCAACGTGACTCGAATCGAGTCAGAGTTACCAAATATCGTGACTCGAGTTGAGTCATTGACTCGAGTCACGCTATCACTGAGAACAACTATAAAGGCTGGTCTACCAGAGATGATCGGATAGTGGATTTTTACTATCCGATCCTATCCTGTTTTTTAAAAATGATATCCGTATCCGATCCGAATCCTGTTTTGTTGAAACCATACTATCTGTATCCGAAAACTATCCGAAAGTGTATTGTGATGCACAACATACATTTTTGTGCTGCGTCTATTTTGCCTCATGAGGCAAAACAGCCTTATGAGGCAAAATAACTGTTAGAGTTATTTTGCCTTCAGCTGAACATGATTGGTTGAAGTAGTCAACTGA
>JGI24158J21664_10008002_pt1 | contig 14050 bp, 14 predicted proteins | sample Ectturendosymbi3_FD_21664 | JGI IMG/M metagenome (IMG submission 21664) | reverse complement strand
CAGGTGTTCCCAAAACATGGACAAGGAAACGACGAGATGTCGTGTCAAACGGTTCTGATGTTTCGGTGACAAACTCTTCGCCGGCTTTGCATCCAACACTTGCTTGTTCCACCCATTTCACAGCTCCGAATTGCTGTGTTTCCGAAGCCTAAAAAGAGTATTTGCATTGGACCATGTTAATTAATACACATGGATATACATTATTGGAGAAGTTTAGCAAAAGAAAAATAATTGATGGAGTTATAAAGATTTGAAACTCCTTCACGAATGGTAAATGTCGCACAGTGAAGACGTCGTTTTATCCTTATTAACGACTCATGCGACTACTGACCATTCACACTACTAATAAAATCTCAACATCAGTTAGAATCATTTTGTAATCAAGCCCTTTAAGTCAATAACCACCACGCTTACGCAACAATCACACTTCATTTTGATGTGCACGAAGCCTGAGCTACTTGCAAAATGCAGTACTAGCAGTATTTTGCATGTTTCTACACAAACAACTATAAACGCATTTATGATGAATTTTTTTATAGTGAAAACGCACATACCAGCAATGTAACGGCCACATCAACGTTGTCGAACGTATCAGCAAGACGACAGTCGATTCTGAACCCGGTCACGTGATACTCAGTGTTCAAATCAAGCTGCATGTCGCGACTGAATGCATCGCCTACAAATCATTGCAAAGGAAATATTTTGGTGTTCGTTCGGTGCTTTGCGCTGCATTGAGATTTGCATGTAGTAGTGTCGCTAGGTCATAAACAAATTTCCAAACGTTCTAGCGAGAAAAACTTTACTTAAACTTTGGTGCAGTCGACACTGTGCCAGGCGGTTAAAACATTCCGTTGAAAGTTTGAAGTGCATAAATTTGTATTTTACATTAAAACAATCTGGCACGCTTTGTAATAGTTGCCAACATATATATTGCATATGTTTTGCCGCCCTTGAATAGTACCAAAACCTTTACAAATGTTTTCTGAAGAAAGTTTGAACTAGCAATAATGATCTTTGCTTGATTTTGGACGGGGGCCAGAATTTAAATTACACAGGCATAATATTCCTTGAAACTCTGCCGATGACAATCGCATTTAAGCCAAAGCTAATGATCGTTTGTGACATATTTGCTTGCATTAGCTTGGGTCTTGACTTTTGTAAACTACGAAAAAGCAAACACTGAAGACTCGGGAAAAACTGAAACAGGTAAACAGAGTGCGAAAGCATAACACAGGTTTTCCATTTTTTCTTGAAATTTTAGGAAAAAACACTTTGATTTTGAACTGCTGACGATCTCTCCGTTGAAATAGATTAGTGCAGTAACTCTAAGACTTTTTTCAATTTTATACATTGAAACATTCAACAGAACATAAAAGAACATTCCTTGTGAACGTCAGGTCTGTCTTACTGCCCCGCAAGAGAACGCAGCGAACGGGTGTTGCGCACGTATATACCTCAAATCAAAGTCTTCTGGTGGTTTATTACTTTCCCCATTCACCTACACTTTTTGTGAGAACTCGGACCGAATTCACGAAGTAAACGCGTGTTGTCAAACAAGTTTAAAGTGTTTCATCCCAAATGATTTTTACTAAGGACATTGATCACCTCTTTGGTTAACCTCCCAGAAAGTTCTGGAATTCCCGTCAACTGCCAAAGTTCCGTCGACACTTGACACTTCACCCATGCTATTCGTTGATTCTGGTAATCTTCCGTCATCAGCTTTGTTCCACTCTTCACCAGGCTCGAGCATTGTCGCTATCAGCCAATTCGGCTGCATTACCCAACCTTTAATTCAAGAAAATGTGCTTAGCGCTGAAGTGTGTTCGATGTTCCTGAAACATTTTTTACCAAAACTATGTTTTTAAGCTTAATGTTGCTAATAGCTCAACGTCCATAGGCTCGGTGCCAAAAATTATCCTTCAGCGAAGTAGGCGTTTATGATATATACACATTAGTTTCAGCAAGACAATTATCAAGATGATAGCAACGCAAGTTAGCCCACAGTATGAACCTGCAAATTGAAGCTGCATTTTTTGGATTTTCTTTGGTGCATGCCCGAAAATTTTAAGGCAACAATCACGCTTTTGCAGCTTACTGAAATGTTCAACATTTTTACCATCTCATTATACTACTGTCGTTTGGTTTATGACCAGCATGTGTGAACCGTTGTGCGACAAGCAACGGATACATTGCACAGGGTCACCCGAATGCAACTAGTCCGCAAATGATGGCACGCATTAATTCGTAAAATGTTAGAGATCTGTGAAAGCAATTCTCGCGCTGAATAGTGAGAGTGCACACCCGAGATTTACGAGCGATAATCTGAAGACTTGCGAACTTGACCAGCAGCCAAGACCGCATACTCTGCACGGCTTCAAGACTTTGACGTTTGAAGAGCAGGAATTCGAACAGAGCATTGGAATCATGATCCACGAAAATACATCTTCAAGAAACTTCGTTGCTGATTTATGTTATCTTTAGAATCAGGTTCGGGGAATGACAGTTTCGTGAAACGTTCGGGTTACTTTGAGTTATCTTCAACAATTACTACTCCAAAAATTGCACGGACTGGTGGTGGAAGCCAAGGGAAGTGGATNAGCAGCAGAGCAGCTTTGAATTGCAGGCGCCACTGGCATTGCAATATACGCCGAAACGTCATTTGGGGCATTGATTGGCATCGTTTCAGCCCTTACTCAACTTATGGCGGTGGATCAGAACTAACCTTGACCCATCATTTTNCCGTTTACTTCGCACGGGCAGAAGGTAGACGACGACTTGACGCAGACCAGCAAACCGGCGTGCCAGTAAGTTCCCTCTGGGCAAGTGCACGACCTGTCCGCAAAACATTTCTCAACAGAATCGCAGTCCGCCGATGGGACATTGTCGCAATCACTGTCGCAGACACAGTTGCATGCTGCAAAATAGGTTATAAAGGTTACCATTTATAAAGGTTATGAATAAACCGCACAGACCAAATCTTGCAAAGAGCTTCCTTGTCCCCTTCCAACTATATTTCGGCAAGTTTATCTATGCCTTACGCTATATTATATGCACTAATGTTCATTCACAACAGGTTAGCGTCAATCAGCCTATACATAGGGTGACTTACTTTTACATACAAATGTTTATTAGTCAGTCCGACTCACACATCGGGAACCTGCTTTTGTATGACTTGACCAAATCAAACTGAGTTATTTGGGTACAACTCATTTAAGTTGCTCTTATCGCAAGATTTACGCACAGGTTTTTTAAGAATAAGTTGATAAAAGTGGTAAGCATCAGTGATTGATCTTCGGTGCATCAAAGGTATTTTAAAGGCAATCCAGCATGCATGATTCTGGCTGTGTAAATATTCATTCATTCACTCAAAGAAAATGGAACTTCGGTGCACAGTGTTTAACAACCAGCGGTAAACGTTTAACAAAATCGTCCACTACAGCACTCTTGCTCTTACAGTAAACGCATTCCGCTTCGTCCCTTCCGTTGCCACATTGCACTTTCCCATCGCAGTGCATGTTCTCATCGGGCAAGCATTCACCATTGCCGCAATCGAACGCGCATTCTGGTGTGGTGGTAGACGTCACGGGGACGGTCGTTGGTTGTGAAGTACTCTGTGTGATCATAAAAAACCGCGCTTCGATTAATTAATTATCAGTGATGATGATGCATCTGACAGCGCGGCGATTTAAAAACAGCATTCAACTCGTTCGAGAAAGAACAAATTTACGGCAAAGCTTCATGTTGTTCCATGCAAAGGTTTTCCCGTGCTTCACTGCTGATGTACCTCACATCCAGCTCGAATGCGAACGTAAGATACGTAACTTGTGACTTATTCTGAAAGTCTGAGTGTTTTTTTACCCAAACGCAGGCATCTAGGGGGAGCAATCAAGACGCTCGGTATTCTTCGAAAGTTTTCCAAGTGAAGGCATCGTCGTTCCAGTGGGGATAAAATTTCAGTTGCCGACGTGTCCAATGATTTTTTTTAATTGGCAGAGAAATCACCTTTTTACTTCCCGGACCTTGTAAAATCGACTTCGTCATTGTAAAAACGTTTTCCCGTTCCCCTCCTGGGGGCATAAGACGCGGAAAATCTACGCTGGTAAAATTGGAGGAAAGTTGTCAGCACTTACCTCAGCTGGAGTAGTTGTAGAAGATTTGCAGTTGAAATTATCGAGATAATAAACCTGGCCATTCATGTCGCACACGACAGTTGAACATACATCGCTCTCAATGGTCGATCCTGGTTCGAACCACATTCTCATGGTTATATAAAATTTTGACAGCAAAAAATAACTTATTGTAAATTAAGCACAATTCCTAGGGCCTAAGAAAACAGCCAACAGATTCCAAAAAATTAACTGAAAACATACAGTTAGTTGTATCGTGATGATCTTTTAAACCCCTTAAATATTTGAAGATACGAAAAAACTTTCAAAGAGATTACTTGTTTGTCGTTTGAAAGTTTCGTAAAAGTTCATTTTTGGTCGTCAAAGACTGCACGGTATATTAAGATCATGCACCCCTACATATAAGCCAACATCTACCACGCACAACTTATATACATTCATAAAATTCGCCATTCCTATGTTTGAGCAGCGTGCTGTAGCAACTATCCACCTAAATCACACGACTTGAAATAATTTTCGCTATCGGACCAAATCTCATGGTGAGTTTTCGAAACATTTTATATGCGATTCAAATTACGTTTGGTACAATCTGAAAATACGAGTTTTTCCACAACAAATTGAAAGTTTTCGCACAAAGTTCGCAACACTTTTATGCCACAAGATGTCACCCAAGTAACCGAAACCACAATCCAGGAATGTCTGTGACATCCACTCTGACAGGAAACATGTCTGGTGTCTTTGTTGAACGGTTACTCAAAAATACAAATCGCTTTGCTCAAAACATCTCTTGATGGACGAAAATAACTAGTGAATCTAGCTCAAACTACGATACAAATCTAGACGCGTGAAATGTTGGGGTGCATGGAATGCAGTCTTGCACAGGTTTGTGGCAACAATTGAAAACTTCTTTTCTTATTTATTGGATCGCAAACATTGAACAGTTTATGCCTATTTGAAGTTGAAGTGTGGTTTTTCCTGAATGGTGAAGATTTCCAATGAGAAGATTTGAACGGTTCACTGCAGATGATTTTTATGAATGTCTTCTTCATCAAATTACGCCTCCAACAGCAAGGCATTCCTGCTTCAAACAGGCTGCATTGAAAAAACTTCGAACCGGTTAAGTGGCACAGTGGGTTGAGTGCAGGGCCGATTTGACCGATTTCTTCTAATCGGGTCCCGCGCCAAAGGGGTCCCGCGCTGCGCTGATAACCAACGCAACCTTTCACTTTCTATCGAAGCTGCGTGTAGTACCGGCGGAGGCCCGCAGTGTTTTGAGAGACCAAGCCGGTTCTCTAAGCTTTTCCAACGGTTTCTCAAAATACAGAGTAAACACGCTTTGATAGTTCAGCGATCATCACCACCATCAAAGTATACCAAAACCTTGCTTTGCAATCTTCTCGGTATTCAGATAAAACAGATACAGCAAGGGCAAACCTTAAGAAAACCCTGGAGGAGCCCGGAGGAACCCCTGTACTTTGTAACCGTGGGATCTGATGTCAACGAAAATCCAAGTGAACTGCGCGGTTTTTAATGCCCTCATCAAAATTCTGCAGTAAGAATGGTCATTGTCTTCAGTAATGTCTAGCCAAGTTTTTTCACTAGCACCTCGTTAAGGCAGAACACTTAAGTTTTGAAGCTGTTTTCTGTTTCATTTGTAAAAAGCGTTTCGTATTTTGCATTTCAGGTTTCAATAATTGCTGCAAAATACAGTTGGGTAGTTGTTGATTTTTCCATAGTTACAACTACTTGTCTTCTGAAGGTTATGTTTCGTTCGCAATTGCAAATGTGTGCTACTTAGTCAGCCTTTCAATAGCGTTGTTCATTTTCCCTCTCGTAAAGATTTGATGAGGCAATCTGAGATTGGCAAAATTGTTTGAAATAAACCTAATTTTAATTACGAATCACCATTTCAGGTGTGCAAAAATAATGGTTCCAAAGTTACAGAAAGCTTCTAACATTTACGCTATTGGGAAAACGCCCGCTACAGCGTTTTTAGTTGCCCGCAGGAGCATTCAGGAAAGATCTACAAATCTTTAAATTGTTGAAAAGCGTGCGAGGTTACGTGAGACTCAGCGAATTGCTTGCGCTGAAAAAAGTGCATCTGCACAAGAATGAAAAATGCTTTTTCTGCGNACCATTATTGTTTTTGTTTTATTTATTTATTTTGCGANCAAATTGGAAAGTACGGGCCTCCGCTGGTGCACCTGTCCGGATAACCTCTTATGTTTTCTTCTGNGNCCCGGCGTCCGTTGGCATGAGAGTGCATCTGACGCAATGACCTCAGCACCGCCGAATAAATCTGTCAATATCTCCACTAAACGCGGCCTTCTCAAAGTGACCCCCGAGCCANATTNATTTCCCATCCTTATAAACTGTAGACAGCGTCTGGAAATTAGTCAGCAAAATAGATTTCTCTAACTGGCTGAAAGATTTCGCGCTAAAAATGCACTCTGTGCTTGGAAGCATATACGTGCGTGACGGTATATTTTCTACCAAGAAGCAAGTCAAATCTTAAAACAGAAATCGAATGGCAGACGAAACACTGGACGATAATCTCCGACTTGCTACCATAACATTGGTATTGCTAAAGGAGCGATAGTGTCAGAGAAGTCTCGACCACAGGCATCCCATTGATAGATATTTGTAATAAATTGCTATTGTGAAATAATTCAACGACGCATTCATTTATCTTTCCTATTTTGGTTTTAAATGTTGTAAATCTATTCGTATACATCATTTTGTTGGAACTGGTTCGCGAGTTGTCAGGTTTTGGTAAAATGGCCCATAGGTCAAAAGTACTTGGACCACGCTGAATTAAAATATATATGCTCTGTAACTACAATAAAGTGTTGTATTATTACGAGCAAAAGACAAATATTACGAGCAAAAGACCAATAGACATAGGACGAAAATATTAAGTGGTAGCCAAAAGAGGCTTAAAGCTAAGGCCAAAACAGATCAAAGCATGAAAAAGAAAGGAGAGTTGGAGAATTAACCACTGAGGGTAGACCCTCAATGCCACACCACATCGAAGATGGCAACAATCGGCAGCAAGCCTGGTCATGTTACGCCAGAGAGTCAAAGTGGACTTTTATGTACGGGAAGTGATATAAGTCGTTTCGAAAGTGTTGATTCTGACAAAGAAGGAACCTCGTCGGATGGTGCATCTAATGAGGCATGCATGCAAGATTATTCAAAATTTGGATGAACAAATGATCCTGCTATTTAGCCAGGCGTCATGTTATGAATCGGAATGGTAGGGACCAACTTAGACTATTTAGCCCGAAGAAGACGGCCTGCAATCATAATAGAAGTTTTCCCCAGAAACGAGAGTGACGAGACACGGTTTTCTAAGTTTCACAGCAAAAGAATACAACAAAATAGTGAAGCGGTATGTCATCCATGGCTAATACTCTTGGCCCTGGAAAAAAGGAATCTTTTGCTACTACTGCAAATTTTCAGTCGTGGATATGCACTAGCACAGCACTCAATGCTTCTCCTCTCTACAGCTACTACACTCGTACCTCCCTTCTCGTCAGGGAGGTACCTGGCCAGAGAGGTATTACTCATGGTCGTAAATTTTGGATTAATTAGGTTTTACGGCGCTGTTTATTGAGGTCTCTGCTGGAGAGGTCTTGGCGTCATCCTTTCGTGCCGCGCTTTTTTAACATCGCCGCTTTCTATCATTGTGCCTTGATGCATCCCCTCAAGAACTTCTCAACGCCACTGAACGGGGCCCCGCACGTCCTAACGCCGGCCCTGGTTGAGTGCGCGCCATTGAAGCCGGTATGCTGGGTTTAATTACCGATCGGGTGATGCCGAGGACATAAAAACAGTACTTGCGCTGCTTGCCCGACTCGGCGCTAATGGATGGGTGCAAGCAAAAGTTACACCTGTGGTGCTGCCTTTGACTTGTCACCAGTGCAGCATTTACTGTGACAGTAGCCACGTAGTACCTGGCGGGGAGCAAGCGGTGATTGGCATCAACAGACCCTTGTGACATACCAAAGAGATTACATAGCGAGTATAATGAAGCTTTCTTTTCTAATGCGTTGGCTGTTGCAAGTGCAGATATACGTTTAGTTTAAGCAAACACTGATTTCACTCTTTTATTCGGATTGGGTAATTACCTGGTTCATAGTACTTTCCGCCGTAAACACAACCAGGTGGACGAGTTGTTGTTGTAAGGGGACAAAAATCCTCATCACTTCCATCCTTGCAGTCTGGCTTGTCATCACACCTTAAATGATAAATTAAATATTGAAATGTAATCATACGTCCAAATTAACAATACATCTATGAAGTACGAAATCTGTTACAATCAAAACAGGAAGAATTGCAGCAGATGTTGCAGCAACTCTTTAAATCCCAGATGTGCATCCGGTCAACGGTCTTTGATGCAGGGTTGCCAACATGTCTTCACCAAAAACGCCAGATCTTGTCGCAAAAAAAAGCCAGATAGCAGTTTTGAGGCATATACACATAAAACATGCATAACCAAACACAAAATAGACATTAAGACTCGTCAGAAACATCGATATAACACAATTCCACTCCTTGGAAGTATTTTCTTTCCACGTCCACGTAATTACAGTGTCGGACATTTGTTCCTTATCAATAACATCGAACATTTTTACGGCAACAGTAAAATTTTTTCAATATTCTGCGCACCCTGCGTGGTTATAGACTCTTTTCAGAATAAATTTGTAATGGATGTGCAGCTCATACAATGTCTTTTCCAGAGCCAAGCCTTTCCGACAGAAAGAAGCCAGATTTTGTCTGGCTTTTGTATTTCCAAAAAAAGCCAAAGATGTTAAAAAAGCCATAATTTCAAATTCTGGCTTCAAAAAAACCAAATTGGCAACCCTGCTTTGATGCAATTGCAATTTTTTGAACTGCTGCCAGGCATTCTTCGAAACGCCGTAAAGAAACCTTTTGTTCATTCCTAGAATGATTTTAGTAAGGCTGGTTTTGCTAACCACCTGCTTCTGATGTAAAATGTTAGTTGGGAAGTTGTTTATGGTTCGCCTTGCGTGCCAGTATTTGCGCACCTATTGTTTTTGCCGTTTTTTACGTTTCAATGTAAGACATGGCCAGTGCAGTAACTCTGCCCATTTGGTGATAACAAACAGAAATTATATTTTAAAACTGTGCAGCACACACTCAGATTCAAGGCAACTTACAGCCAGTCCGCTGGTATGCATCTCTCGTCATAACAACGAACCATATCTGAACCACATGGTGGCAATGTTGTGGTTAGAGGTGACGTAGTAGTAAAGACTGCCAATAAAAAGAGACGATCGTTTACACGGCTCCAGAGTTGATAGTTCAATCGATTGACATGACATTTAGGTTGCCGATAGAGAGCGGTACGTGAGAAGTATTCCGTAACCTTCAGAGATTCTGCGCCGCTTGCAACGGATATGAAATGTGTCAGTAGTTGGACAAATCAACTTTGAAATTAAAAGAACTGAAAGCGCTAGAAAGAAAATACGCGGCAAGTATCAAGTGGAAAGCTTTGGTAACTCCTGAGTTTGTGACTTTTCATCATTTATCTCAGTAAATAAGTTCCAAGAAAAAATACACGCCATAAACCACGTTTTTAATTCTTTGCATCGTTCTGATTATTATTCTACTGTAGTTATCTTTTGTTTAAAGAGAACAAACGGATTGAGAGAAACGCGAAAGAAAAAGGAAGCTTTCAAAAATACACAAAATGAATTTTGAACATCTTTTATACCCACGGAGTACTCCATAGATCAAGCGAGCGCTTCGAAGCTCTTTCAGGAGGGCCGTTACAATTTTCCGGTATGTAACTCAAACGACTCTTGAAAATTTTCCGATTTTCTATTTATTAGATTGATTAGTGCCCTATCAAGTTTCAGTTTGATCTTGTCATATGTAATTAGCAAGCTCAAGCTTCCCATTAACAATAAACTGCACGCTTTGTTAGCGTCGTGTTTCTTTCTTATATCGGATTTTTTACGTTGTGGTTTTACAGCAATATCTCGAAGTGTGCCCCACCAAAAATTGTGAGTAAAAGCGGGCTGCAAGCTGAAAAACGTTGGGAAGCACTGGATTAAATCATAGATCTTACCCGGCGACGAAGGTGTTGTCGTTGTTGCCGGCTCCACGCAAGAACAACAAGACTCTGCAAAACAACAATTTAATCTCACATGGTGTAAAAACAACGTTCGTGATGATGTTGGCGAAGTATGTCGATCTGTTTTACAGAGCAGAACATGAAACGAACTTTTATGCTTTTCACGTTGCCAGCATCCAGGAAAGATATGCCAATCTTTAATAATTAAATCACAGCAGCACGTAGCAATATGCAATTAACGCACGATATCTAACGACACGCAACGTCCAGAGAACTGAACCAGTTGACACCTTGGAAACTGTGTGAACCCACCAGACTGTGAAGTTGAGTTGTGGGGGGTTTACGATGTATTAAAATTCAAAGGTAAAATTACTATTAAGATTTCACCTGCAGTTCCCTCGACGAGCACTTTTCCTTCTTGTTCGCAAATGTCAGGTGTTAGGTTACATGACACTACGCAGGTCTGCTGTCCGTCGTCTGAGCAGTTACAGAAAAGGCAATCTCCTTCGGGCCATGAAGTTGGTTCTGGTAAAAACAGAAGCATGCACCAATGACCATTCCGCCCACTCGCATTGCACAAAAATATTCATCCGCTTATGCATGCGAATCAACCGATATTTCCCTTTCGAGCTAAAAACGTGGCATTGAAGAATACAATAAGTTAACAAATAAATACATAAAATTTGCAGCTAACCGCTTGCAAATTCGAATCATTATAAAAGAATATCAAAGAAAACGTTATGGAACCGCTTGTTTTTATTGTTGGACAAACCATTTTTTAAACAGGTGTCCTTACAGACTTTCTGGCGTGACCCTAAAAAACAGTTCTAAATTCTCGAAACATTTCGTTAGCAGATTAGTTTGTGGAAAATGGTTTATAATTAAATATCAATTTCAAGACTTCTAGTGACAACAGCAATTTTCATGCACAAAATTCTATGAAACGTAGCACACAAAACAGTAAATAATTGTATTCATTCTGTCTAACGCGAATGGTAAATTTAAAACGCAAATTCAAATTATTTCGCGACCCGGAGTGGAAGGTCTCGCAACCCACTATTGGCGGACCCCTGTTTTGAAAAGGGTTGTGTAGGCCTTAATGTAGCAGTAGCTAGCGCGTAACACTCATGCGGGCATCGCAGGAGCTGCTCCGCTTACCATCAATCAAAAACCAAATTTCGCTGATCTGTGGCTTTCTCTTTTCGACGAAAGCCGGGTCACGTGGTACCGGAGTTCCGTAAACGTGGATGCGGAAGGTCTGGGCCGTGCTGTCGAAGGGCTCCGAAAACTCTGAGACGAACTCTTCGCCTGCTTTGCATCCGATGCTCACCTTCTCAATCCACTTGGATGCGCCAAACTCTTGCTTTTCCAGTGCCTGAAAACGCGCACATGCCACATAAGGTATGTGAAAGCGAAGTGCTCGCGTAAGTTGTCAATTTGCAATGAAACAAAACAAGCGGTTCTTACGAGCACGGTAGCTGCAACTTGAACATCTTCAGAAGCGTTCACCAGTCTGCAGTCCAATCTAACTTCAATCACGTGATAAGTGAAGCCGAAGTCAAACTCAATATCGCGATTGAACACATCACCTAAAAATAGCAGAAAAGAGTGTAATTAATCGTTCTGGTGAGCAGTGACGGTCGGCAAAGGTGATTCTTTGACGTGGCAAGACGCATAAAGTAAGGAACGTTATTTCACAAACCGTTCGGATTGACATCCCAGAACGTGGTCTCGACTCCATCAACAGCTAAGCTGCCGTCGATGCTGAACAGCTCGTGTCTTGAGTTGTACGTGCGCGGCAACGGGTCGTGTTCACCTCTCTTCCAGACTTCTCCCGGTCCATACACGGTATGAACCATCCACTTTTCATCTATTGTCCATCCTGCGTGTCAAATCAAAGGTGAGTCGTTCTGCAAGTTGCAGCAAATTTTTACGCCACATTGGTAACTATATTTTTCAGACTTGCTTGGCAACGACAAAATCTCAGAGGGAATTGAAGATTTTCAAGATGATAAGCAGCAAAAGAATACACGAGATCAAAACACCGGCTGGCAGGTTTTTTAAACACGATTTTCAACTCCAGTGGGTAAGTGGCAATTCCATCGTGAGATAAAAGTTCAAAGCTTCGGTGGATATTTTGTCGTTGAAGTCCAAACCTGTTTTCTTTCGGTCATTGACGATTTTTTTTTGAAAAAACGGAACAAAATTAAGTCAATTTGGTCAAAGTCAAAAAACGAAAAATGACAGAAACTTATTGATATTACCGAAGCAAATCACCGAAATGTTTAAGTGAAAAAAGCTCTAGTCAAAACATCAGTGACGAGCCATAATTGAAAATCACAGTTGCTGTGAACAGACTTCAGGCTAACCTCTGCCCATCTTCTTTCCGTTCACTTCACACGGACAATTGTTTGCGGATGAATTCATGCAGACCATCAAGTCAATATGCCAATACGTTCCCTCAGGACAAGTACACGACCTATCCGCAGAGCACGTTTCAATAGAACGGCATTCTGCCACTGGTACGCCGTCACAGTCGCTGTCGCACACGCATGTGCATTCTGGAAAATTGTTGGAAATAGTTCGGACTCAGATTAATGAAAATTCCTCATAAGCTTCGCTGCTAGGCCGCAACCAAAACATGTCAGAGAGGATCGTTTTCGCCACAAGATATAAGTAAATGATGAAAAAACAGTTATAAAATTTTTTGAACCAAAGTTTCGATTTTTTCCGCATATTAGACGCATTAATGCAGTTACCAGAACCTTTAAATCGACAAGTGTAAGATAATTTTTGAAAAAAGTAACCGACGATTTTGTGAAAAGTGGATTATGTTGCACGTATTGCAAGAATCTTAATCTTGACTGAAAACCAAAAATACTTTCGCAATTCTTTCGATAAAGCAGACGCGATGAATGCATTTAAAGTAAATTTTTGACTTTTTTCAAAGTTTTTGACTGTGCGAAGTTTTTGAAATTCAGAAAATATTTTTACCTTCCGGGCTGCTAGGCGTTGTGTTGACAATCCTAACAGAGGTGGTGGGGACTGTTGTCGTGGTGATGGGCGCCGTAGTTGTGACGTTGGGTGTAACACAGTCAGGACAACATTTTCCTTCCCTGCTAACTGCGATGGTACCAGCACGGCACTCGGAGCAAACGATCGTCAAGCATTCTATGTTTCCAGCCGCCGAGCACGTGCACGTTGAGCAAGGGCCACGCGCCCAGGAGTCGCCAACCTGCAGTTTTCAAATGGTTGCTATGACGTGAAAACGTTTTAAAAGAGGTTTTCTATCATTCATTGCGGCAAGGTACACTGAAATATGAAACTCATAGGCTTAAGCATCAGAAGACAGCTACTTTCCAGAGGCATCGTAACCGTGCCACAGCATTTTGCATTTCACTTCCACAACCAGTGGTGTGGAGAGGTCTGGTGATGCTCGGGGCGATTGCTTGATTGTATGCCCCCCGACAAATTATAATATTGAGCAATGGCGTACGGTAGTCATTGTTACTGGATAATACGCTGTTTGTGACGTCACAATATGATGTCATATTCACGTTTGCAAACCAACGTTTTGGCGACGTTTGCTGACACAACATCACTAGCGTACGGAGGGGGGGCACTGTGCCATGGCCCCCCCCTCAGACCCTAAAAATAAAAAAATGTATAAACAGTATTCGGCAGTGACGTAACTTAGGGGGGGCAACGGCCTCAATTTAAAATAAACTGACTTTGTTTTCTGGTCACTGATATATGCACTGCGCAATTTTTTTATGACTACTGTACGTTTCCTCTGCTTGATGTTCATTTTATGATTTCA
>JGI24158J21664_10008001_pt1 | contig 14052 bp, 9 predicted proteins | sample Ectturendosymbi3_FD_21664 | JGI IMG/M metagenome (IMG submission 21664) | reverse complement strand
TGTATCCCAGAAACAATTTGGTGCTTCGTACCCCTTGTTTTAGTGCTTCGTACCCCCAAGGGGTACGTGTACCCCCGGTTAAGAACCACTGCTCTAAATGTTCCATAATGCACATACCTAGTGTTAGTATGTTACAATTCAGCAAAAGTTGCTTAAACTCTGGGCAAGGCGATTTATAAGGTGATTGAAAGTTGAATTATTTAACTGTCGCACTTTGGAAAATTTAGTATTGCTGAGTAGACAACGACCTATGAAATTGTTTCTTATTAAAAACATGTCTTTTCTATGTTGTGAAGTATAGCCCACCACAAACCTGCCATCTTCTGGTGACCACTGGTTGAAAGCGTATGTTATTTTTGCGCTACTGGGACAATTAGATTGTTTGTTTGTTTGACTTTCATATGCGAGAAAGTTGTATCACTTATTTGAACACTACAGTAACCGATGATTGAATCAAAATGAAACGAAAAACACTTGCGGGAGTTATTACCTCATTTGTGGTGTTTCACGTACTGTGCTTTGGATGATAAACAAAACTGGCTCCGGTATTGACCAAATGCCTACAGTACATAAGAGCAGGCAAATTTTTGGGGGTGCGAAGGATTTTTGCCCGAATTTCCCCAAACTTGCCCGAAAAGTTTTTTTGTGCAACTTTTGCCTACATTTCTCCCACAGAGATCATGAAGACCTTTTTTTGGTGCGACCTCCAAAAAAAGGTCTTCATGTGTTTATCTGCAAACGTTGGGCGCTATTTTTTGATATCAAACAATGTTGGCCACCATTTTTGCCCGGATTTTCAGGGATTTTGCCCAGATTTTCAAGGATTTTGCCCGGATTTTCGACAAATCAAAATTTTTGGGAGTGGCGAAATACATCATGAGGCGAAATACATACTCGGTAAGCAATGCTAAGCATCATAATGTCCGAATTCTTGCTGTGAACAGATTCCTTTTGATATATATTATAATATCCAACAAGGTGTAAGTTGAGAAAGACTTTTATCAAGGATCAGCAGAGTTCTATGAAGATAAAAAGAAAACACTCTCTACTGTTATTAACAGACATGGAAAAATGCTAAGAGCATGCCTGCTTATGTCGTTAACACGTACTTGCAATCAACAACCTAAATAACTTCTTTTTTCTTATTTGAAACATTGATTTAATAACAGGTCTCTGCAAGGTATGTAATAGTTTGTTCAAATGTGACAGTTTGAGAGAATTTCTACTGTCCTGATATGCTAAGTCAAAGTGTGAGGGTATCCATATCATCTGAAATGGAACACAGGTTCAAGGTTGTCAGAAAAACAAATAACAATTTTGGTACATTTATTTGTTGGTCCTATCAGAATTGTTCAAGCAGCCCTGCTTAACTTCGTTTACGCTGCGGTGTTTTTGCGTAAGAAGTAGACACACCTGAAACAACAAATCACTTGCCAGTGCACGATAACCCTTACATTTTTGTTACTGCTGTGTAACACACTACATTTGATGCTACAGTATTTGTCTGGAAAATGAAATTGTCATACCCTCCACCAAAATTCTGCCTGCGGGACTCGACGGTTATATTGTTTTAATATCTCGTTTGTTCGGTTACAGTTTACACATTCACTTGTGACGCTCGAGCTCGACATGGAATCCAAGGATACGCTAGCTGAGTAACTATGAGATAACTTTGAGGGAGAAAGTATGTACATATTTAGTATTCTGAAGTTTCACTTTAAAAAATGCGTTGAAGAAACTTTTGAAATAAACACAGAACCATTTAGCTTCAAATTTAAGCCCATCCGATATTCGAGAAAAACTGCAAAAACAAAAGTTTCACCATAAGTTTCTAAACAAAAACATTAAACAAACGTGTTATTTATCAAACCAATAGGAAAACACAAATTGCTTTTTATGCTTGCTTCTTCGCAAAGTTTTATAGGTTTGATTTTACAAAACAATACTTGAATTTCATTTATTAATGAAATGTGATAGACTAAAATTTGTTTGATATAAGTTATTGCCTTAAATCCACGTCACACATAATTAGATGATGGCTAGGTGAAAAAAACTTGAACATATGTGTGCATCTTACCGTCTTTAATATATTCTGCAGAAAAAACTACGGTGCCAAAGGCGTAGTTTACTGGAAGCTTGGGTTTGGGAAGGTTTTGGTTAACCTGACTTACTAACTCTGATCTGCCAAAACACAGTGAGGCCAAAGCCTCTTTAATCAGCAGTGCATACGGCAATCCTATTTGCAACTATTTGCAACACTGTCTCAAAACAACACACGTACTAACACAGACGCTGAAAAGGCGCAAAGCACCGGGGAAACACGCAAAACGGAATAAAGACGGAGGAAAACCGGAGCAAAACCGCCACCAAAAAGATGCTCTCTCCAGCCGTTACAGAACCAAATGCACATCACTTTCAAAGACCCGCCTGAAAAACTTAGTTCTCCGAGCGCTCCCAGTCACACCTAATTTCTCTAATCCAGGAAGTTCAAAACGGCCGCAAGTGGCCCTTCGAGATAAGACAAGCGAAAGTCGTGCAAATTCGTAACATATATTCTGAAAAAAGATATTAGACAGAATTGCTATGGTTACCGAATTTTTTAAGATTGTCTCTGCGTATCATGCTTAGCCTGTGCACTACCAACAAAAGTTTGTGCAATGATTTGTATCGCGAAAAATGTTAGAAGTAAGCGTCGGTGCAATTCTTTATTAAGCAACGTTGATTTTGTTTATCAGAAATTTTATTTGGCAGGATGATTGAGATAGGTAGTGTGGGTTATGTTGCAGACCCTGTGACTAGAGTGTGAGAATCTAAAAGATGCATTGATTGGTTTGTTGTGTTGATGGAATGAACGACTCGCTTAAATAGCGCTGTTGTCTGGCTTTGCTTCGTCTGAAAACACCTTTATAATTAATAATGTTGCCGGGTTTGGACACTAAAAAGATTCTTTGTATTGCGCTTTACGGTGCTTGCGTATGAGTCACGAAAACTTAACTATTGCTACTGTAAGTAAACCAATTTACTTCATAACGCACGCAATTAGTGCAAGGGCAGAAATTCTCGCGAAAGTTACCACATATCAGAACTTCCTTCTGTGATCAATCAACCGATTGAAATCATGCTGATAAAGAATTAAAGTGCCACAATTCGAAGACAGAATTGCTGAAAAGAAGATGATAAGAAGATACAGAGTAATTTCGTGCCTTGTCTTTTTTCTATTCTGCGTGCCTGAGAGCAGTGGCGTAACTACTCACTAGAGGTTTGAGCCTGGGGAAAACTTCGTTGAGGGGGCCCACCAATCAACACTCAGAAAAAAGTTGAGAAATGATAGTGAATCCTAATGTGGTTGTACATACTCAAACCTGAAATCACAGAAAAATACTTCGAAAAAGAACAACCTACTGAAAACCAAAAGAATACTAAATACCAAAATATAAGCTAATTGTGGACCCGTTTTTTGCATTTGGCTTGCCAGAGGGCGATTCCCACCCCTGCCCCCGTCAGTTACGCGCATGCCTGAGAGATGCGTGGGTTCGCGAAAGAGCATTAAGAACAAACATGAAAGAACATTAATCAAGCACAGTTTCTAATCTCACACAATATCTGCTATATCCTTCACGAAAACTTTGCGAAGTGCACAGAACGGATTGGGTTTGCAGAGTGACGTCACGTAAAGGATTAAGGTTTGGCAAACTCAGAGTGTACATTGCGGCGATGCAATCTCCGTAATATCATCAGGTGATTACAGTAGAAGTGAAGTGCACTTGCCATATTCATCAACAGCTCAGCAAATTGTGATGGTCAGGTGGGTCTCGCGAGCAGCTAGTAGTTTGACACCACTGCCAGTGCTTTGGTCAACCTTGTTGTGCATAATTTGGAACAAAATTGACAGATTTTTTTGAAAGATCACACTTGAAAACTTTAGCAAACGTTGAACAAGCAGTATACCGCAATGTTTTCACGCAAATATTTTTTTCGGACAAGTAGTTGGACATCTGTGGGCCAACATTAGATAAGCTTTGATGCAGGCTGATGATTCTGAAAAGATTCTATTTGAATAAGAGCTGATGATGCCTACTTTGTACGCGAAATATATACTCTGTAAGATCTTAGTGTCTGATTCTGTGCTGAGAAAGAATTTCTTTCAACCTGAACACATCTTGATTCAAGCAGATCAAACCCCAATTCTTTTACTAGATGAATCCGACTTCACTTCCGTGGTTGCCATTCTTTTTCAAGAATATCAACACCACAACCTTCACTCCTGTCTTCCCACAATTTTGGATTGGTTTCTTTTCCTGTGTACCTATTTGGCGGTATTTCACCTTCTCGTGGTCCAAATAAAAGTCGTTGCTCTTTAAAGAGAAAAAAGGACGAAAATTACACTAATAAGTGCTTACCTGCATCAGTGTTTTGTGAAGTGTGTTTCAAGCCGTTGAGTAGGCTTGCAGTGTCCGTATCTCCGCCAATAATGTCAAGAAAGAAATCAGCTGGATTGTGATAATCTGGGCAATTATAACCTGAAAATGATTTTTATTCTTGGTTGAATCAGATTTTGATACCAAGGATTTTAAGAATCAGATTTAACACGGAACACTTTATAAACATGTACTGCAGCGCAGTGACGGGCAGCTTGTACTAATGGTCGCTTCTGTGGTCAACGGTATCCTCAGCCGACCATTTCACTTTTACTGCAATTGGGCAGAAAAAATTCACCACTTTCCTCGATATTTTTGTGTTTTGGAAGCAACGGTTCATAAAAAAAAGAAAAAGGCCTCTGTACGATTCCTCAGCGAAATCATCCATATCACAAATTTCCCATTCGCTTATTGTCTTGCTGCATTGTTAGTACAAGTTTTCCAGCCTTTTTTCGGCGTAGGAACTGGGAAGATTATAATTTGCTTTTGTGAACAATTTTTGATGTTTATGGACATTTTAAGAAAAATTTCAAGAAATGTGATATTTGGCTCTGTAGAAGGTCTGCTGATCAGTGATGCACTGGATGAAGATCATTTTTTCTCCAACAGCTATATGTTGTCAACTGCATAGGCTTAGATATGAGACAAGCTTTTATTTTCATGATTATTATTTAAGGACACAGCAGGTTTTTTTTTTAAGGAAAATGTTAGGTACCCGGTATGGACCTGTACGGACCCGTTTTCTCCGATTCTAGGGACCCGATTTTCTCTGATTCTAGGGACCCGATTTTCAATTCTAGGGACCCGAATCTGGTCCCTAAAACGCCTTAAAAAACCCTGGATATAGTGTACAATCTAAATCAGCCAATATGCAAAATGCAATTGTTATGCTTGCATTGGCTTTCACTCTTACCTATACCACTAAAATATTCAACAGCTTGCTTCGCAGGTCCGCGGTATACAATTTCACCACCATGAAGCAGAAGAAGCCGGTCGAAGAGACAAAAAATAGAATAGCGAGGCTGATGGATTGACATTATTATATTTCTTCCATCCCTTGACAATCTGACAAAAGACGGCTTTCAAAGAAAAAATATATTAATGATATAACTTGCATTAGTAACAGCAGCATTTAGCTTTCACAGAATTTGCAAATGGATTGTCAATTTCAGTTGGTTCCGACTGCAATGCTTTATATTTTCTAGTTATAGTATCTATTCACCTAGAAAATCTTGCATCCTTTTCTTAAAAATGCCTTAGTTTTTCCTGAAGATCATATTTCAAAGAGACCACTTCACGTCACACAAAGCCACAACCACGTATATTTCTCGCTTTTCAGTCAAAGGAGTGATCAAATGCAGTGACACTCAGGGTTGCCAGGTTGGCCTTTTTTAGGTCAAACTTGAGAAATCTGGCCTTGTTTGAAGTTGGTTGGCCTAAAAAATTTTATTTGGCCTTTTGGCCCCAACTCAAGTTGGTTGACATTAAAAATTTCCTTTGGTCTTTCGGCTCTTTTTTGGCTTTTTTGCGCTGAAAAAGTTTCCTCTGAAGTGAAATATTACTATTTCATTTTTTCGGCAGCATCTCTGCGAAGTATTTGTAAGAAATGCTATATTAGACCGACGCCAGCGTTGTGATATTAGTAAGATTTGAAGTATGCAAGATTCGGGACGAATTTTTTGCGAAATCACTGGAAATGTTTACACAGGGCATACATTATCAGTGATTACGCAAAAAAAATAATTTCGTGTGTTGCAAGCACTACGCAGTCTCAACGTTTGCAGACAGGACCGCGTCTCCGCGATAGAAATGCGACAATGACGTCGAGAAAGTGGAAGAGCTCATATGACTCTGGTTGTAAGTACAGGAGTGAATACGAGATTACTTTTGTATGGGTGTAGAAAACTGCCAGTGGATCATTAGGCAAACTGTGGCACCACTGTACCCAACGTTGGCAAACTCACAAGCCATGAAAAGTCGGAGAAGCATAAGTAATGAGCTCCAATACAAGGCCAAGCAAAACTTAATCCGAATTTCGAAGAAAATTCTAATGATATTCTTGTAATTTAGATGTTTCTATGTGACAAAGGAATAGCAATACCAAACTAAGTTTGGCCTTATTTCTGGCCTTGAAATAAAAAATCGGTTTGGATTTTTTCTGACCTCTTTTTAGCACTGTTTGGCTTTTTATTGAAACTTTCATCTGGCAACCCTGGTGACACTTGGGTAACAGCAGTTCGTTTTAAATACACCATGTCAGATAAGATCATGCTATCATGCTTGTCTTTTCATGTAACTTAAACCGTGTTTTATGTGTTGTGACAGTTTATATTGTTTCCTTGACTGCAAAACGTTATTATTTTAGATTTTACATGTTGTCCAACTTATGTCATACTTAACAGTCGAAGCACAAGTAACTTTTGCGGATGAAAACAAACATGACAACCACACAAACGTTTGTCGAGCCCTGCGAGAACAATTGAATGTTTGTGTTATAAACTTTTGTGGACGTTGGTTAAAGGTGTACCGCATTCATCATTCTTGTCTACAAATTTCGTTGCGCCGATTAGCCTACCGCAGATACGACTGCTATTACCTTCAGATTTGAGCTTGCTTGCATTTCTATCCGTTCGTACAACATGCGGCGCCACGTCACCGCTGGTTTACTTATCTCACCAATGTGCACTACGTGGCAAAATTTTGCATGTGACGCCACTCAGGCGTCTATCACGCCTGCCCCTGCGTTGTGGTCGGTTATGTAATCGCGCGTGTGAAGAGTCTGCAAACTCTGCTTCTGTTATTCGATCGTTATCAGCTTTTGCAAAGTCATGTTCGTTCGATTTTTGTGGGCATGGGCAAGAAGGTCTGAAACAGAATTTTCTTTGCTGCCCAGAAGAGGGAAAAGTACAAATCTTCGTTGTCGGGAGACGAATGAACAAAAATGGCACATGCACAAACAGTTAAAGTTGTGCCATACATTACCACATAGAATTAAAAACTCAAAGGGTACCGCAGCACTTGCCACACTCTGCCACTCAGCACTTTAGTTTGGAGCAGTTTTCACCTGACATTTCATGGCTTTGTGACGTAAATTACAGAATAAAACTCTGAAAGAAATGGCTTTTTCATTTGCATGTTTGGCTCAGACAGTTCTACGAGAAGGGGGTACAAGAGCTACATCGTACCCGGATCCGGTAGGTACTGGATCCCAGGAAGATATAAGTACACGCGCTGAGTTGCCGCTTCATGGAGCATTTTCCCTTCGTAAATTCAGCTAATTTTGGAAGAGAAATTGCTTCCATTAGACCTGCTAAACCAGAGGTTCCCAGCCTGGGGTACATGTACCCCCAGGGGTACATTTGCCTATCCGAAGGGGTACATTTAAGGTTATCATTAGAAGAGAAATATATTTTTGCATATCTTTTATTTCCAAATATATATACATGTATCAGTGAATATTATTTTCAAAACCCATTATATGCTTACTGTTAAATGTATCTATGATTAATCATGATAAAATATTTTGTCATAAGAAATTTTAGGGGTACATCTACATCTGTCAAAATGCTGAAGGGGTACGTGGTCATCTGTCGGAATGCTGAAGGGGTACATAGTCAGAGAAAGGTTGGGGACCCCTGTGCTAAACCAAGTTTATGAGTTCAAATTTCAATAACTTTTTCCAAAAGTGTGTATTTGCCAAAAAAATTTGCTCACAATTGCAGCCACCGTGGCGTCTGCAGAGAGATCATTTGGCGAGCTTAAACTAATCAAAAAGTATTTTAGAGCAGCCATGGGTCAATCTCGTTGAAGTTTGTTTTCTTGCAGCAGATCGACCGAGGAACTCTTAACTTAGTAGCAGTCACTTCGCTTTTTTACGAAAACGTTTGTGAACGGCAGAACCTTCGCACACAAGCTTCTTAAGACGATGATTGTTGATTGTTTGCAGGAAAGCTTGAGTTTGTTAAATTTTTAGATTTTAAACTTGTGAAATGTGGCTTTCCTCTTATTACATAAATAGTATATTGAGAACGTTTGAATATCTATCTCAGCAAAATGTTCGAAGAAGTTTCGAGAACACACAATTTTGGGGTGATGCCCGAATGACTCTTGCGACTACGTACCAGATAGCAGATCTTGGATTTTGAAGTAATTACGACGAAAAAGCTAGGGCTTAACTTAGTGAAACTCTGCAACAACCATGTTTTCTCACTAAAAATATTATGCAGTAATGCTGTAGCAGCGTCAGCATACTTGTAAAGAAGCAGGACAATTGAATTGGCGGTGTTTGCATCAAGACCAGTGGTTGGTTCATCAAGGAAAAGAATGGGAGGATTGAGAATCATCTCCATGCCAACATTAACGCGCTTTCTTTCTCCACCTGAGATGCCTCGAACAAAAGCGTTTCCAACCTCCAAAACATAGCAAAAATCTAAACAATAATCCGTTGCAAACAGTTTCTATTTTTAAACCTGGGGAAAGGTCTGCGTATTGAAATATCCACAAGTGTCATACTCAATTCTCACTTTCGTATCGGCACATGATTGAAGACCCAGTTGTTCGATGACATCATTAACTTTTTGTTTTCTAGCAGCGGCGTCAAACGTTTTTGTTGGTAGTCGCAGGTTTGCCGAAAAGGCAAGGTTTTCGCGCACTGTCAAAGTTCCCATGACAACGTCGTCCTAACAGAAAAAGAAACACAATGTTCTGCAGTATGCATGTGCACATCTTCTTGGGTTTGATCGGCTTAAGAATTGCAATTGCGACACAGTGATACTTTTGTCACACTGCTCATTATTTCTGAAATTCTTTTCGAAATGATTTAAGAATCTGCCGATTAGAGCATAAAATTGGGATAGACTTAACAGTTTCATCAACTCTAAAAAGCCTTCAAAAAACGATACATGTTTTATTTTGAGACGTTTCGGATTATTCTTCATCCATCTTCAGTCAGAAAATAAAGCAACATTTGGCAATGCTAGCAATTCAAAACCAAAAGACTGCGTGACGCAAGAAATAACAGTGTGACGCAAAAGACGTCAAAAGCAAAACCAAGACCGCCAACCCTGACAAATTCGCTAAAAGTAAAAGCAGGATCAACAGCTATGCAGAAAGTGCTAAAACAAAACCTACATATGATCGCAATCTACGTAAACAAGCCAAGACCAGCAGCAAGAGACCCTTCACAGAGGACTGCTAGCGAAGGATGCAAAAATTTTTAACAATTACCAGTACTACAATCAGCACGATATGTCTACGTCAGCACCAACAGCAATGCACGAAACATTTATCAACATAAGAACTGAGCATCAACCAATTATTTGACAAAAAATCTACGTACGGAAGAGGTATAAGCGGGTAGAAAAATTGTCTACATTAATCTCGGGTTGCTGTTCTTGTATCAGAAGTGTCTCTTTAATTAATAATTCGCGCACGGTAGTTAGAAGCAGATGCCACGATTTCCGGATTTTTAAAGTCCATGAAATGACCTGGATATGTGCATAAATGTTTGACTGCATCGGTTGGCTCAAATCTGGCGTTGTTTTACCTGAACCACATAGCCGCTCAAGAGTCGGAAATCGTTGGGTGGTTTTTCGCCGTTAAGCAGCACAGTTCCATTTGTTAAACCTGCAGGATTTTTCCTTTGAGCCAAGACGTCAAGCAGTCTATGACAAAATAGCAGAAGATCTTCTTAATTTTCTACCGCAGATTATAAACGCAGAGGGAATGGCTTGGCTGCAATAAAGGCTGATGTGTTACCAATTTTTCGTTTGACAACATGTACTGCACTGTGAGATAAACCTTATTTTCATTATGACACGAGAATAAACTTTTTATATATCGAACTTTCAAGTAAGTCTAGAAGCACAGTTTCTAATCTCGAAAGCTAGGGCTTAACTTACGCCATGTTTTCCCACTAAAAATATCATGCAGTAATACTGTGGCAGCGTGCTTGTAGAGAAGTAAGACAATGACTTGGTATACACCTTGTTTGCTTCCTGCGCGATCAGCTCTCATAGTATACAGTCACAAACCTTCTCGCGCCGCAGTGAAACCTTACAAAACAATGCTTCGGCATATTAGTGGTCCCTGAATGTAGCAGATCTGAAGCAACGGAGTTCAGGAGGTTGAAGCAAGCACCGCAATTGTTTCACGCAAAAAAGCAGTGATACTTACGATGTTTTGCCGCTTCCGGTTGGACCAAGAACTGCGTTGAGTCCTGGAGTGAAGAGGCCACTGCAAAAATAGTGCATGCGCATTTTGTGTAGGTTATATAAAGCTGTGCGGTTTGGATGTACTGTCAAAGTGAATGTTTCGGTAAGGCCGTGTTGTGCTAAAACAATCTTTTTGATGCATCGACAACCTCTAACATGAACAATCACATAGAAAAACATTCTTTGCAAAGTCTGCCTTCCAATGAATATCTGTTAAATCTGTAGGTTTCTGCATCATAATTCGTCACCTGACTCCATGTAAAATTTCCCTTTTGTCAGATTCTCCGCAGCAAGGACTTCTTCGTTTTTCTTTAATTTCGTAGCGAATGTCATGAAAGCTCAACTTTTGTCCTTCAACGTTAGGCATAGCGTTGATAAAAATGTTTGCAGCTGATCACCTTAAGCTTATGCGACGTGCACGACCTGCATGCATAAAAATTCAATATCCAATAAAACAATACTGAAAAGAAAACGGATTTTTTGTCGACAAATTTTCCTCTTGACTGTTAGATCAGGCAAACAAAATTCAATGACCATACGCGCGGAATTCGAGGTCATGTCATTTGCAAAATTACGTTGTTTTTATAATGTTCGCTCTTATACATTCCCATCTTGGTTTTGACCCATAAACGGGTTTCACTTACTTCTTTCTGGACTGGGACGCAGTTAATTCTTCAACACTTCACCACCAAGCTATTTCAAACAATGCAATCACTTCACATTCGTGCTTTCCATGCGTTACGTTGACAGCAATGTCAATGACCTGCAAATTGACAACTCTAGCACTGGAGAAGGTTAAGAGTTATGGGAAAGTGCTATTTGCTGTAGCTTGTTTGCATGCAGAACTTACAGGTGACTCCACTCATAAAGCAGAACCCATACTAGACATTGTGTGTAGCGTGGGATCTGCATTGTTTGGTCATTCTGTACAATAACGCACATCTCATTTCTAAGACGCATATCTCTCGCTCGTTGAGAACGAACACCTTCGGTATATATACCGTACGCACAAGGGCTGTTAGAACATACTTGATAAGAAGCAAATACATTGTAGGCCACTGTTTGATCGTAAGTTCGGCTTCACTGGCCTGTATCATTAAAAAAATAGAAAAATTGCTGTTATGGCTCCACCCTGCTGTGAGATTGCTTGCTCTGCAAACTGTGCAGTGTACACATTTCTTGGCAAACGCGCTGGAAATGTTTTGCACGAACCAGTTGTAACGCATGCCATCAAAAATGATCTAGAATTTGATCCCAGGCCAGTGAGTTATGTAACAAAATGTCAATATTTGATGACCTGTTTCATATTAACTACAGTAGTTGCCTGCTGGGAAAGTTACTGAAACGTAAAATTTTGTAAATTAGGTTTGGTCCTCATTGACGTTCGAAAGCAGTGTTGTAAACCTGAAACACTGCGCATGTTTTCAGTAATAGTTATTTTCGTCACATAATACCCAGATGAATTAAACTTGTATTCATATTAATTACTTTCTGTGGTTCTATTTCAAACATTTGCTTTGACAATAAACTACTTTGACAAGTTGCCAGACCTTCTCAACGCTATTATAGTGACAGGGCCTCCAAGAGAAATCTTTTTAGGCGGAACAAAGTCCATTTGGGGCACCAAGAGTTGCTAAATTAATTTGAAATAAAAATTGAGGCTAATTACTGCGCATAAAATTTCAACAAGACGTGTTTGTTTATTGATCATATGAAACCTTATGTGGAAACATACCGGTAATCAAGTAATGTGACAATAGTACTATTTTTTAATCACGGCTTTCAAATGTTCATACTAAAATCTTATCAAAAAGAAATAAGAAAAAATGCCGCAATCTCAGAATGAATGTCGTCGATCGAGGTTGAATGAAACGCTGCCAGTGAAATGAGACTGCGACCTCATTGAGTAACTGCATCCTTGGAATGAGCTTACTTATTATACCAAGAATGAAGGACAGAACGAAATATTTTGTCAAGCGACTATTACTTGTATTTTTGACCGCGAGCCACAATAAACAGCCACACGGGCCACAGGCCAGCGACCACTTCTTTAAAGCATTCTGTCGAAATGCTGTAACTGGTTAGTTTCTCCTGTGTGATTTCGAAATCTTCAGATTTCTGGGTATGTCCACTAATCCTATACTCGCATTCGATTAGAGCTCGTATCTGCTTGCGGCGCAAGTTTAACAATCAGCAAAATGCACAGCACACTGCCGCGGTGCACTACAAGGACTTGCGTCCTGCACTGCAGTTATTTGTTAATTCTAAACTTTTTAGTTATCATACACATATGCGCAACATTTGAGGGCTACTGCTGTTAGATTGGATTTCATTGCGGACTGGCATGTTTCCATTCAAATTTCACTTGAAGTATCTCTTAGTTTGAAACTCTTGGTTAATTGGAGAGATTTTTATTAAAGATTTGTTTGAAAATGAAAAACGCAAAGGAAAATTCAGTTCAAGTGAGATATGTTCATGGTCATGGGCGTCCGCAGAAATTTTTCCAGGTGGGGGCAAAGTCGACATTTTGCTTATCCTTTTCAGGTTTCTGACGATGCAATGCAAATGGACGTACACAAAACGCTTTACCCTTTCTGCACCACAAAGAAAATGGCCAATGTTATGGCAACGGTTGCAAACAGTGTTCCCTCTACTATGAAAATTCTATACTGAGCAAATGTTTGTTTTAGTAAGCATGAATATTTCAGATTGAGTTGGCAGGCAGTTCTAAATGAATTACAAAGTTTGTGAATTATTAAAATAATTGTAAAATCTTATCAAAATACGAACGAAGTACACATCTAATTCAAATAGGTTCTTTGTTTTCGTGTTTTCCCAGTGTTGCAAGTGCGCAAGAATGAGATTTCACTGCGACAATGGTCTGGTGGTGGTACTGCGCAGTTGCGCACCTTAGAGGGAACATTCGTTGCAAAGATGCGCTTTGTTGGCAGCAATGTTTCTTTTCACGTAGTATAAAGTACGTGGCTTATGCTGTCAGCTATCACTCGCTGCGTATACCTGCCAAGATGTCTGCGTTGAAGGTTCAACAGACACATGCGGCAAAACGCTACTGCCGCAACTTGAAGTGAACCTTTGGAAATGTGTTGCCATGTTATTGTTACGCAACAAAGGCCAATAGTAGAACAATGCGCTCACTAAGTCTCGCAGTCTGCCTTTGCAGGCAAAGGAGCGGATTTAGTGAACTGCAAGCCAGGGCCCAGTGCCGTATCAGTCAAATTCTGCCCCCCCCAAAATGCTTACAGGGGGCCCCCTAATGGTGATTTATAAAAACACATGTTGTGACCTAACGAAGGCTTTATTGAAATTATTCGTCGAGTCCGCAGCGAACGATCAAGCGACATACAGTGAATGAAACAACATGAGCGATGTCAACCGAACAGCGACTTCTGAACAAGGCTGGA
>JGI24158J21664_10008000_pt1 | contig 14052 bp, 6 predicted proteins | sample Ectturendosymbi3_FD_21664 | JGI IMG/M metagenome (IMG submission 21664) | reverse complement strand
CAACAAAATTGCGCTTATGCCCCTTCAGCATTTCGCTAGATGAGCATGCAGGTTACCCCTAAAATTTCCTATGACAAAAAGGCTGAAGAAAATACCAGCAATCTACTGAATTTTAATAAATTTTTTTAGAATTTTGGTTCTATAAAGGTAGACTCAGTTTTTGTGTCTAAAAGTTAATTTGTTGCAAGTGTACACTAACTGTATCTCTTCAGACAGGCAAATGTACCTCTTGGGATGCCTGTATCCCAGGATGACATTCACAACTTTTGCCTTGCCTAGTTAAGCTGCAGAGCAGCTTCAAGTGTCCTTTACGTTTATGAAACTGCATGGACTTTGAAGTGTTGGTTTTCCTACCGATTTACGCTCGCATATAGGCATATGACAAAAAAATATTTGTTGGGGCGACAAATGATAAAAGTACTTGCACGACCGACAAATAACGCCGAACAATTTTGTGGACAAAGGAAGCAAATTTAAGTGCGAACATGTTACAAAATTTTTCCCTGGTTTGCATGAGACTTTTGGCCTCCACAGGACCAACTTCTCATCTTTTGTCGTTTGTTTCAATGTGGTACGTTTAATTTTAATTTGACAAAATAATAAAATATCTAGTCTGTGTCAAAATCTTCCATGAAGCAAAGCTGCAAGCCACGGGGGTCAGATTTTGAAAACTTTAGCAAAAACTGGTTGTTTTCTTAATTTCGAGTGGAAAACAAATTTCGCCAATTTTGCCCCCCCACCCTAGAAAAATTTTGGAAAAATCCCCTAGTGGCTCCCCTGGAAAAAATCCTTCTGACGCCCATGCTGGAAGCCTTTGTTAAAATGCAGATTACCCGCAACCAACCACAAATGTTCCATAACAGAAGAATCTTTCGAGAACTGAACAACGTTACGCTGACAGAACTGCCATCGAAGTTGATACGGCAGACACTCGTCTTTTGACCTGTTCATTACGAGTTGAATCACGACACACCTTGTTTGCAGTAGCTGCAGATCTACTTCAGTCTCAACTTGCACTAGTTACAACTAAATTCTATTTCATAAGAGTGAAACGTGGAGGAACGCAGGTATAGCCTAACATAGCCTCCCTCATATCTTTTGCCTCTCCAGTTTCTCACCACAACCCCTTGTACATAGGCATGCTTTTCCTCCTCTGTTTTTGTTTTTATTATGGTTGTTTTGTTTAGGGGAAGGTGGGGCACAGTTGGACTAGGGGCACAGTCGTCTTTTTTGATTTGTTCAAAAAGTTGAAAACGTTGAACTTTAAAGTTTCCATGGTGATTTAGTCACATACCAGCCGTAGTACTAAAGTGAATTTTTCCTTGATAGGCCGCCGTTGTTATGAGTTACACAGCAAGTTGTATTTTACCTACCCAAAAGTAATTTATAAAATCGCATTTAGATTTGGGTTTTGCCCACGTTAATTAACATCTGTTCTGAGTTTTTGTGACGTTGTAGTCAGGGCAGTGCTGCATTATTTGATAATGTGTTTTAAATTCTTTGAAATGTTTTCAATTCTTTTTAAGTTGAGTTGGTACTTCTTCATTATATTTTTAGATATGCATGGGACACATCTGACAAAAAAATATGGGGCACACTCAACACATTGCCACTAGGTCAGTCTAAGTAAGGTAAAGCTTGAGAGGTTATATTGGAATGCAGTACAGAATAATTCTAATCTATGAGCATCTTTAGGTTTATTATGTGCTTAGAGGCACATTATATTTATATGGTAAGGCATGAATTTCAGCATACAGCATTGGTTTCATTGAATGTTTGGTAATCATACAAATTTGTTTTGCCATGCAGTGATTGTGGGTAATTAGAATGTGAAAAAAGTGGAGAGAAAGTCAGCAAGCGCCTATTTTACATGGGATATCACGTGAACATTATGTAATGCATGCAACTTAACTTTTTATTGACCGGTCAAGTGTACCCCATGCTCATGTCGAGTGTCCTCCAGGCATGGGGCACACTCGACTGAAAACGTACCCTTTTTAAATTGATTGTAAAATGTTTTGTGAAAAGCGTTGTTTTCATGCTTTGGCATGATGTTGTGTATATAGAGTTGCTTTATTATGTAACAAATTTTAAGCTTGTTTGGACTTGAAATAAAGTAGCAGTGGTTGAAAATGCAAAAAAATTGTCGATTGTACCCACCTTCCCCTACTTATCTTGTTTGACGTTGATTCGATGCATTTTTCACTTTTCTTTTATTACATGTGAAACAACCTCAGTTAGAAATTGATTTGTGCTAGCAACAAGGCTGGCTGAGCAGTTGAACCATACGTTGTCTCGCCAAACCTTCGTGCTTCAAATATGTTAGAACACCAAATCTGAAGTTTTTTGTGTTTTCTATTCTCATCAGCATGCAATCAGTGTCTTTGATGTTATTCTTTTTCCTCTTGTTGCATTTGCGCTATCTCGTGATTTAAGTCACAAAAATGCATGAATAACCCATAAACGATGCATTGAGAAAAAACTACATTTTTATTGTAAATCTTGTACAAAAAATTCATTTTTCATTTTTTGTTTCACAGCTAACAACGTATCCTGCTTTGCCCAAGGCTGCGAAGGTGCTGTCTAGACATCGAAAGGAGATAAAATATATCTATGGCGTTTTAAAGCCACTTGCATGACAAATGCTCCATTTAAAATAACGGAGATATAAGTATGTGAGAATATAAATTTTTATTACGGTATGTATGGACAACAAGTAAAAGGTTGCTGCTAGTTATGCGCGCGAGTTGAAACAGACCTTGTCATGAAATTGAGCATCCACGTCACTAAAACGCAGCAAGGCTTGTTGCTGGTTGCTTAACACTCGGTGCATTTCTGAACTGTTATTTTCTTTGGACGGAAAGGTTTGGCTGTTGTATTGCTGCACGTGGTCAAACTGTGGTATTTCTGAATAGAAAAAATGTTTTTAGAATCATAATGAACAATAGTTAGACTTCGTGTTCAGTATGCAAACAAAAGAAAAACTTTNAATTTGATTTCATCATACACAGGGGTGGATATTAGAATTTAGGAGCCGGAGGCAANCTCTCTGAAACGGCCCCCAAAACGTTGCCACAGCGGACGGTAGATATGAGACTAGGTGGATAAAAGAATTAAAGTTGTTTCACATTTCAGTTTAAGAACTAGATTCAAAACAATGCAAAAACTAAGTGCGAAACTCTCTGAGCGGGACCCCACGGCATTTTTGAAAAAGGGGGGCACGAGGCGAACGCCTCGTTCGCCCCCCTAATATTCGCCTCTGATCATGAAGTCTCCGCTGTCAAATTGTTTCTCAACGGAGCGTAAAAACACTACGAAGTGCGTTTTCCCCAACATCATTTCAGTTACTAAGTATTTTTCGATAGTTAGCAAACCACAGCTACAGCACGAGTTTCGCAACCGAGGACACTGCACACTACAAAAACATAATCATCAGTCTCAGGCACGTACCTCCCCAGTCAGATGGTAGTGATTTGGTGTAGGTGACCATAACCTTTACACACGGGTAAGTTATGTGATCGTTGACGGAGTGCTTCTGTAAACCAACAGCTGATGGGCAAACTTCCAAGCTTCCATCGACTGTCACGTGACTGTTGACTGTGCATATCTGAGGTAAAAATAATTGAGAGTTCACCACTAATGGTGCATCGCAAGGTAATTTCTCAACCTTCTCACGGCATTTCTGATGTAGCGAGGCAATTGATTCGTCATGGCCCTAAGAAAACGTTGATCGCGCAAATCACAGCAAGACGCACAAGTTTTAGACCTCCACGAACTTCAGCATAAACATAGAAGGATTTATAGCAAAATAGGTCACAGAGATTTTCTAAAACGCCAGGTGCAGTGAAAGTGATTCACCATCAGCACCTTAGGCAATCAACGTTTGCTAAAAGGTTGGGTTTATACCTGTACCTTAAAAACTTGAAAGAAGCTAAAATTTATTTACCTGTTTGTTGTCCGCAGTCTTACCCTTTTAAATTTAGAACAAGTAATCAAGATCTGCAATGTTATGGCAGCGAGTTCCATAGGATCGAAACTAATGTATTAACAGTAAAAAACATTCCGTGAGTCTGTTATCGAGGTACCATTCCAGTAGGGGTAACAGGGTCATGTTGACTTCTTGCAAACCATTTTATGACAAAATAACCTCTCGAAAGAAACAATGGGCCGCTTCGAACAATTTCAGTGAACTGACATGCATGACTACAGGTGAAAACTTTAGAGGACACCTTGCAATATTTTCGAACGAACAACATTTATACGGATCAAGAGTTCGCAAAATGCCACAAAAATTATCATAACAGACAGTGAAAAATGTGCTCCATGGGTGCAACATTACGCAATGAAATGATCTTTTCACTTACCGATTGGCGAAATCGCAAGCTTTTCACAGCTGGCAAAAGCAAGGTGTTGGCCATAACTAGAAAGAATACTATCGAACCTAGAGTCAACGTCCCACTCAGATGCAGCACTCGAATTTCACTGCGAGATAATAATCGATGAACTTCCATCTCTTTTCCGTGGGTGTTCTTTGCTCGTTCAGGCCTTTGACACACAAAACAGGCAGGCAAGAACGTGATTGGCTTGCTTTGCCTGCTTCGCTATGTTTTTGCAAGCAGAATAAAGTTTGCAGCACAGTCTGTCACGCTTAACCTGAAAAACGTTGATACGGAGGTCAAAACTGCCACACCAGCTAAAAGAATAGAAAACGGAAAAATCACCGAAACAAGATTTTGCCAGAGCACATGCGATGCGAAAAAACTCCAAAAGTTTATGCTGTGACATTAGATTACCGCAAAAGTTGATGGAAATTTAAAAGTTATAAAAAAATGCTTTTAAAAATTTGAAAAAAGCAATGACGGGTGACAATTGTTTTCGGAAGGAAGGGTAGTCAAAAAAGCAAAGGTGGATCCATGGTATATCAGCACATGCACGTTGAAAGTGATGCTTTAAAACAAAGGTGACGAACATGCGGCCCGCAAAAGAATTTCGTGCGGCCAGCGAAGCATTCAGGCGAGACCATCAGTCTTGAACTTTCTTTGACCCGCCTCTAATCTTTGCGATGTTGATGAACAATTTTTTCGTTTTTAACAGGTTTCATAGTGTGACTAAAAAGTTGTGCGGCCCGCTCACTCAGCGGTAACAGACAAAGCGGCCCGCGATAGCAAATAGGTTCGTCACCCCTGCTCCAAAACGATGCTACATAACTGTGGCCTTCCCATCAATCGCTTTAGAAATAGTGCGAGCAACACCGAAAACGTATATGCCCAAGCCAGCAGTGTACCTAAGGGGGGGGGGGCGGTCCGACCCCAACGGCAATTCTGGGGGAGGCATTTGAAGTGTAGAAAGGAGGCGCTCGAGAGAGCAAAACTGAAAGGCGGGTTTTGAATCTTCACAAACGAGGTAAAAACACATTGTTTATAACTTTGTTATCTTCACCGTAGTGTGCCTGAAGCGTTGCTTACAGCCAATTCACAGTGTTTGCTCTTGGTACCGACAAGGCTTTCCATTTCTCTTTTCACGCTTTATGCCGCTGCGTGAAACGCCATGGAGCAGCGCAACGGAGTCAGCTCAATATTACTTATCATGTGATAAAGTTTCTGTTCGAAAACCTTCTTTGACAGGTTTTTGTTGCTCGCAGAGTTTAGGGATTGATGAGCCAATTTACTTCAGTTTATTCAAAGAAATCACTTCAGTTCATTCCAAGGTTTAGCCTCAGTGACTTTTTACCAAACATAACCGTTGTGCTTCGTGTGTTCTTCGCCAATACGATTAGTGCTGCAAGCTGCGAAAGCTCTTTCTCCTAACTAAAAATCATCAAAACTTTTCTTAGAAGCACAATGAGTCAAACGAGGTTAACCGGTCTCGCGATGCTTTCAATTGGCGGAGAATTTGCAGAAAAAACTGAACTTCGACATTGTCACTGAAGATTTTACGTTTCCATTTCCGTTGATGTGCGTTGATTTGTTTCGTTGCATTTTATTTGACGTTTTCATAACATGTTATGTGGTTTTGCAATTCCTCAGCGTCTGTGTTAGTTTTTGTGTTGTTTTGAGACACTGTTGTAAATAGGCTTGCCGTGATTCTCCTGATTAAAGAGATTTGTGACCTCACTGTGGTGGCAGCTTGGTGTTAGAAAGTCAGACAAGTATGTTTGTCGCAAAGATATCTCGGGGTAATTACTGCACTTCAGTCCAAGCTCTGAATGCATAGCGTCAAATTATTACCCAATCTTTCCCAGACCCCAACTTTCAGTCAAGACCTTTCGGAACCGTAGGTTTTTCGTACATTCCATCTTGTGTTTTTCTAAATTAAAGTATTTTAAAATGTTTTTCCTGTATTTAAAAACCATTTTGCCAGTTTTTTTAAGGAAAATGTTAGATACCGGAATGGACCTGTAGAGACCCAATTTCTCTGATTCTAGGGACCCGATTTTCTCTGATTCTAGGGACCCGAATCGGGTCCCTAAAACGCCATAAAAAAACCTGATTTTGCTATAGCAAATAAAATCCACTGTTGGCTTCGTGCTAAAAATTATGCATCAATTTTCCAAAAGTTATTTCATGCTTATAAATAACCTTAACAATAATTATTTTCTGTTTGCATTATTGGTCAGCCAATATCAAAACAAAGCAACGTAAAATATATTGATGATAAAATTAATTGGAAGCTTCACATTGAAAAGTTAGCTATCCAAGGTTTTAAATCATGTCGAATTTCGTTCAAATCAAAACAATACGCCAATATTTCAGCGCTGAGTATGTTTAATTCAACCTTTTCATTCTTATCTAACTAACTCCATATCCAATTGGGGAATAGACAATAACACTACATTACTTTCTGTAATTACAGTAGATAGCAGAATAAAGCTGTAAGGTCCCTTAATTATTACAAAACTGAAACGGATATTTTTTTTCTAAGCACATAATTTTAAAAATGCAGGGTGGGTACCTGCGGTCCGTGGGCCAAATGCGGCTCGCGTAAACATTGGTATAGCCCGCACCAGAATTTTCGTTACGCAAGTTAGAGTACATCATCACGTCAAAACGAAGCAGCATGATAAGCAGGTACTTAGATAGTAATTCAAAAGAAGTCACTCTTCTTCATAGTTGATAAAGGTAGAATTTTAGGATAAAATCGATTGAATTTGCAGCCCGCCAGCAATAATGCACAATTCATGCTGTCCGCGATAGCAATTAGGTTCCCACCCCTGATTTAAATGATCAGATGCCGAAGTTGTGTACTTTGTTAATAACTGTGGACAGCCGCAACACTTTGGGTATTCGTTTTGTAAGATTACATCAGTTCACAAATAACAAGCGAGGCCTACGTCTTCGCAAAAATACCGTTTATTCAGAATGAAAACATCTCCGGGTAAGTTTTGTTCTAAAATGTATATTCGCCCCAAACTTTGGTCGGAAATTTCTAAAATTTGGAAGTCTCTTTCATTTTGTGCTTCGAAAACCACATGAGAATGTCTTGTTCTCTTGCCAATACGCCAGTTGATTCTTCATTCATATCCTTGTTCCATTTTACAGTAACTTTACATATACTGCCGCTTTTCTCTATGTTCTATAACAGTTGTTTTAAGGAAAATGTTAGGTACCCAGTGTGGACCTGTAGGGACCCGATCTCTCTGATTCTGGGGACCCGATTTTCTCTGATTCTAGGGACCCGATCATAATTTTCTCTGATTCTAGGGACCCGATTTTCAATTCTAGGGACCCGAATCGGGTCCCTAAAACAGCTTGAAAACAAACCTGATAATATCTTTCACCCTTCCAGGTGCTCACCCCACCTTCACTGTACAGTGATTAGACATGCTTCTCACGCACTGTGTTTTTGTTTTTCTTTGATGTTGTGCTTCGTTACCACTGTTCAATTTTCAAATTATTACATTTTGTCACTTTACTTTTCGTCTTTATTTGAAATGTCTTCAATTTGCTATTGATTTACAAAATAACAATAGGGCTGGCTGACCATTTGACCAACGCCTTTCGCCTATACTCTTTTTGTTTCATATATAAAGTTCACACCTATTTGCAGAATTCGTACATTCTCCACTGTTTTTCTCACTGTGGTGTTTTTATCAACATGCAATTAATTTTTCTGTTTCCATGATTTCGTGGTTTGAGTCACAAAAATGCATGAATAAACCTTGTTAACTTTTGCGGCGAGAAAAGCAAGAAAAATCAACGTATAGCAGTACAATTTCTCACGTGGATTGCATTTTTGCTGTAGCCCAGCCTAGAACTGCCATCTGCGTGTACACTGTTTTGATGTTGCTCCGCTGTGAAAGTTTTTGCAATCGAAGTAAATTGTCCTTAGTTCATTTCGTATACATATTCCCTAGCATTAATTTTGAGAATATGTAGGTCAAGGGTGTACGACCTTTTGCTATTGTCGGCCGCATTACTTTTATTTATATGAAGTACGGCCGCCAATGAATTCGAGTTGTATTTATGAGATAAGTATAATTAAAGAATAGGTTTTATCCGGTATATGTCATTTATTTGTGCCTAAAAGTATAATAAAATGTCAAACATTTTAACAAATTTATTAAAAGAAACATCACCATCCAGATTGTTACGTATCGTGTCGAATGATTTTCTTGCCTTGCGTTTATTTTGCTTCAACATACGCCAGCACGACCGCCATAAATAACGTGTGGACGGCCGCAAATTTCATTATCAAAGGCCTCATGCGGCCGCAGGTTGCGCACCGTTGATCTAGGTGGTAGAAAACTCTACTAACGTCCTTAGCACAAGTGCTAGATAAGTCACTGACCCAAGCCAAGGTTACATTGCGATGAATCAAATCTTGTAAGTAGATCGAAGTGCGGTCAAGATTAATTTCAACATTAATACACAACCACACCGGATCAGGGTAAGTGAAATACCTGCTTTCTCTTCACTCTACGTGCCAATGTATAAAAATGTTGTGTGTGAACCTCTGTTTGAATCTTGAATGATATTGCTTGGGAGTGATTTTTTTCTCATGTAGCCTGAAAACGTTTTCCGCGCAAAATTAAAGATGGGAGCGTCTAAAATGCAAGTACCGTTTTTCCTGTGCTTGAGATACTAAATCGTGACCACTGTAATTAGTCGTATGAACTGTGACATTAATCGGAGTTTGATTTCTAGGGGGATGAAAAGACATTTTCAATTTTGAAAGATGCGATAGGGACTGTAAGTCATAACAACAAATTTCTTTTAAGTTTTAGATGTGGCTAACATTTCTATGCTCCACATTTTGCAGTTTGTTCTGTTCTTAGTACCAGTGGTGTAAGAGCTGGGGGTAAAAGCGCAACCACAAAAGTTTTGATTTGTCAAAAATCCTGTTCGCACCTCTACATCTATGCTTATTACACACTTTTAAAAACATTAAAGAAATCATCACGAATGAAAAAATGAAGAAAATACGGCATTACTTTTCCTATGCAATTCATTCTAAAAGCTTTAAGCTGTGTGTCTTTGGCTCGCTTCAATGGGTTTAGACCGACGAATCTAGACCGTGAAATTGTGTTGCAACTTTTTTCTGAAGTAAGGCATGTCCTTTGTTATTGCCGTGCAGATCTTTCGAAGACTGAATATATCCGATGCACCCAAAATGCCAACGCCACAAAATGGTCTACACAAACAAAAACTTTTAAAGCTGGCTCGAGGTTGAGCTATACCTGACTTACGCAAGTATATTTTTAACTCAGGAAACCAATCATAAGTACAGCATTGCAACAGTCAGAATTAGCGTAATAATTCTAATCCATATTTGCTCTCTTCTGAAACACCGCTTTTTCTAAGCCATACACAGACGAATCGTCGAGTCATTCTTTTAGTTCCTCAAAATATAAAGCAACAGAAATTTGGCAGATTGTACTCATATCTTTTATGGCGTTTGAGAATTCAAACCATTTTTTTTACCAAACTACCACTCGGCTGACTGAAGTTCTGAAATGTGTTTTGATGCATATGGCATAAACAGTCTACTTTAAGCTCAACTACTGTATTATTGAACTACAGCAACCGGCAAAGTAAACGCTATGGGTTTGAAAGCCAGTTAAGCTCAAGCACTATAAAAGAAATCACCATACCTCGGATATTCTTCAGGTGAGTTGCGGCGCAAATGTAAAGTGGAGAGGCAGCGTCGTTTTTTAGCACTGATTGAAAAACAGTGGAGAATCAATAGCATTAAAGGTCAATTCATCTGAAAGGATAATGATTGATTTTGTCTCATCGGTCACACAGGAGCTGAGACTGGTGTTGTTTTCAGTTTTCGAAGTATCAACTACTCTGGTGCATAAACAGTGAGATTTTGAAGACAGATCTTCAGTTCAAAGCTTGTTCTGAAACATGCCGTTTCACTACAAAGACGTTCAAACAAGTAAAGCAAACAACGACCGGCTAACTTTGTCAAGCGCAGGTATTGTACCCCGTGCTTCCATCCTTTAAGCCCCATGCTGAAGTGCCGTTTGCTTCACCACTTCACAAAAGATATGGTGTCCTATCACATAATTGTGGGGAGCAAAAAGAATGGTTTTAGCCAATACCGCAAAGAACCGTTGCCACAAAGGGGTGCTTCAAAGGTTACATTCTGTAAATTGACATTAAATTTACAACAAAGCATTACCCAAATTGTGATTCACATTGCGGGCAAATTTATTATAAAAATGTTAAATATTTTCCCACAAATACCCTTAATAGGGTCGTTGTTTGCAACCAAATTTTTTTGAACCAGCTTAACAAAAGGAATTGGGTCTTAATCACAGCCATTTAATTGACGGCAATTATTTAGAGATGTCGTAATGAAATGCAAATGTTAAAAATATTTGCAAGAAACTAGAATCAAGCCTACCGTTCAGTTCTGAAAACACTGTTGCGGAAGGAACAATTCTGAGTCTGGTGAAAGTATTCAACGTGTTCTTTCATTTGCGCAAATTGATAAAATTTACCATGAGCTTAGGTGAATTTTGCTTAGCATGTGCATCGGGCTTTTAGTCGCCGAAAATGCATAAACCTTTGTAACGTCTAGACTTGTTAATCTCCTGGTGCATGACACATGTTAAGATCAATACACTTTGGTTTCTCAAATAGGCATTAAATGTTAATGCACTACTCTGTCGGGGCAAGCTAATATAGTGACTGATCAATAAACTCTTGTAACTACAATAGTAACACCGTCTTCACGTCTGAACAGCAGACTGAGCAAATGTGTAATTTTGGTCGTAAGCATTAAAGGTATCTTGCTTCAGTGTAGTTCCACACACGAGAAGTCTACCTGGGCTAACCACAATACATTTTTTTCGCGACAATCAACAGTCACTACACAAAATACGTTGAAGAATTCAGTCTTCTATGCAACTGGGCACATGGGCTAACTTCACGTTAAACACTCCAAGCAATGAGTGCTGACGCTTGGCGCTCAAGCCTCAAATATGTTTATTACCTCATAAACGTGTCAAACACGAGGTGATGTTATTCTAGGTAATAGCGGCAAGTTCGTCTCTGTCCAGAAATTACAGAGCAGAATACGGATCTATACGAACCCCACTGATTTCTAGCNTTTCATAGTTAAATTTGGGGGGACACTTCCACCTGGAACTGCGTACAATAACACTTTGATCTNTAAGCGTAGCCAGGGGGGCCAAAATGGCCACGGTCCCCCAAATTTTCTACCATATCTTGTTGTTAAATGCTTCGAGAGGTGGTGTCCCGAACCAAATACTGTTTCTTCCTTAGTCAAAATTTTTGCCCGTCCCTAAATTTTTGGGCTACGCCACTGCTTTGATCCACTTTTAATTTTTCGTACGAGAAAAATGAATTGGGTTTGTTGAAGAAAGTAAAACTCTCACGTATTTGGAAGATTTTTCCGTGACTGAAAATGTCACTGAAATCGGTGCTGGTTGTTTCCCAACAGCGGACAAGCGTTGCAACTGCCGACATTGGGAAATTAAAGGTTTTCGCCGCACAATCAAGCACTCTTACCTTCAAACGTTAATGCAACCTCGGTGTTTGAGACCAAGCCACACGAAACCGCAATCGCTTTCGTGCAGTTTAATTATACGTGATGAGATGCCTTAATGGTTCGAATGGAACACAGCCATAAGCAATTTCTGCATTTCAACAGCATCGATTGCTTTTCTTAATTGACATTTTCCTATTTCCACTTCCCTTAATTCTGCTCTTAGTTGCCAAACGTTTTTTTTCAGGTCAAAGCGTATTTATGTTATGATTTTCTATGTGCACAAAAATAAAAGCGATTGCACTGGACAAAGTTTTCAAAAGTCTACCTTCACGAAGTGTTGTGTTCGAAAATAGGCTGCTTGAAGCATAACCTGAATATTTGATTAGGGTGAGTTAAACAGTTGAAGAAACAAGGTACGTCTATCCGCGCATGTGAGAAACCTTTTTATTTTACTACAGAGATAACGCGTTCTACTTTTTCTGTTAAAAAATTCGTACTTGCTTTTAATATTTTCTCCGACGGAATTTCATTTTGTATTCAAAAAAGTTGCTGGGCTTGGTGATATAATTAACATGCGTGAAAGTGCGATTTTTGGGAATTGTCTTGTGATAAATTATCCAATACAGGTAAAACAAATATCATATGGAATTTTTTTAAGTACTTCGGTAGAACCCTTTTCTTTGAACCTGATTGCATCAAAACCCAGAATTAGTTTACGTTCTATCAGCAGAGTAACAAACATTTTTGCGGGATATTTAATCATAATTCAACTCCGTGAAGTTCAGACCAGCATTTTGCAGATGATCGTAGGCCACGCTTACTTCGGAGAATTTTGGGCAATTGACACAGCGCTGGTCGCCTTCGTGTTGAAAACAACTAGCACTGTCTATAAATCTGAAGATTACCAGACATTTCAATTGCTTTACACTACGTCACTTCAAACGCGACAGCGGCATTGAAGTTTGACCGAGTCATTATACGTGACACGCAACTGAGTGCATAGAATGACTCACAGGTCAATGCTGCCGACGACCGAGGCTTGCACCGAGATACGAAAGCTGAATTATAACAAGCCAGCCCATGCTTTCAGGCTCGGTTTACGCGCAGGCGCCGCAAGGAACAGCAACAAAAGAACCATGCTGTCTTCGGCGCGTTGCTTCTACCCTGCGTTTGTTTGGTCGCGCACTTTGTCAATGATGCGGTTGCACCGATGCTGTGAATGCAATAACCAAGTACACATTCTTGTCTTTCGAAAGGAAAACACGCAAGTTTTCCAACGGATAAGAGCCACGCAGAAAGTCAACATTTCGCATCTGATCAACTCACGTACACGAGCTTGGCATCAGAGTCAACGTGTTAAGTCAGGGGTTCCCAAACTTTCTCCGCCCATGTACCCCTTCAGCATTTCAATAAATGAGCATGTACCCCTAAACATGAGTGCCAGAAGGATTTTTTCTAGGGAGGGGCCAATAGTGCGTTTTCCAGGGGTAGGCCAAAATATTTTTGCAGGGGGGAGCAAATGTGGCAAAATTTGATTTTCACCACTCGAAACTAAGAAAACACCTTTTTATCACAAAATTTGATGGGAAAATGTCAAACTTCAAAATGCTGGGCGGCCTTGGCTCCCCCCTTCTGACGCGCATGCCTCTAAAACTTCTTATGACAAAAACTGGGGAAGATAACAAAAATATACTTACCAATGCGCATATAATGATTTTTTAAAATAATATGCACTGATATTTATTTTAATATTTTAACATTTGAACCAGACATGAAGTTCATAGAGCCCAGGCACACACTATCTGCACAACACGGATTGATAATGACAGTCACAGAACAGTTTGTAACGGCGTTGGTGGTTGGTCCACAGGATTACAGACAATTGTTCGCTGACACTTCGTAGAACACTACATTGCAGAAATTTTCTTAACATAGTTTTTGGCTAACTCGTAACACTCGATACAATACTAAATTCAGAGAAGTACACGAAAATAGCATGTTCAAGAAATAGTCCAACCCTGGCTAAGGACTGGTGAAGCACGAATGCGTTGTGGCCTGCACATGCCTTCAAACTAACACTGTAACAGCCGG
>JGI24158J21664_10007999_pt1 | contig 14052 bp, 7 predicted proteins | sample Ectturendosymbi3_FD_21664 | JGI IMG/M metagenome (IMG submission 21664) | reverse complement strand
GGCTTGCATATGAGAAGGGTGAGCTCTGACGGAGGCCCATTAGCTCTCGGACAGCCACACCCGCCAGTCAGCGAGGGAAGTGACAGCATGCGGGCGCTTTTAACGATGCTGCATGGCTAAGCGTACGCGCGATCAGATAAAAAAGAAACAAAATCCGAGGCGTGTTTCTTATTTTCTTTTTTGGGGGAGGAACGAGCCAAGCGTCTACAATCAGCAACCGCACATTCGATTTTATGTGAATATTCGTGTTTTCGCTCAAACGCGCTTATAACTGGTATTGAAAAGAGCAACACTGATAGCACTCGCAGGGGTCAATTGCAATTTGGATCGTGAGTGCACAGCCCATGTATGGCTGATTGATTGTTGCGGCAAAACACTGGCAGCACTGCACAGAACGCGAGGGTCGCACGAGTTCCATGCTTTCAACGCTTATCCAGGGCTGGGCAAAGCTTGTGACGAAGAACTGCGCTCAACATGTATTTAAAGGTTCGTGTTAGCGCAAAGCGGCCTGGCATTACATTCGCAGATGAATTATGCTCGTTTGACAAAACTTCATCCTAACGCATTTTGGAGAACGAGGCATCGAGATTGGGAGTTGCCATGCCAACACGAAAGTGATCGATGTCGCGTTTCAAACGTGCGGTGCGCAGAACACTTCGTCTGTCACGCAGATCAAGTAAATGCTACAGACGTTGATCAAATCCTCGCACCTGGCAATCCTGGTATGGAGTGGTCTCGGTAGGTTCCGTTGATAATCGCCAGCTCCATAAGCTGCTTCTTCTTAAGCTCATCTTCGCCCTCCTGCAAAAAAACGGTCACGTCTGGCCTCAATTAAACAATGCTCACGGACTGCGAGGCGCTGTTTCTGCTGTTTCAAGAGGGAAAAAAAGAATGTACGCTGTAAGCATTCATGCTTTTGCAACACACCGAAACGGATTTGAAAAACCGTTGCGTTGATACCGAACAATGGGACCGAGGCAGTTAAAACGACTGACGCACTTCCGTTGTGAGAGGTTCCGGAACGACAAGAGCGTTCCCTAATTCTTGTTTACGTCGCGTAAGCGTACGTCGAATTCAAGTCAGTAGTTTTCGCTTGTTTGGTGCCTAGACACTTGTCGAATGCACAGCACCCAGAAGCCCCTAATATTTTTCGAGTTTGCATTATTCAGCCGGATATCAATAATGCATGGAGTTGCATGTTGCCAATATTGCGGTGAACGTGCTTGTCCTCAGATTTCTATGGCCGATATCGAATCGCAAGACAAATGAGTGTCTGATGGATTGAAAATGCGTTCAGTTTTGCTGCGAAACTGCGAAAACCGCTAGATGGCTTCCGAAGATGTGCGGAACGGACAGGTGGGATGTCAAGAGCGTGGGCTCAGCGCAACCGGCTCAGTGGCAAGCGCAGGGATTAATGCGATGCGTTCGACGTGTGTTCGCAAGACGGACAATACCTGTCGCAGGAAATTTACAACGCAGCGTCTCCAGACACGACTGCGGTGATGAGACCAGGGCTTAAAACAACGAGGCGCTGTGCAGGAGAACAAAACTTCGCGTACGGCAACGTAACTTATTTTAAGTTTGCGAGCGGTTGCGTCTTTAATCGCACATGGCCTGTAGAATGAAGTCACCCAGTTTTTCTTGTTGTTAGTTTAACTGACGCTAACATTAATGGCGAATGCAAATGAATTGTCCAGAGTTTAGATCACGTTAATCGTTGGCAAAAAAACATACTGATACTCACAGTGGGAATAAGTAGTTTCTTAATCTCTTCTATCGCTCTTTGCATCTTTAACCTTGCTCTGTTTTCCGTGTCTTCAACTGTGATCAAGACGTGGAGCTCATCGCTTAGGTGCTCCCAGTTTGGCTTGCCTCGATTCATGTCCTCCTGAAACGATGCAGTCACGGTTGCTGTGGCGACTAAAAGTTCGTGAATTCAAATTGCTGACTGTTACCAGTATGAACTTGTTGGTCTTCCAGTCGTTTGAGAAGTCATCACGCGACGACTGTGATTTTCATTTAATTCGCTGTTTGTTGTGCGACTGCTACCAATTGTTGCGTGATGCACAACTACTGTTGTCCATTTGCGACGGACACCGTGACGACAACAACCAGATTTAAGAACAAAAACAGAACACTGCGCAGTCAAACTGGGTGTTTTCATTTTCGCATGCGACACCTCGCCAAACCGTCAACTCCGCGCTGTGGTTATTAAAAACGGCTTTAATGAAAGGTTCCGTGTGCGAGCGTACCGACACTACCTTTGGCGTCCTCGAAACAGTGCTTGAAACAATGTATGGGCCAGAACAATGCGTTCAATCAACAGCTCGTCGCCGCGTTCTATTGTCTTCCGTGCTATCAGTGCAATTAAGACAAATTCGCCAAAGCTCCCGTCAATGCCACTTCACATTGTCCGAAAGCGTTCAGCCGTTCTTCCGGCAACGAAAACCTATAGCCTTCTCGGTGCGACTCGACAAGCGAAACAAAAAACCTCGCTCGCGCGTTGAAAGAAACCAACATCCAAGTTGGCCGGCGAGCGCGCACGAGTGGTCCATCCAAACCACTGCCTCGCTTCAGCTCTTTCGGCCGGTGATGAAACCGATGCCCGTAAAACAACTGTTTCCGAGTCTGGTTCGCAGCAGAACTTCGCGTTACGGTTCAGAACGTTTCAGATAGGAAAGGGGGCGAATTTCGTTAAGTTCGGGTCCAACGACGCCAATGAACTAGAAGTTGAGCACCGGCACTACACTGCGCGTCCCTGAAGTTTTGGAGTTTGAGAACCGAAAATTGGAAGTGAAGCTAAAAGTATACTACCAAAGTTTCTTCTTAAATTGGTGCAAACACTCTAAATGCAATATATGTAACTCAAGCACGATGTCTGAAAGGAAACGAAAGTGAGGCAAAGAGTTCAAAAGGAATCAATCGAACACGATTTTTTTGTTTTGGCACAGCTGCCAAGCAAATGCCGGCCAAGCTTTTTAGCGATTAGCAAACGAGCATTCCTTTTTGACCTTGTAAGCTCGGCTGATTTACATGGTTTGACGGGATTTCCCGCTTTTGACGTAAACCTTGAAATATTAAAAAACGGATTACAAACGATTGGACCTGGCGCGATGAATGCAAATACATAGAGATGAGTCAAGCGACATCAATTGACCGCTGCGCGCCTCGCGAGGAGAAGGTCGCGCAGTCATGCGCGCCAGTGAAGAAGAAACGCACGTCAAAACGAAGGAAGTGACGGCTTCGGCAAACGAGTCGAAAAACGCGGCAATGTCACGGTGGCGATCGGCACCTAGATCGAGCAGCACTGACCTCCATTCCATTTTCAACAGCGCAAAACAAGAACGAGCGCAATTTTAGCATATTACGCTCGTGCGGGCAGTCAGCGAGCATCTCTTCTCCAATTGTGGTCCATCTCAGCAACCGCAAACAAACATGGGTTGGCGACAGTGGTGAGCTTACGCGAAGCTTTGCGACAACAGCGAGCAAACCGTCTGACCTGCGACAACGCCACAGCAGAAAAATCAAGTCAACGAGACAGATTTTTTCCGTGCAGTTCAGATGAACTGCTGTTGCAAAGCAGTGGCAATTTTCTTTTTTCCGACATGGCCAAACTTCGCCATCAATTAAATTTCGCTCATGCTTGGAAACCGGAACCTAGGGTTCGTTTAACGCAACGTTGCAGTGACGGGCTTTTCACCAGAAAGAGGGCAATCTGTTCAACTTGATCAAGGGTGCAAGAGCGTCTCTCACAGAAGACCATCTCAAGCCGAAATCAGCAACGACAAAAAACTAAAGACATAGGAAACCTGACATGGAACACGAACCTTGGTCCAGGCAGATTGTCTGTAAAGTGGTAAAAAGTCAGCAGCACTTTGCAATGAGTTGACTTGGCAACCAGTGCATGACATGAAGCCAGGATACCAAGATAGCGAAAAATATCGCTGGAAACAAATGAATGCACAGCTGCTAAACAACTGGCTCTAACAAAAGGAACGTTTTTTTCCGGTGACCAACACCTGAAAGAAAGGAGACTTCATACCAGCCGGAAGCCTCGAGGCACCTGACGATCTTATATGCAAGGCAACGGCACAGCAGCGCGTTTGATCGAACCGTGATTGCATCGCCGCGTTGTCGTGTCAGCAAAAATAAGCAGCGGGAACCCGAGCCTTTCTTCAAGCAAAGCAGCCTTGCAAGACATCAATGGCATTGTTTGCTTTGCCATCTTCCATCAAAATCGCCGTGGAAGATCAATCTTTTATGACGTCACAACCGCGAACGCGATTTTGTTGCCACGGCCGAGGTTTGTGGTTAACTACCTTAAAATCACTCGAAGCAAAGCAGTTTCCAAAGACGATTGTTTCCAGACGTTGTGGAAGCTACGACCAAACCGCCAAAACGAACGTTGCGTCATCGGCATGGCACATCTATAAGCTTTCATCGTGATATAAACTTACGAAAGACTTCAAGAACTTATAATAAACTTGCGCTCATGAAAAAAATGTTTTTGAGCAAACGCCAACCAGGATGCCAGTAATTCAGTTTTCATTTGGCAGCGTGGTACACGCTTTTGAGTGCGCAGCAAAAAGTTCGCTTTCCTGGTTCGTTCTACACACGAGTTTGCCAAAACTATTTGCTACGAATGATCCAAAAACTCAGTTNTACCTACGAACTCACTTTCTGTCGAATGCTCGCTGCTGTTTAATTTTTCAGCAAATTTAAAATAATGTTTCGCGCTTTTGGAAGATTTGTTAGAACTCTTTATTTGCAAACAACCGTCAGTGTTTATCACGTCTGACGTCGTTAGTATGAGCACATAGATGAGGCTAGAGAGAGATTTCGGTCATTTCCCAGCCGCCAACCAATCACAACTCATTGATTTCGCACTACAGGGTTTCTTAGGTTTGTTCCTTCAGGTTTTCTTCTTCATCGAGTGCGTTTCCATCAGGCATAATATTGCATGCCGGTGTCACTAAACACATGACTTGAAACTTTTTTAAAAACCTTTCCGCAAGCGACGATCGTACAGTTTGGCGGGTGACCAGATTACAGAGGCCATCTTATCGGTGCGCACACAGCAGTGGACACTACTTGTCAGGTCGTCATCAGTTGAGCGGAAATTGCCCGCTGGCCGCTTGGAACAGATATGCCAGAGCACTCGCTAATGTTTTAACTGGCAACTGTGCTGCGTAACAAGCACGCAGCAGGACTTAAGGCCCTTGCCGCGCTGGTTGGTTCAATCTGGCTTACAAGTGTTGGAGCGCAGATGAAAGGCACGCTCGCTTGACTGTTCTTTGGAAGTCGCGCCTCAGTGAGTAGCTATCACGACGGATAAGGGACGAGATAAGCGCTGGCTATTCTCACCCGACGCTCTAAGCGTAAACGTGGTTTACGACAAACCAGACGTCGCACGCAGTTTAAAGACACGCCGAAAGCAAAGCCACCATGACGACACAGCCTTTCCAAAACCTCGCCACGAGCCTTTGCAGCAGCGTAGTTGATCCTTCACCCCTGGATCAGGCCTCCACAGCTTGAAACGGTCACTCACTACATGGCAGCGACAGAGCACCGCACCAAACCCGCAATTTGCCAAGGCGGCAACGACAGTCAACAAACGGTGTTGCTGACCGTTGACCGTTTGAACAACCACTGGCACCAACCGCCGCTATTCAAGTCAGAAGCATCGATAAATTCGATGATGATGATGTAGTACGGTGAAAAATGAATATTTACCGCAAGAATGCCCGCCCAACTGCCTGTGTTCGACAGGCGGCCAAAGCATGAACTCGAATACCGAACGATTTTAGCGTTATGACGTTGGTGATTCATCGACACGGTGGACTGCCGTGCATTGTGGCTGTCTGAAACGACTGGAAATCCGAAACCAATCCAGAAAGTCGCACACTGCTGACGTGGGCGGCATTCTTCGAACGACCTCGTTGGCTTTGCGCAATTTGCAAGCTGAACTCGTCTGGCGGGCAAAATGACGACTAACAACCAAAAGTATCCTGCAAACGCAAGTTGATCGTTCCCTCACAGATAGCTGCGTTTCGATCAATAACTACAACAAGCCAAGTGGGTGATATGCAGTAATTAAGCAACCAAACGAGACAGAGCGAAAATGGTGGAGTTCCACATTGACCGTGCTCAACTGTGAAGAGTGAATAATATTGTGTCAGTGCTGTGGGCACCCACGCCCAGGAAGAGCCTCGTAACCAGCGCAACGCACTTCGTTACGCTGTCCGCACGCCAGAGCATATTCGTGGTATTCGACGTCGCTGCACAGCGACGCACACCGAACTGGTTATTGAGCAGCAACAAAGAAAAATGTAGGCGAAGCAAGCGCGGAAGTAAGGCGTCAACAATGCAGCATTGGGAATAAAACTGACGGCAACCGTCGCGAGGCACTTCGAACAATCGGTACAGGAAGTTACCCGGGGCAATTCAAAAGCGACCTCAACGGCAGGCATCACATTGCGTTATTAAGAATACCATCCAACACGACAACAGACTTTGGCAAGCCGTCTGGTGGGCCTCAGTTTTGGCCTGTCGGTTACGAGTTACCAGCCACCGTTGATACAGGTTTGTGGCAACAACCGCTTGGGATTGCTCATCATCGACTTTTTGACTCATACTTTTCTGTGAATGCTCTCTTTGACAAGCAGATTTTATGTAGCGAACGGACAAACGTTACGTGAGGTCTTCAAGACTTGCCGACCGAACAAGTCGATGGAATGAATTAATGTCCCGCGCAGGACAATTACACTCATTTGTTCTTCTTCGACAGAAAATGACGCGAAATTGCCAGTAAAGCTTTAAACAAAAACAAGCCAAAGCCAAGCGATTCGTGCGGTGCTACACGTAAACGGATTTAAGCGGATAGTTGACACAAAAATCAGTAACTGCGTAGGAGTAAGATCGAAACACACGATGCACTTAATGCAACGAACCAAGAACGTTTCCTCATATTCCGTTAACTACACCAAATACCTTCTTCTTGTCTCGCATGGAACCTTTTCCTCGAACCATGATCTTGCATTTCGTTTCTTGTTCCAGCTGCTTTGCCGTCAGCCCTCGCGGGCCTAGAAGTCTTCCAACGAAGTTGTACTGCAATGGGAACAAAACAATGAAAAATTTCGAAACCGCATATTACGACTGCGCGTATATTTTCTCGTTTCTAGAACGCGTGTTGCCAGCTTGCATAATACAAGGACGAATCACATTGTCTCCAGCCAAGGTTAAGTCTCACAGGTTTTTAATTTGCCCAGATGATGAAAAACCATAAAACAACGCGGGCACTACACAAGTGTAGGCACTTTCTTTGTAATTTTCACAAATAGCACTGGCTGCATTGACACTTTTACAACAAACAAAAACTTGACACAGGCACGCGAATGATGCGATGTGATGTTTTGCGTCAGCCAGCTTTTGTGACAAAGAGCGGCACAAGATCGGTTGCAGTTGCGGTCTCGCACAGCAAGCGACTTGATGTAGTTGCTACTTGTTGTACGTCGAGAAGGAAATATACTCTAACAGATAGGAAAATAGACAGCGAACAATCAGGCGCTGTTTCCTTTATCACTTTCACGACTTCCTAACGGAGCAATCGATGGCAAATCAAAGCCGTGCTTCCTTCGCTTTAAATCCACGTTAATGCGTGGACTGCGACAATGTTGGCTGATCGATAAAAATCATGCAAAAATCGTAAACAGTATGCTTTAAATCCATTTAGCTGCAGACGGTTGAAGGAAATCCATGTCTGCAAACGCGTGTGATAAAGTCACGGTACATTTGTTCAATACTACGCCTGCTTTCTGACTCATGGGCTTACGAACTACAGAATAAACAACAAAGCCCACATGCAGCAAAACACGAGCAATTTTGCAAAATCAATTCACAGCACATCAGGTTGTAGCTGTTTCTGTTTTTTAGACAAACGTCTCCTTTGGGTTTAAAAAAGCTAGAAAAACCAGAATTGTTGTTCTCCTTTACCTTTTGAACAAGAGTTAAAACAAATAATCTATAATATTAGAAGCAATCGACTCAGTAGAAAACTATACAAGCATTGCCTCAATGTTGCCATTTGAAAACTACGAACTTGAAGCAACCAACCTCGGGGTGTTCTTTCACTGGCACATACACTTTTTCAGTGAGAGTTATGGTTGGCCCTTGAGGAGGAGGTAAATCTAATGGCTGTTTATCTCCATTTTGAAATAGCACAGAACGAACTTTGACAATTTCTGAAAAACAAACAACTTCTAAATGTAGGTTTTGTTAATCACTACACAAACACAATGCTGTTTGTTAAAGTTTAATCAGACTGAGAAGCAAACACTACTTTTAACAATCTACCGAACCTTTAACTGTGCTTAAATGTCAGTATCATGATTGCTCCAACTGATATTTCATATAAACTATAGTTCAAAAAATTTGTCTGCTGAGAAAACTTCATGAATCTCATGTCGAAACAACCTATAACGGCTTGAGGTAAAAAACAAAGAACTTAGAATATTTTTGCAGTTATTATTTTGCCAAGTTGCTTTGAGATCTAGTTTGACACTGCACAAAGTTTTCTGTTGATGCTCAAAATGCTGAGAATCTAAACCATAATAGCATTAATTATTTACATCTTTTGAACAATATGCCCACCAAGCATGAAAGAACTGTCAGCATACAGCTGAATTATGAACTGACAACATAATCAAGATTGGTCATGGGTATAAAACCTCAATGCTTGGTTCAACAAATGAGCATGGTTAGATAAAACACTGAATGTTCAGTACACAATTTAATCAGGTTTGTGGGTGTGTTATACTACTGCACAAGTTTATGATGTGTGTATAGAAGGCACATGAAAACAATCCGAAGGTACTGAGCAAACAATAACCAAAAGTCTGTTTGCTAAGGCAAACTCAGTGAGGTAGAAAGTAAATAAATTACAGAAATACTCAAAGGTACAATATTTTTTTCAGTAGTAAATCTATTTTATCATCCTATCCATTTTTTGCAAATAATACTCATCCCTTCACTCATCCAAGACAATTGTTTTGATTTCAAGTTTGTTTACATGAACCAAGTCCCAAACTTGGGTACAACTCCTGAGTAGTCTGTTTGTATGTTGGCTGTTTTAAACAAAGTAAATCACTTTTTTGTTATGACATAAAACATTTTTCATTTCATAAGCACTGCTCACAGAGAAGCTATACATAGCAACAGCTACTACTTCGATGACACATATGTGATTCATTCCAGTTAACTTCATCATCAAGGAAGTAGGTGGTCATACAATCAGTTCGTGTATTTTACACTGATAACCCACCAGTTCACCTGCTAAGCAGTGATTTAACACCTTGCGTATTTTTAATCATTATTCTTAACATATGGACAATTCCTGATGTTTTGCTTATAGACTTCTAAAAAAACATCTAAACATCTGCAGAGCATTTCTTCTTTGCAATCAGTGCTATATATGCACAGTGTTGATTTCTTGTTAAGAGGGAGACACCAGCTACTGCAGAAGCACATGGCATGGCCATTTTGCAGGCTTCTTTCGTAATAAGTGATCCACTTCTGCTGGCATGCCAAAAAACTAAGCATATCTGACATATGTACAAACAACAGTATTGTAATTTTCCTAACCTGGCCTCTTCTTTTACCTCAAAGATATGATATAGAAGGAAGCACCTGCAGGTTACTGCACTGTTTTGTAAAACATCCTTCTTAGCACATGACCAAGCATTAGTTGACTCAAACATACAACTAAAAACTTTCAACAACAAAAACCAATATCAGCAGTTACAAAAAAATCCCATAAGAATGATTAACCTTGAAAAGAGCCCCAAACATGTGTGTACAACTTGTGGATCAAATACAATATGGAAGATATTATGCAAAATGCATTAAAAATACCAAGCTCAAGTTTTATGGTTATTTCAAATAAAACCCCTAACTAAGCATTAACAGTCATTGGAAAGTCAGCTTGAATGCAATGAAGTAACACTTAGGGTCAATTCTTTCATTCAGTGATGACACTGTTTTTCCTTATTTAGCTAAGGTTTGCATATCGAAAGCATGGTAGAATACTTTAGCCAAAGGTCATTAAACTAAAGTATCCAAGTGTTTTTACACATTGTGTATTTGGGTATTTATTCAAATGCATGTTTGTCCAATGTACAAATGCACAGAAATAATAACATGACTTTTGATTCCTCATCCAGTGACGCAATACAGTGAATATATTAGTAATTATATTTGTCAATTTAATATTTAACAGATATTACTATAACATGAGGAAACTGCAGACTTAGTAAACGAAACCAAAGAGTATGTTATTGCAGACTATCTCTTCATTCACAACAATGAGCAGATGGTGTGGATAGAAGTTTTCCTGAACTGTGGTTCTACTTTGCTATCATAAACCAAGGTTCTGTCTGAGTTCATAATGTGTTGGCTAACAACATTTGTGTATTAGTAGTAGCAAAAAACAACCCAGCTAGCAGTTCAATAATTTAAATTGTATTATGATAACATAACAGTTGTATTGTGATCGTTTGTCGCTTCTTACCCAAGTGGAACAAAAAATTCATCATTTGAACAAATTAAAGCAACTTACCCTGGAAGTGGAATAAAAAATGCATCATTTGAACAAATTAATGCATACAATTTTTCTCTACTAGCACTCATATAAATGTAAGTGGTCATTTTTAGTTTAACAGCAAACATGCTGCAAGCTCACTGAAAAACAGCAAAGGCACCTGAAACATTGAAAATTCAACATATATTTCAATCCAATTAACATGATACAAAATATTCAATGAAATCCTATGAATACCAAGGTTGCCATTACATTTCTTTGTGAAAACGCTGATTAAAACACAGCAACAAATGAAAGGTTTTAAACAGGATTGAAAATCAACATTATCCAAATTAATAGTTATTACACAGAAAAAGATCTTTTCACAAAATGTACTTTGGAAGCCAACTTGCTCAACACTTAAAATTTTCTACTAGAAAATTAAGAAACTTCTTCCAAATTCGTTTCCAGTAATTCCATATCTGGTCTTAAACAAGACATCAGACCTTGTTATCAGTATAAACAAACTCCCACTAGGGATATGCTTCTTTGTTTGCCTTTCTCCTCATTTTGCAATCAGTGTTATGTGTCTTTATAAGTTCATCATTTTAGCTCCATGCTATGCTTAAAACATTCGGATCTTTCAATAATTTTATCGTCTTTGTGAGTGGCTCACCCTGACGAAAGTTCACTGTGAAACTGTCAGAACTCATTATTTAAAAAAGCAGTTTAAGGTCGTTTCCAAGATCATAGATAATAATCAACAACCCTCTTAGTAACACAGGTCAGTTTGAAACATACGGTAAATGTATTTTCACAAACCAAACACATTGAGAATGAGATGTTAAACTGATCAACTATGACTTTGAAAAACATCTTGAAAAACTTTCTCCTCATAACCAGTATCATAATATCACATGGTCAACTGAGAAGAATTGGTCAGCTTGGTAGTTGCAATGCCCACTAGGTTATTTTGTGGTCATTTTTCAGTCATAGACTGAATTTTTTTAAATGACCAAAAATATGGACTAGCGAATACTGTTATGGCAAGTTTACTATTATGGGACAAATGACTAAAATGTCTCAGAGAAAAAAAACAAACTTGCCCACCAATAGATATGGTGAAATTTTGACAATTCACATTTCTCACCTTCATCAAGCAACCTTTCAACATGCGCAAATACACTTGGATATAACTGGCACTGTTTTTTATCCTTTAGAAGTTGTTGAAGGTAATTAACCCTCTCTTTGGTTTTTTTGTCCAAATGTGAATGCTGCGGGAGAGTTTGTAACATAGCAGAAGTGGTAGATGAAATCAGGTTTGAAGAGTTTGTACTTCCATGGATTGACACTGCAGAAGCTTGAACATTTCCATTTGTCAAGTGAGATAATGTTGCAACTCCTGAAGCACCAGTTAGTGCTTGAGGTGAAGACAGGTTGCTAATGGGCAGGTTTGTTAATGGCATTAGTGAAGCGCTGCTAACAAGTCCATATGGTGATTGTGCCTCCAGTTTACCACCAAAATCAGAAATGGACTGCAAGCTTGTTACATTCATCATCAGTTTAGTAGATACAACACATTATAGTTAGTTGCCAGTGCAAAAGAACTTCAGGTTTAGATTAACAGCTGTACAATTCTGCAAATCAAATACAGCAAGGTATCTACACTGCCAAGTCTTCCACAGTGCAGAAGATAAGAATGTCACTAAAATATTGCCATATATAACCATACACCAAACTGCTTTGAAATGCTTCAATTCTTTTATTATGATGATATGGACTGAAATAGTAAAATTGCATACCATATTTTAGCATAAAAGCAATGTTACAACGTAGAACAATGTAGTCATAGCAGGAGATTGGTAACATTTATACAAATGTACCCCACAATCACCACAACTTACGAATTCCAATTTACATTTTTATAATGTGTTAAAACCCAGAAAATTTATTATACATTTATGCTTTACTTTTAGCCAGCAGCTTTCAGTTGTTAATAAGAAGTAAGTCATATTACATTCTAATACAATAAAATATGTTATAAAAACTACAAGATGACTTTGATACATACATGCAAACCTTTGTTTGTCCTTGTGCAAGCACAACTAATTTCTGAAAAGATTAAAGTCTTTGTTATACAAATGTGCAGATTTTGTTTGCTTTATTTGGTCAAGACGGGTTACTATCTTAAGACAGATTTACCTCAAGGAACATACTTTGAAATCACCTACTACAGCCAATGGCTAAGTCCAACAAACATTTATCCAAGGTCATTTCTATTTTGTCTTTAGTCAAACACGATGATGAAGTGGTCACATAACAAGTAAGATATGCAAAGAGACAACAGGTTAGGGTTTTTGATGAGTGTTTAGGGTTTAGCCTGCAGTTCATGCAATGCAGACAAGAAGTCCCTCACAGCTTACCAGCACTGAAACCATGACAACACTTGTCCATCAGACTGAGTCATAACAGACATCACGGTCAACTAAGCAGGTCACGCATTCTGAACTTGTCATGTGACCACTTCAACCAATCGTGTTCAGCTAAAGGCAAAATAGCTCCAGCAGTGTTTTTGTCTCATCAGACAATTACAGACACTGCTTTAAGCCAAAGACCAATGGCTAGATGTTTAACATCAAAACTGCTTTAAGTCTTTCATATAAAATTTCCATAAGGAGTTGACAAAATTGATAATGTATGATGCAAAATTTTATAAAAAGCCCTTGGATAACCTTTTTTACATAAACTTAGGCAACTTTGCTGTTTTTAAAATACAAAATTAGAATAATTATTATTAAGTATTGCAAAAATCCATGATTTTTTTCTGCAAACCAATATCTATTTGTTAGATTATTCTCAATATTTCCAGAAGATATGTTAAATATGACTAAACAGGAACACGTCTATTTTGTCTAATAACCTAGAACTTGAAACATTAGGTTATCATTGAAAAAACTTAAACATAAAATGAAGCAGTTAAGTGCCATCTCACTGAGCATTTATCATATGCAATACTGAAAAAAATAACCACTTTGTTTCAAACATTATTGCTAACACCTGTGTAATTCATCTTCAACTATGACAATAGAGTAGAACCTTCAAAAATGTGTGATTCAACAGCTGTGTGCAAGTTTGATCTGATTTTAGCCACCCTCAGTGCATTAACCAGTGTTCCTGCCCATCACTTGCCTTTCTTCAATGAATAGCCATAGNCTTCCGAATGTCTGTGTTTTCTGTGAGCTTTATTGTCTTCAGTATGTTTTTTTATGCTTTCTGTAAACCCCCTGTGCAGTGTTGTTTTGCTCCCCTCTTTAGCCATCCTGACTAACCTCACTTTGTTTATTTTTCTCATGTACCTAACACTTCTGTGTCGCTGTTTACTGTTAAACCTTTTTGTAATCTGTCTTTGCCTCTGTCTGTCCAACCCATTTGGGGTGCTATGTGCCTGGTGGAACACACACACAATGACGGTACTCCAT
>JGI24158J21664_10007996_pt1 | contig 14054 bp, 4 predicted proteins | sample Ectturendosymbi3_FD_21664 | JGI IMG/M metagenome (IMG submission 21664) | reverse complement strand
ATTAATCATAGATATATTTAACAATAGGCAAACAACGGCTTTTGAGATAATACTCACTGAGATATGTATAAATATTTGGAAATGTCAATATATATTTCGCATCGATTGCTAACCTCAAATGTGCCCCTTTGGACAGGAAAATGTATCCCAAGCGTACATGTATCCCAGGTAGGGAACCTCTGATCTGGTGGTTTGGGTCCAAGGCCAGATGAAATGGCCAAAGAGGCCTAAAACTACTCACCAATGATGTCACTCACAACAAATCCAAAACCCAAAACAAAATGTATTTGTTTCATTGCAGACTCAAAGACTGGCCGTCTTTTAAGGGTTTGAACAGTTCTCTAGCGCAATCGGCAAAGGAGTTATGCTGTCGGCAAGACATGTGAAAACCGCTTGAGGTTGAAACCACACCGGCTTTGAAGGTGTTAATAAGAAATGTTTGGAAAGTTGTGACAAGATCTTACTTGTCACTTCAACATACAAGGTCACTGGTCTCTGTAAGAACTGGTTTGCTAATATACTGTAATTTCAGTATATCTTAAACCAATATTATTAACCAGTGTCCAGGTCTCAAACTGCTCCATGGGCCACATTATGATGCTCACACAACAATGGCAGTACCTGAACCTTACTGGAAACACCTTTTACATCTATGTCTGCATAAAATATTGTGGGTTATAGCAGGTTTTTTAAGGCGTTTTACCCAAATCGGGTCCCTGGAATTTTAAATCGGGTCACTAGAATCAGAGAAAATTATCATGGGGTTCCTAAAATCTGAGGAAATCAGGTCCCTAGAATCAGTGTCCCTACAGATCCATAACGGGTACCTGACATTTTCCTTAAACAAAAAACCTGGATAGGAAATCATTTCTAGCCATATCTATAATGAATATCACGGCCAAAGCAAACAATACAAACGACATATTGCAAACGTTTCGATAACTCCTGTTATCATCAGTGCATAGCAATGAAAAGAGTTATCGAAACGTTTGCAATATGTCATTTGTATCGTTTGCTTTGGCCGTGATATTCATTATAAGGCTATTCAGCACTTCTGCTTTTCGTGTACCAAAGCCATATCTATGTTCATTAAAAAGGAACTTGTTCACTTGCCAGCTGAGGACTTTTAAACACTGATGAATGCACTAAAAACTGAAATGTTAATTATTTGTAAATTCCCAAAAAGCATCAAGGATCGCACAGTGGCCGACGTATGAGACCTTGATCTAGTTCGTGGGGCTTTCATTATTCCATGCGCTTATCTGCTGAAGCATAGCACCCTTTGGCTAGATGTTATACATTATTTGCACCTGCAGTTTTGCAACATCAACTTAGATAGGTGGTGGTTAAGGGGTCTCAAAAACTTTTTGGCATAGTGGTTTCACAAACAGTAATCTGTCCCTGTACCCAGTTTGTCAAATATATCAGTATACAGCAAAGTATACCTTCACAATTTTTGGTCTGCAATATTTCTGAAATTACAATCACCTCTTTTCCTCTGTAATAAAATACACAGGGCCTGCGAGAGGGGGGTACAAGAGTTACATCATGCCTGGCCCCAGGAGGATGAAAGTACGCATGCTAAGATTTTCTGCAATCAGTTTAACATTACTAGTGCAAGCCAGTTGCCAGCATAGCAATTAATCTGTTTCTAAATCTTGACATGGTAGCTGTTTTGCCTGCATTCTGCTCATTATAAAAACGATCTATACATTGTCAACGAGGGTCCCATAAACTATAGGGGCACAGTATCAGTCTTTATTCCCCTGGTACAATTTCTCTCAAGAGGCCCTGATAATACAGATTATGTAACACAAATACTTCTGTATATGTGATATAGATTTGGGATTATCATCTGCGTTGGTCAGGTTGGGGTCACAACCACTAGTGTCAAAATATTGGTTAGAGAGTCATAAGCTAAGCTTCCAATAATATGAAATTTTGAAAGCAATGAAAGAATGAGGCTACTTGTATTTACAGTGATAGGTCATACATTGATGTTGGACTAGTGGTTGCTTCTTTCATATGCAAGCACATGGATATTGGTCAGAACTTTGATTTGACAAGATATTCTAAGACAGTGGAGTTATCTACTATGCATCATCATTGGCAGACTGCAAAATCAATTTATCCTACAATTCTACATTTATCGACCTATGAGGAGTGACTTCTCTTGATTTTCTATTTAAGTATCCATCTATTTATTGAGATTCGTTTTCACACGTTGTTGTACTCTTACTTGGGTAGAGAAAATTCTGATGCGAGCCATATCAAATGTTCACACGGGCTGCATTTGGCCCCCAGGTTCTTCAACCCTGTTCTAAGAGAGTAGGGTGGTCCACCTCGTGTGACACAGAGGCTTAAATTTGGTGCAGTCATACAGGATGTGGTGTGCAATCTGCACTTTGCCAGACCCACACAAATCTGAGCCTCACAGGCCCATTGTTTTCATGTTGGCTGCAAGTGGCCAAAACGTGTCTGGAGGTGGTTAAGGTGAATCCAGGCATTGTTGAGGTTGTAGCTGGAGGTTATCCACCAAATGCTGGAATGAAGGACTGGAGAGCTGTAGGGATTGATGTTGTGGGTGTATTAAAGCAGTTGACAACACATCCATAACAGGGCAAGGTTTTCTGGAACAGAGACATTTTGTAGATGGATTTAGGTACAGGGTTTTATGTAGCCGTTTCAGATTAAGGGCTTTGGTGTATGCAGTATTTTCTAGCATGAAGCACTGTGCCTTGTCTCATAATGTGAAATTTGTCTAAAGGTTGTTACTCTTAGGACAGGAGTGAAAAATTTTCTGTGAATTTTAGTAGCGCACAGAAATTTTAATGATGCACCCATATAAGCTTTGCCATACAGCATTCATATGCATGAAGTATACAATGTAAACAACTGAACGGACATCTATACTGTGTTCCATGTATCTCAATCTTGGAGTCAAGATGTCATTTTGCAGCAGTAGTTCCCAACTAGGAATTCTCAGACCCCTGGAAGTCTGAAACGAGATTTTTCAGGGGTCCGAAATGTGATTTGAGGGTGAGAGTTTGGATGTTCTTGAATGCATTTTTTCAAACTAACCAAAATTTATTCATGTCCTATTACTCAAAAGAACATTACCCAGCCTAATTATTTCAGCTAACATTACTAATTTGAAATGCTAAATGCATGCCTTGCTATATCTGCTTCATGTTGCAGTTACCACGCTGGAGATGGCCGGTCATGCAATTGTAAGCACATTGTGCTGTTTACATGTTTATGACGCAATTGTTGCAAGATTTGTTGCTACAGAACCCGAAAGCTGGATTTCAACCATGCAGAGTTACTAGAAATTGTATACAAAAGCCCTGTCTCTTCTAGTGCCCTTTGCAACAACATATTCATGTGAATATGGATTTTCCTCTCCACTTCCTTTGAAAAACAAGTTTCAGAACCATTTCAACCCCTTGAACAATTTGCGCGTGGCTCTGAGTAATTTTGTGCCAAGGCATGAGCAGATAATTTCAGAGAAGCAGCAACAGAAAAGCCACCAGGTTTGTTCCTAATGAGCAGTAAGGTATCAAAGTTACATAATACGGCTGAGTGTTTTCTGTTGTGTTGTCAGTTAAGCCTACATATTGCAAGTAGACTTCATAAAATGAAGATACTGCAAAAACAGACTGTTATTGTGATTTCTACATTTTTGAAATGAAGGGGTGCGAATGCCAGTTTAATTTTTATGAAAGGGGTGCCAGCTTTAAAAAAGGTTAGTAACCTATGTAGTGCGGGAATGAGATAAGATTAATGAGCAAAAAGAATATGTCAAAAGCATAACTGCAAACTCTGCTACTACAGGTTTTTGGTTGCGCAGTGTGAGCCCACATTTTTGCACCCCAGTCTTAAGGCCATTTACAATATTTTGGAGACTTCACTAAATTTCCATCAGGCACTAGATCTGCCAAATTACATAATTTGGCATTGGTTAAGGTCAGATTACAACAGTGTGAACTGGCATGGAATGATGCTGCTAATGTACGATAAAACGTTTAATGGTGACACTATCTAGTTAATTGCTGGGTGACATAGAGCAGTTTCTTAATTGCAATGAAAGCAACCTCATTTGATGCAGCAACTACAGTCACTTTGATGTGTTCATGATGATGCCAGCTGCATTTGATGTATTCCCAACTTCATGACCATTTGACGTATATAACAGTTGCCAACTCACTGGTACTCAGCATATTTTTTCTAGACAGATCACCTGGTTAATAATGACAGTGTCAAAGCCACTTGAGCTATTTCAATAACACCAATTCAGTTCTATTTGCCAAAGATAAAAATAACTGCCGCATATTGTGCATTTGGCCACCATAGAAATAGTTTGCATGAAATGCTAACACCCTTATATTTCAAGAGGTAAATCTGGTTTGCATCAAGTCATGTACTAGGACAGCAAGCTAGAATTACATAGAAACCAATATTAGGTATTTTGAAATACAGTGGAAACCGCTTAATAGAGCATCGGTTTATAGAGCAAACCGCTTATTCAAGCAGTTTCGGTTGAGAAAAAAATGATCTATCTTTTTCCTCTTATAAATTATTCACTTATTAGAGCAGTTACACATGTAGCAGCACAATGGCTTGCACATAGTTAGTGCAAAAATGAAGTAAAACAATCAAAAATCGACCAGTTCTTTTGTGCTGAAGAGGGGCAAGAGTGAACAGTGTCCACCACGACAGCTACTGTGCAATACATTGACAAAAATGCAGTAACTTTTCTTTTTACAATACTGTGTACAGTGCTCACAACAAGAATAAAATACAGTACCCTGATATTGATGTGTATTGGTGAACCCCTAGTGTGAATGACACCCTATTTTTATTGTAAAAAGTTCTCATCAGATAAAAGAGCAACAACCATTTATTAGAGCAGATTTTGCTATTCCCGAGGGTGCTCTATTAAGCGGTTTCCACTGTACTTGGGCTGTGCTTGTTGCATAAAGTCATTGACACTAGCAAAACATAGAAGTTTGCAAAATTACATAAATTATTGTTTCTCCCAACACATTTAACCAGTTGTTTGAAGACATGTTTTACAAAATTTAGCCTAGTCCATTGACTCTTAGTCAAAGAGTGACCAAATATCATTCAATGTCTATTTTCATAACTGAATTTCTGGTATTACATCGGTAATCAAAAGATCTTATTTGCAGAAAATTCAGCCAGCAAGCTAGAATGGTTGGCAACTACTGTTTAACCCTAGCATATCTGAACATACGAAATACTTTTGTCAATTACATCGAGAAAGTTTTGTGCAAATGCAATAAATACTTCACTTTTTAACCTTGGCCTACTGTGGTACAATCTCTTGTCATGTTGAACATACCCTGTATTAAAAGCAAGTGCTGGTAGGATATGACAGCATTTTTAGTGATAATTCATAAACTAATAACAATTTTGCAACCTCACATCAGACCAAATGATTAAAGAAATTTTCACTTCTGTATGTAACAATAAATCAGCTACTGCAGTAATAACAATCATCTTCATGAACTACCTTAGCTTGTTTGTCCTTGGTCTTCTTTTTCTTGGACTGTGAAAGAGTGGCACTAACATATGAATATTCAATCAGCAAAAATAAGACCAAACCCAATATAACCAACTTTTTCATGTTGACTAAAAATACAATATACACATTGCGTTAATTTCACATTATTTCAAATATCACAAGACCAAAAACACAAAGTCAATTGAAAGATGTTTTTTTCAACATCCAAACTTTCTTTAAATCACTGTCAAGTCAGTGACTGACTAGCGTTAATCCACCGAAAAGACAGCACTACTTTTAGGTTGTACAATGAAAATACACACCAATTTACAAGTAAATAAACCCAGAAGTAACTGTGTTAGATGTTTATTGAGTTTGTTTTACGCATTATATACCAGTGGAAGGTGCTCTACCAACATAGTCTAATCATTATGGCAGCGAAATTCGAGTTCTAATTTTTAAATCAAACTTTACACCAACTATCCTGCCAAAGATATAACATGGAAATAAACAGCCTAGTAAGTAGGACTACTGTTTTAATTTGGAGCATCAAACCCAGGTACCATCATCCCTAAAATAGGAACTGCTATTTTCAATGAAAGATCAACATAGAGATGCGCTTGCAAATGTAATGCAAAAAAACAAACAAAAAATCAATCAGCATTATCTTCGTCTTCTATTTTGGGAGCCAAGAAATACTTAATGTGGCCCATGTCTTCAACTTTATATTCAACAACCAATGGGATATCATTAGACATAGAAAGGGTTACAGATCCAGATAAGGAAGTAGCTTTTGTAAACATATTAAGGTATTTGATGGAAAATGTCAGCTGCACTGGCTCAGTCATTTCAATTGTAACTTGATCATCTTCTTTTTCAGCACCAAGGTTTTGTGAAAGTTTCACGGTGCCACTTCCCATGTCTCCTTTAGCAGAAAACTGAACACCATCTTTTGTGCAAGTAATGACAACACATTCACCAATCTGACTAAGATCACGACAAATACGTGCAAACTCATGAGATGGCATTTTGATTGAACAACTGTATTCTTGCTCTGGAATACCAAGTTGTTCACAATCTAAATCCATCAACTTCATTTCATAATTAGAGATCTTCTCTCCTTTTGGAGATTCAAACATCAACTCCAGCCTGTCACTGGTGTCATCAGCTCTAAGAGTAATAACATCTTCATTGCCAGCACATCTAAGAATTTTTGACATGCTTGACATATTAATACCCATAGCTAATGTTCGATCACATCTGTACTTTTCAAATCCATCTGCACGCAGTGTGAGTTGTACAAGTGACACATGAGATCCATCCATAGCTTGCAGGCTGATGCCAGATGAGGTGCAATCCCATGATGCTTCAGTAACAACTTCTTTTAACGCTTCTTGCACCTTCTTCAACAAGCTACCTTGAACAAGCCTTGCTTCAAACATGATTTTAGATTCAGAAATGGTTAATGAGAGAGACCAACACAGTTAAATCTGAGCAGAAAAACAAAACAATGCTTTTAGAGTTTGCAAAAATTTTGAAGAAGCAATATGTCTAACTGTGAGAGATTACATGCATATCAAATTGCATAATATTTTATTTTGTAGCACACATCAAGTTTACAGTGCTAATATAGCACTGTGAACATGAAAAAATTTTGAAAAAAAAAGCTCCTCCGCCAATTGCGCTAGAGAGCTGTTCAAGGGCTCAAACGGATTAGCCAGTCTAGTAGATTACACTTGAAAAAAATTTTTGGGTTGGGGGTTGCAGATTTTTTGTGACTGACGTCGTAAGTGAAGTAGTTTTGGGGTCATTTGGGCTTGTGTTGTCTGGCCTAGGGCCCAAACGCTAGGCCAAAGTGTTTCGCTGAAGTTTTAATTGTAAACCAGGCTCGAGTCCAAGTCTTTTAAGCCTTTCATCGACTTTCTAACGTTTCTGGTTCAAAAGTTATGATCTTAAATAAACAAATTAATTAATTATCTAATTAGTCAAATATTTTTATTAACTTACATCACAACTTTTGAACCTGAAACGTCAGCAGGTCATGCAAAGTATCAAAAGACTCGGATTGTAGCCTAGTTTCCAGTAAAAACTTCAGCGAAATACTACCACCTAACGGTTGGCGCCCAGAGCTAGGCAAAGTGGACCAAGGTAGCCTAAAAGTCCTCCACTTATGATGTCACTCACAAAAAAACGCACTCACCAAGCAAGAAATTTTTTTTTCGAGTGCAGTCTAGAAGACTTGCTGCATCTTTTGAGACTTTTACCAGGTCTGTAGAGCATACCGGACCAGAGACATTCCCAAGAAAAGCCACGTGCGTTTAGGCGTTTTTTTTTTTTTAAAATCCCTGAAAGCAGCCGGACACCAAAGAGTTAATACTGCAGCAATGTGGCACACTACTATTTTAAACATTTTTGGCATAACTCATGCAAATAATACAGTACATGTTTCAGAATTTAATTTTTTAATGTAATAATTCGTTGCACTTGCTTTTACGAGAAAATCACACTGATGAAAGGCTCTAATGACATCAAGCAAACTTGCATTTCATTGTCAAAACCAAGATGTCTATCTCTGTTTTTGTACTCCGAATTTCATCGTTTTAAAAAGCTATGAAGACACAAATGTTAAAATAATATTGACAGCTATTGAGCTGATCATTGGATAAGATTACCTTCTGGACAGGTGAAACTCAACTATTTTCAGATGGCCCTTGCAAACTGCAAACTTGCATTTTTCTATGCAGTTTGTCACACAAATCCATCTGAAAAAAAATTAACTTTTGTTTCAGCCACCAAATTTCATCATATGAAATGAATAGAGAATGATGAATCTCAAGGTTTCTTTAACTGATTAATTCTACCAAAAAAACTTTTTGAATTGCAATATGAATTAGCAGATACACTTCTCTTTTCAAAAGGAAAAGTCAACAAACCTTTGAATATTACAAGCATTCAATATTCCAAACCCAGTGCATTACAAAGTTTAAACAAAGGCAGTGGCTAGGTGCCTCGCTACGCATACTCAAAAAAGCCAACTCTTCTGTTGGAGCTGTTTACAGTCACAACAAAATAAAAAACCCAAGCATTGGTAGAGATTACCCATCAGCAATGGCTGCATAGCCGAAAGTGGACAAAGTGAAATCTATCTCATCTCCGAATATAAAAACCAAGCAGAACAGTTATGATGCTGCTCACGATTCATTTCATGGTCATAATATGACTCAGGGCATAATTAAATGCTACTTGCAGTTAAGGTTCAGGATTTCATGCCGGTTTCAGTGCCCATAACCTTGGTTAACATTGAAAATCCTAACATTTCATTTAAAAAGCAACTCAAATGAACAAAACATGGTAACTGGTGACTACACTAACATAGTTTAATCTGTCAAAGAATACTGAATAACTTATGTCAACCTTAAACCTAAAATTGTAACCATAACGCTATCTAGCTCTCTATGCTAGCAGAGAGACCACCAGCTTAAATAACTCTGTTAGTGTTACTAGCACTGTTACTACTTAGTGTTAGTTTATTATGTTCACTCCATACTACATGAAGTCTGAATGTGCTTTCTGTTTGTGGTGATTCCCTGACCATGCGCCAAATCATGTGGCAGCTGGCTACGCATCTCTGCAAGGAAAAACAAGATTTATGTTAGTAACATATACCCGAAATACACATGTGCCAAAAACATCCATCCAAACATACATTGATTTCATCAATCATATACAGTATATTTAGAAGCTCTCCTCCAAAGCCTTGCCAACAATGAACAAATGTGCATTCAATAACGAGTCTGCTTTTTCAAGTGGTAAGCTCTATGATATCTCAACCTCTTCAACAACCTTAACTTTTTTCTAAAAAAGTGCCATGGTAGCTAGATACAGTTGTAAACGCAAGGTCTGTTAGCATTGCTGCAAGGTTTCGTTGTCAGACTAACCACAGAAATTTGCGTTTTGAACTGATACTTCAGGAATCCAAGAATTTATTCCATCGTCGTGACAAATTGCCGTTTCAGACGCACACTGCGCAGAGACTAAAATCTTCAGCCGCCCGCCAACAAAGCCTCATGGATTGGAACACAGATTTCTTCGAAATTTTCGCGGTAAAATGAAGACATGGCGGGAAAATGTGATACATGAACCACGTGACAACTACCAGGAGAAAAAAGAAAACCATAGCAATTAGCAAAGCATTTGCAGGGAAAGCTAATAGCAGTGTTGCCAACTTGCCATATTTAGCTTTTTTGAGGTCAAATTGGTAATTTCTGGCCTTTTTTCAACTCCATTCCATTTTTTGGCCAATTAAATTTGTGCTGTATGTCGTTTTGGCAGATTTAAAGATGATTTTGACAGATTTCTGTACAAGACCGCGACCAGCTGATATTTTTGGAGGGGGAAAATAGATTGTAACTTGTTGTTGTGCTATTTCCGGAAGGGTAAAGTGATTGTAACTTCTTGTTGTGTTATTTACGAGGGGCGGGGGTGGCAAAATGATTGTTTTTCAAAAATTCACGGGGGCAATTCAAAAATTCACGGGAGCCATTACCCAAATCAAGGTAGCGATTATGTCTTATTACCCACACAATATTTGGCAGTGATCACTCAAAATACAGATAGAATTAGAAGAACATTGTGGTTTTAGTTCCACATTACCCCTCGAAGAATCGCATATTACCCCTGGGCACTAACATACGAGGGGGGCACTGTGCCATGCCCCCCCTCAGACACTAAAAATGAAGAAATGTATAAACAGTATTCGGCAGTGGTGTAACTATTGGGGGCAAGGGCCTCAATTTAAAATAAACTGACTTTGTTTTCTGGTCACTGATATATGCACTAGGCTACGCATATTTTTTTATGACTACTGTACGTGTCCTCTGCATGATCTTAATTTACGATTTCATTCTTACACTGACAAAATTGCTCCACACGTGGCTGTTAAGTAACTTAACACAGGCAACAATGAACACCAGAAAAACCTTCGGCTGGCGTGAGATTTGAGCCCACAAACTTCAATAATCGTCTTTGATAAGCGATACATGTCTAAAACTTATAACATCCAAGCACGCATATAGGTTTATTTCATGAGCCTCAGACAATAAAAGTTCAGTTTTCTGTCTCACCGGCTAATAAGTCTCGTAAAAGCATTATACTGAAACTTGTTTCCAGAATGCACAAAACTGCGTATTTTTAGGTGTAATTTTGCAAAATTTTCCCGGGGGCATGCCCCCGGACGCCCCTAGAATGGTCGTGCCTTCGGCACTTCCGCTAAAGTTGATTTGTGACGTCACACTATTGTGACGAAACTTGGCCCCCCGCTCGGAAATTTTCTGCGCACGGCACTGACCCAGAGGGTAATTTACCCCAGTTTGGGAACCACTGATTTAGAGCAACGGTGCACAACCTGCGGCCTTCGATAATGAAATTTGCTGCCGTCCACATGTAATTTAAAATAGAAGATTTGGTCCCACGCTGGCGTATATTGAAGCAAAACAAACGCAAGGCAAGAAAATCAGTCGACACTATGCGTAACAATCTGGATGGTGATGTCACAAAAAGTTATAGAATGAATCCGCAATTTGTGTTTGAATGTGTTCAAACGTAAATACCAGATAAAACCTATTAAAGGTATCTTGTAAATTTAACTCGAACTCATTGGCGGCCGTACTTCATATAAATAAAAGTAATGCGGTCGGCAATAGCAAAAGGTTATACACCCCTGATTTAGAGCTTTATTCTTATTTTAGTGATTTGCCGCAGACTCGTGGTCCATATCACAAGCACAATCGACTAACACAGGAGCAGCAAGACGGTTAGTCATAGCGCATTGCAGGATAGGTGTTAGCATATCATCAACACTAGGAGCAAAACACTAAGGCGCCCCAACTATAACGTCATCCACTCATCGTCGTACAGGGATACGGCAGTAGAGACAAATGGCGATGAAAATGCTCTAACATTACAAGCAAAGAGCTAACAGTAAAAAAGTAAAAGATAGATCGGATGGGGGGGGCTCACCGGCGCACAGATGCATGTTAATTGTTTTGAACAATGATGAAAATGTTTTGTAGGACATTTAGCACTTATGAACAGGCAGAGCCGTGTGAAAGGCTGTTGGCCCCCACCCAAAAGTCCAGATGGGGCCCTTTAATATCAGCAAGCATTTAGGCAGATACATGCTTTTTCGATCCAGTTGCAAATTAGCCCCTTGAACAGAGCTATTTCAAAACCTAACCAAGCTCAACTAACAATGTACAGCAAAGTGGATTTTTATGCCGGTCACTAGTACTAGACAGCCTGTGTGAAACGAAGGCGCGGCCCGCAGTCTAATCTGTTTAATTGCGTTTGGTCCTTCAGTAATAAAGGTTGCACACCCCTGGTATACAACAATATGTAAAACCGGCAGTCTCATTAATCCTTGAGGTTTGCATCCCGACGTTCACAGAGCACCTGACGGTCGCTGTACACTTGTACAGCCTCATCATTTTAATAGCCAGTTTCAGTGTAATCAACTTGGTGCTTTCACTAAAAGCTGATAGGTGGAAGCAGTGCGTAGAACTAACTGCTTCCCAACACTCACTCTGCCTTCACTTCTGATAAGAACGAATTTATTGGAATCTGAAACCATCCATCTTCATCATGTCATATACCAAACGAGATTAAATCTGAAGCAGCTTTTAAGATCGAGCAAGCGAGCGCTAAACTTACCGAGATTATCTCCGGTTTTTCTGGTCTAAACTTTAAATCAGCGATGTGGAAGCGGAAGCTGGAAGCGGAAGCGGTGGAAGCGGTCCTTTTTCTATGGAAGGGGAAGCGCGAAAATTCTACCGCTTCCGCTTCCACATAGTTTATTTGACTTGAAGAGTAACTTGGCGAAAAAGTTTTGTCCATTTCCCTATGTGGATTAACGGTGAAGTTGCACGATAAGCAGGGCCGGATTAACTGATGCGAGGCCCTAGGTTAATCCACTTGTGCGGCCTCCTCTCCATTGTTGCGAGGAAGAAAATGGAAAGCGTTAATCAATTTGCGAAAATCCGAAAATGACGCTCTGAAAGTACGGTCATCAAAAATTCTAAATCATTACTGGAGTGTCCACGATCACTGCGTTTGTTGCTACCTTCGACGCAAAAGCGTTAAATGGCACGGAATTGTTGAAATCATACTTGGCTGGCGGGAACAGGATTATTAACGACCACAGGCAAACCAACCGAAATCGCCACAATTGAAATATTTGACACAACACATGGTCTACGTTTTTTTATGAGAATCACATCTGTTTTTTCTTATCTATGTTCAAAAAAAAGCAAACACGCTGCACCTATATAGTATGTGTGGCGGCATAAAGACTTCAAAGCACAACGTGAGGACCACATTGCAACTCGCTTACCACGGCTGTAAAAATCTCACACACACGAGCAAAACACGTTACTTAAAACGCACCCAAATGGTTGCAACTGTTAGGTTCACGGTTCGCGTGTTTCTTACTTTTTCAGACTGGTAAGAATCGAACACAACTAAACTGTCGCGTGAAGAGATGTGAAGTTTGAAAACTAGAACTGTTGCCAGAAAGTTCTGAATAGGAGGTTTAAATTTACACAAGGGGACTTGACATTCTGAAAATTTGATAAAATATTTACTGATCTGTAGTGTTTCATATTTAAGTTTGGAAGGGCTGAGCTCACCAATGCCCACCGTGGCGACTGAACTGGTTCAAATTTCGCTTATGCTGTCATTATTGAAATACGTATAGAAATAAAAAGCTAAAACCATCGAATCAAGTAAGGTTGAACATAACACAGTAAACAATTAAAAGGGTTTTGTCCTGCCTTCCTCATAACAAAATTATATAAGAATTCATTGCAATTTGTTTGCCTAAGTTTGTCACTTTTAATGTATCGAATGCCGGGGCGTAACGACGGGGGGCAAGGGAGGCACAATTCCCTGGGCGCTGAATCACTACAGGGGCGCCGCATCACGGCGGGGCGCACGAAATGACTGCGGGGGACGAAAAAAGTCCCAACATTGTCACAAGTACCTNCTTCAATACAGTACATTGCTTCAGAAAGACCTCAGGTTCGAACATAGGGGCGACAAACTACAGTTTCATGCCCCGGGCGCCATCTAACCTCGTTACGCCCCTGATCGAATGCTTAGTGCGGACAACCTCTCATGGAACATTACGACCCTTTAATTCATTTTTACTTCATTTGAATGTCGAAAAGGACCTTTCGCCTGAGCAATTAGTGACCATCAAGCTAAGAAATAAAGCTTCGCATGGTTGCATCAATTAAGAACCACTAATCTAAGGTATCAGACCCAAACGCGCTTTTGTCATATTTTTGCTGTTTGCCTGCCTCGTTTGGGAAGAGTTCTGCGGTTGCCAGTTGGTAAAGTGGCTTTTGCTTGCTGTTCAAGCTCATCATAGATCTTCTCTGATTTGCTTAGCATGGGAGCAGTACAAACTTGCGCAAGTACTCAATAGCAATCTGATTTCTGAATGACTTTACTGAAGAAAATTAAAATGGAA